>ERZ827108.937-NODE-937-length-43649-cov-5.914690_pt1 | contig 43649 bp, 40 predicted proteins | sample MGYA00519921_ERZ827108 | MGnify/ENA primary metagenome ERZ827108 (study PRJEB31778, sample SAMEA3449258) | human gut metagenome | biome: human gut; feature: human-associated habitat; material: faeces | place: United Kingdom | collected 2010/2012 ...
TAATGTCTGGGCAGATACGCCTATAATTTTTGAAAATTCATGTATAGAATAATATGATTATGTCGATAAAATAAAAAAGACACTCCCCCCACAGACAGTGTACATCATTTCATGCAACTGGCTGCCATTTTACAGACCCTCTAGCTTTGCGTCACAGACTTTCGTCTGCTTTGCCCATAAATATTTTTTCATTATAACACTTCCTATTTTTCTGCGTCTATGTTTTTGTGTGTTAAAGTAAAAAATCTTGCAAGCATGTATAAAACAGGTCGTATGAACAAGGGATGAAGCACATGAAGCGGAATACTATCCTGGATTTTTGCACCGGGAATAACTTCTTCAGGCAGTCAAAAAAGACTTTCCACAAGACTTCATATACCTTTTAACGATAGTCACTGAGAAAATCCTTTACTTGCTACACTATATTTACTTGTTAGAGTTCATTTTTGACATCAAAACAACCGTCTCCACATGCGGAATCGTTTTTCACCGCTTTAACAGTACGCGAACCCGCATAGTTACTGAGTTTTTACACCCTTTGACAGGTTGCTAATATCTGCAATCATAAGGTTAAGACATAGCGTACAGACTGTTTGACTTTGTAAACGTGTGGCGGGTACGCCGATATTTTGTAACACTTTTATAATGCAAAATCATTCTAAATACTGCTACCAAATTTGGTAATATATCTGTCCGCAGATTTGTTTAGGGCAGTTTTGCGAATGGCATTAACCCCCCTTTAACGTTCACTATAATTGAAATCGGTATTTTCCTTTTCCATGTCCGGTTACGGATACGATTACCTTACTATCAACCAACAGTTTTATCAGCTCGGATGCTCTTGTTGATTTTAACCCGGTAATATCTTCTACAATCGTTCTGCCGAAATATTCTTCTTTTCCACATATTGAAAACAGTTCAAAAGTGTGATTTATTGTTTTTTCTGAAATCATATCTGAAAAAGCAAGTAATTTATTTCGAATGTCCGCTTTTTGACTTTCAGTGTCCGCTTCTGTATTCCCAATGTCCGCTTTTGCACTTTCAAAGTCCGTTTCTTTAAACCTTCCACTAATGTGCATCGAACGATTATGAAGTTCATTCTTTTCATCCAACAATAAATTTCTTAAAAACAATTCCAAATACTCAGTTGTCTCATGAACACCATTTTTTAAATCGTTATAATTGGCCCTAACAAGCGCATTTCTAAAATACCACGCATTTTCCGCAAAAATATCATTGGTTACGTCAAATCCCAGCGTTCTAAGATACTTAATAAAAAATACTGCTGTAGTTCGTGTGTTTCCCTCTCCGAATACATGTATCTGCCATAATCTTGATACAAAGAGTGCCAAGTGATGAATAATATCTTCCATACTCAGGTTTTTATAGCTAAACTTCTTTTCCTCTGCAAAATCATAGTCCAAGGTTGCGCGAAGTTCTGATGCACTTCCATAAAGAACCGTTGCTCCATTCAGCACCCATTCCTTTTTTGTAATATTATAATCTCTCAGTTTTCCTGCATGTCCATAAATCCCAGCAAACAACTTTTTATGAATAGAGATATACTCATTCGGAGTAAAACTAAATGCTTTCTCCGATAAAATTTTTGCAATTCTAACCGCAACTTTGTCGGCCTCTTCCGTACGGTCGTCTGTATCTGCTTTTGGATTTTCTTCATAATACGTATTTAGAAGTTCCTGCGCTTCATCAATCGAAATATCACCTTCAATATTCTTTATTGCAGTATCAATCAAATACTTCGAAGGCTTTAATCCATCCACTGCTTGAAGTCCGATAGCTGTATGCCAGGCGTAACCTTTGTCTCTTTTACTTGGTTCTGATTGCCTTATATACTCTTTAAAAGGATCTTTATCCATCAAATTGCCTCCATTCATTTTTACCAATACCAGCTCTTTCTGATACTGTCTTGCAAAGATTTTTCCTTTTCTTCAGCACTTTTTTCATGCTGACGTTTTCCCAGATATTCATCCTCAGTCTTTATAGACGGATCATACCAGTCAGCTTTCTTCAGCGCCCATTCAATCCATTCTGGAGTAATATCTTCATTTCCACTATCTATCATAGCCTGAATATATTCTCTTATTTCCTTTGCAATTCTATAGTCTTCAGCTTTGTTTACAAGTTCTTTTACAAGACGAATTTCTTGTTCTTTTCTTTGTCTATTTTCTTCTCTGCATCTCGCTTCTTCAACTCTCTTACGTTCTGCCTCTTCACGTGCTTCTCGTACAATTCTATTCTCTTCTGCCTTCTCATACAGGGTAACCAAAATATCACCCAGTCTATCTTCTAATTTTCTTCTTAGTCCAATAACCAGAAGAAGGAAAAGGTATATTTTCCACTTTACAAGTTGCTATCAGTTTACCATAATTCAAGTTATATTTTCTGGCTACCCCAGCAACTGAAACAGCCCATATTTCATCATAGAGCTGCTTACGAGTCAATTTAACTATTCCTTTGTCATTCTCCATCCTGGCAGCTCCTTTTACTATTTTTACCTATCTAACAATGATTTTTCACCCATTCTCTATATTCTTTTAAAATACTTTGCAACACACGTGCAGTTCTAAGTCTATGAATAATAAATCTGGTTTCCGCTTCAGAGTCTGCCCTTACATATGAATACTCGTTTTGCGCATCAACTCTATCCCGTAAATTCTGAATATGATATTCAACATATCTTTCAAATTCATTCTTTTCATCCACCGAATCAAATAACAAAACAATGTCCATCAAATCATCATGCGCATATCTTTCTTCTCCATTTTCTTCGTGATACATAAAACTATGAAGACTATATCGAAAGGAATCTTTCAAAAAATATTTGTATGAAAACTCTGGGCCATTTTCTGTTAACCGTTTTCCTAAAAATCCCCACTCTGGCGTAGGTGTTGTATACCGTCCTCCATCTAATGCTACAATCTGATAATTATCAACAATTGTTCCGCTACATTTTACAACCATTGAACTGTATACTACATGTTCGTTCGTCATTGCATACGCGTAAAATTCAGCCCGCAAATCTCTATCACTTTCATCATATACATGCTCAAGTACATATTCCGGACGAAAAATATTATAATAACAATCCTGCGTTTCATTCCACTCCAACGGATTATTCAAATGATTCTTGATGTATTCCAAAGGTGGCTTTGTGAGTCTAAATCTCTTTTTCCATAACATCTCTATGTCTCCAAACAACGCATTTGAATTATCCGGAGTATTTCGATCACCTTTTCTTAGATAAATACAGCCTGGATGCATTTTTCCATATGGTTTTCTTAAATAAATCGGGGTATTATCAGTATTCAATATAGTAAGCACATCAACCTCTATACCATCTAATACAATCGTGTCCAGTGTGATTTCCGGAACATCTATTGTAGCAAATTCTAGCTTGGATAGTGCATCAATAATATTTGCCAGTTCGTATCTCGATTGCTTCATTCCTACAACTCTGCAATCATCACTTATCCCAAAAATCAAATAACAATTCTCAGAATGTACAGTGTTTACAAAGCAAATAATATCTTTTATCAAAGCAGGCATATCTTTATGCCATTCCTGTTTAAAGTCCCAGAAGTCACCTTCGTGCCCTCTACTGATACATAACTTTACCAAATCAGTAAGCTCTAAATTACTATATCTACCCAACTTCTCACTTCTTTCTTAATGTATTCTAAATTCATCAAGTATCACTGCTGCTTCCTCCATATCAAGCTCGATCAACATACTTAAGAAGTTTTCAAATACTTGTGTTAATTCTCTATCTGCTTTTACCTCGTCGTTAAAATCCAAAAACGCCTTTGTAATAATCTTATTTATTACACCTTCGCTTTCTTTTACTATTTTTTCATAGTGCAGCAAATTTTCCTTCAATTTTTGCAGTGATATATTTAAAGGAATCAATACCTCTGGTAAAAGTGCCTTAATATGCATTTGATCTATCACACATATAAAATCCCTGAAATGTAACCATGCATATTTTGACCAAATAGAATTTAAAAACATTTTGTCTTTATACGAAAACGTTGTATATATTTCATTCCAATCTTGCATATGAAATTTTCCAAATGTCAGAAAAAGGACTGAAGAAAGTCGATTTCGCACCCTCTCTTCTTTGATATAGAGTATTTTTTCCTCCATGTATTTAATTAAATTTTCACAATGTCGTCTAACTTTGGCATCACTGTGCCCGTCAAAATAAATTGCCAATATATAGCTTGAAATATCATCATACACTTCGTATGCATCTTCATTCATCTTTACAAAATCATGTGTTTCAAACAACAAATCAACTAATTGAAATGCATATTGAGCACTTATTAGGTTCTTTTTGATGAAACTTTTGATCTCGGCTATGGCATACACGTCCAAATATTCGTGATAATGTTTTACAGTAGCGATAATAGATATTATGTATGAAAAGATACATCTCATAACATGTTTAAAATCTTCATCACTAAAGTTCAAACCACAATTTGAAACATAACACAATGTCTGAATGTCACAATTATCAATTTTCCAGTCTGATAAGTCTTTCTTTGACTCTCGCAACAACATCATATCAATAATTTCTTCACGTTTACTTTGGTAATGTTCAATATTATATTCTTCAAATATATCCCTAACCCATGTAGGCGGCTTCTTTCGATTAGGTTGATAATCAATTTTCTTTCCTATTAAATTAAGCTTGGCAACATTGTACTTGTAATAAGCCATTTTATCTTCTGAAATTTCAATAATGGTATTAAAAAGACTTTTGGCTAATCTCTCATTTTCTGTTAAATACTCCTTCAGATAATATGCAATTTTAGATATTACACCCTGCTGCTCTCTATATAAAAGACAGTCAATCATTTGTCTCTTCATCCTATTCTTTACAGACACATCCATTTCATATTCAACTTGTTTAAAAAGAACTTTGACAAGAGCTATTTCAAATACATAAGTGTCATTATTAAAGATATTATCTATACCCTCCATCCAATCATTGCATAATTCTGAACGTTGTTCTAATGTAATTTCATCTTTAGACAAAGCGCATGCCATTATCATTACGAGCATATTTTGTAATTGCCCTGGTACATCCGACGTCTTTATCAATACTTTTAATTGATTTATTGTATCAATACAATCCTGTAATTCAAATTTTCCACCTTCCATTTTCGAATTACAACTATTGATTATCTTTTGAAATTCTTCTTTTTCAATAGAATATTTGCTTTGACGATTTTCTTCAACAATTTTTTTCGCATCACCTTCTATTTCCGGAACCAATGCATAAGTATTTGTATCTATCTTGCTTATTGATACATTTCGTAAATCCATTTTTTGAATTTGCAAATTATATCTCGCAAATTCACCTTGATTAGAAATAATTGAATACAGATAATCAAGAATACGCTCTGCTTTTTCTCTGTAAAAATTGCCAAGTAATTGCAGTTTTAATACATACTCCTGTAAGGAGTCGTTTCCTTTTACTTCTATATCATATCTACTTTTTAGCTCAGGAATTCCAACTGACATAAGTATTAATTTCTCATACAATTGTTTATCTGGATCTGGCGCCAACAACCCAATCTTCTGACTATCCGACATTACTAAATCAATACTAGTTGCTAAAAATAACGAATACCCCGGAATAATCTTCTCACAATTTCTTCCAATCTCAGCTAAAACAGATAGCATCATCGTATTATTGGATTTTTTTACAATCTGAGATTTTATATACTCCGCAAATTTAATTACTAGCTCTTCATTATTATTCTTAGAGTTTATTTCTCGGATTGCCATTTTTGTAAAAAGATAAATTGCATCACTTATCAACTCGTGTACTCTATGTTCTTGTATTCCTGCCAACCAAAAATTCGGATTACAAATATATTTTCTTTCATCTTGCGGAGATTCCTCCCATATAGTAATCTCATACACTAATTCCGGCGATAATGTTCTCATCGAATCTGCCACGTGATTCGTAAGCCGAATAATCCATTCTAAGGCAATAATCCAATTATATTGAATTAAAATGTTTAAAAAGGCATTTTCATATATGTTGCGATATTCAAATTTATATGAATCTGCTTTTCTAGACAAACCGTATTCTTTTGCATTATCCAATGAACTATGATAATAGCAGTCTCTTTCGTCATCATCAGATAGTTTTATCCAATATGTATCTGCTATTTCACAAAGTTCTCTTGGAAGATTCTGCGCTAACGCCGGAACTGCGTTCTTTAATACATATTCTATAATATCTTCATTCACACGTTGTTTTCTGCCATCTCCGTTCAAATATCCCGCTATTCGCTCAGCCCAAAATTGTTTTAGCCATTCTTTAGAATATTTAGCCATTCGATATACTGGAAGCAAACAATTATTTATTTCCTCAGATATATCGTAATATCTCTCAGAAGAAATCTTTTTCATCTTTTCTTCAATATAGAATTCCAATATTTTACATGCTGAATTTGCTGCCATTTCATTATAAACCGCAGCTTGGGAATAATCACAACATAGTTTCTGTATACTAGTTTCATTTGTAGTTTCTTTATAAATACCATTCTTATAAATCAAATTAATCAAATATGGTCTACCCATTCCAATAGGCTTCAATTTTGAATATACATTCTCGAACTTAAGATTAAGTATGGTCGTCTCAAATGCAAAATTATTTACAAGTCTTACAAATTCCCACAATAAATCTCCTGATATCGAAGCTTCGTACTCCTCTATGAACTCTCCACAAAAATTTGATTTTACAATTCCTACAACAGTTTGTGTTTTCCAATCGTTTGGAACTGTATCAGTATCTAACAATTTAAAAAGAAATTTCTCCCGATTTCCCTTTGTAAACAGCTTGTTTTCTACCCATATCTGATATCTTCGATAAATGCATCGCTCCAACTCTTCAAGCTTTAAAAAGAAATCATCATAATTACCTTTGCAATTATCATACTCACTATCAATAAATCTCTCAAAACAAATATCCTCAAAAATATCATATTTAAGACGAACTGTATCATCTACGCAAACTGTAATTATATTTTCCGACAACAGAGCATTTACTATTTCTTCACCAATCTCTTCTTTCCTTACTCCAGTCAAAAAATTTCTCGCTCTATCAAATACTATTTTTTCTACAGCCTTTCTAATGTCAGAAGAATCAATTCCACTTGGGAGCGACTTACCCTTCATACATATTACATCATTCCAAATAAGATTCCTAAACCCTTCGACATCCGTAATTTTTCTAAAATCTTTAATTTCCTTGATAATCAGATTTAAATAAAATGGAGAACGTAAAAGTTGCATATATGACTTTGCATCCCACAAATCTTGTATTATTCTATATTTTTGTGCAACTTTAATAATCTGATTATCTGAAAGTAGCTCTATCTCATATGTTTTTATATGATAGATATTCTCTATTTTCACAAATGCATTTCTGTCACTAGACCTACAAGACGTTATAACGAATATATTATTATACGCCTTTACAGTTTCATATATTTGTTGTAGCAAATCCAGCTTAGTTTTTGCACTATCTGCAATAAATTCCAATGCATCAATATAAATAACAAGTCTCCGTTGTTTTAAGTATTTAGCCGCCTTCCTAATATCAAATCCCCATATATCTTCCAAATTTTTAGATTCAGATATTTTTTCAGCTCTAGCATATAGAACTAATTCTTCATCAGCCAGTATTTTCTTACATAGAGCAGACTTACCTGCCCCTGCCTCTCCTTGAATGGATATATATTTTTCTCCATCCTCTTGTATAGTTCTTATGAGTTCTGTTCTATCAATTTCATATTCATCATTAAGAAGGTCATCAATGTTATTTTTTATCAACGTCTTACTTATCGCAATAGATCCGTTTAGTTTATCTCCAATTTGCATTAACGAATCATTCTCATTCTGCAAAAAATCAAATAATGCCTTCTGAAATTTAATATCTGTTTTTGCTCTTTGAGTTATATCATCAGTAGTAATTAAATTATCTTTTTTGACAAAGTCAATATTTCCGATTCTATCTTCCCCTACATAATCTTTTACTTTATCTATGCTGTCATTAGAGAGTACGCAAAAATATAACTTTTCAACTTTTTCAAGATTGCTCGATTTACTATCGCGTATTTTTTCTAATGTTGATTTAACTTTAGTAGGAACATCCTGTGTTGTACTTACCTGAACATATAGTTTACTGTCTTCTGAAATCAGATCAACATATGGAAAATTAGCTCTTGAAGAATTCAGATTTATAAATTTTTGTTCGAACCATATTTCACAAACTATCTGTGCAAATATTTCGTATAGCGTTGCTGTATCAAACAAACCTTTTTTATTCAATGCCTCTATCTTTGTTTTATATGAAACAATATAATCTACTATATACTGAATTCTTTCTGCTGATTCTTTCACTACTTTCCCTTCTTTCAATTATCATAATTACAGTTAATACACCTATCTATAAATGCTGATTTAATACTAACCTCTGCTCCAAACCATTTTTGTATATGTAGATCAATCTTCGTCTATCAAATATCGGATTTGTATCATGTATTATGCTATGATGATTCGGACACACAATAAGTTGATTATTCGCATCGTTATTAAGGCTCGACACAAAATAATCGATGTGATGTGCTTCAACAATATGCGAACCATATTCCTCTCCAATAAGCTGTCCACATATCTGACACCTATAACCATATAGAATCTTAAGATTATCACCAATTTTCTTATTGAGCTTTCTAATTTTCACTATTCTTTCTGTTTCTAGAATTGTAGATGACGTATCCTCTACATCATAGTTAAACTCTGCTTCCATGACACGTTCCTTCTGTCCTGAAACAGCTTGTCGTAAGGAGACAATATCATCTGCAACAATGGTCTCTAGAACATAGGAATCATCATATTCTGTTGTATAAATCGCAAGATACTCCTTGCATTCTTCAGGCAATCTTATCATTGTTCTATCACCAGGAGCACGCATTTCACGCGTAGTCTTAATAAATTGATAACTCTTTGAAAAGTATGCCTGCAAAGCCTTTGCAAGTTCTCCATTATTAGAATATCTTATCTGTAATGTATCCTTTTTCCTTTTGAATTTTGGATCAAAATTCACATTTGTAATTTTAGCTTTGTATGATTTACCATTCAAATAAAGCGTGATATCCTTAGATTCTCCTCTTCTCAGGAACCGTCCCATAATCTGGCCAAAAACGACCTGATTATCAAAAGGTAATGTGAGCCCTTCCTGCAATAAAGACCAGTCTACTTCTTTTTTATAGACGTAATTTTCAGTTGTCATCCGAACTCACCGCCTTCCGTTAATCAATTATCTTTAATATAGCCTCTATTTTTTCTACAATTCTATGCTGCTCACGTATTGGAGGCAACGGGAAATAGAAATTTTGCAATTTTTGTGAATTTATATTTGCCTGGTTTACTGCACCAATTTTTACGCTGTCACAATATTTCCAGTAATACCCTGATTGCATAACATAATTTAAATAATCAGAACTAAGTAGTATCGGTGTGATTCTTATCAAATAGCCCGCATAAATAGCTTTTTTTTCTCCCTTATATATTGCTGTTTTTCCAACAAGCTCCCAGCTATTAGTTCTATTAAATAATAAATCATTCATTTCTAATCTGTATGTCTCTATTTCTTCTTCATCCGATGAATATACCAGATTGTCATATACTATTTCTCCATTTTGCAAATTCCCCATTCTAATTACTGGAACAAGCCCTTCTTTCTGTGACTTTTTTGATGTTCCGTATTGAATATTTACACAAACATTACCAATGCACGTCCATTTCCAATTCTCAGGAATTTTAAATGGAATTTCCTCCTCATCTAAATCTGGCAATTTCTTTGGTATTTTTACATTTCTTTCCTTTTTTAGAGCCTGTTTTCTTTCATAAATATCCTTTAGCAATTGTTCTGCATTGCCATCTTCTTTAAGTTGCTCTGTTAATTGCCCCTGTATAGCAGCATCAATGATTTTTGCTCTCAATACACGTCTATCCCAACAATTCTGTTCCTGGAGTTTATCAATTTCATCAAGTATGCTAAAAATCTCTTTTACTTTCTCATTAATACGTATCTGTTCTTTAATCGGCGGAATTGGAACAAGTATTGTTTTTAAATCTGTCTTATTGAACTTAATCATGGCTATTCCTGTCGAAATATCCATTAATTCTTTAAATCCCTGAGTTGACAATAAGAAATAGTACAGATAATCTCTCTGACATCCATCTATTAACCTAACCATAACCGCATTTGGTGCTAATGTCATATTTGTATTTAAGTCGGGAACTATAAAACACTTTCCTATTGAACCTATGTTACTTAGTATCAATTCCCCACCATATAGATTAGAATTCGATAAAAATTCATAACCTCTTTTATCTGTATATGTTAGGTTCTCAGTGAAACCATTTGAAAAATCTGCTGTTTTTACCATAATTGCATAGTTCGGCTCTTTATATGACTTTACATTTTCTCTAAGAGAAGCGAAGCTTCCACTTGCAACTTGGTCCGTAACTTTTTGGCAATAATCGCCTAGCCTTACCCATTTCCAGTTGTCTGGAATCGTATATGGCACATCATCTAATTTAATATCTTTTTGAATCTTTTCTTTTTTTAACGTTCCTAATTCAACTAATTCTTCCTTTTTTCTTTTGTTTGCTTCTATTAATTCCGTGGCATCACCCTCTTCAGCAAGTTGTTCAACTAGCTTTCCACTTATAGCTAACTCAAGAACCTGCTTTCTTAATGCTTCTGTATCTATCAAATCTCAATCCCTCCTAACAAGTTCTTGAGCATTGAAACAGCTTCAGCTATTCCATCAGACTCTGCCTGCATATCATCAAGAATTTCTGCAATAGTTCTCTCATCCTTTTCTTCTAAATCAAGCCACTTAAAATCAAGGCTATTGTCTTTTTCGGCTTCAACATTAAACTCTTCCTGTGTAAAACATCTCCATCTTCCATTAGGATTGGTATCCTTATCGTAAGTTGCTTTTCTATCCTGAATTGCACCAGACTTATAACAATCAACAAAATCCTGAAGATGTGCTCTTGTCATTGGTTTAGTCGCCATTGTGTGCTTAATGCCTTTTCTATAGTCATACACCCAGATATCCTTTGTAGGCTCACCCTTTTCAAAGAAAAGTACATTTGTCTTAACACCATTTGCATAGAAGATACCTGTCGGCAATCTAAGGATGGTATGAAGGTTAAAATCCTTCAATAGTTTTTCTCTAACCTGTGCAGTTGCACCTGTATCTGTTAGCACACTATCAGGAAGAACTACACCTACACGTCCACCAGTTTTTACAATAGACATGATGTGCTGCAAGAAGTTAACCTGGTTATCTGATGTCTTTACAAACTCTGGTCGGTTAGCCGCTACTTCAACACTTCCTTGAGGTCTTGTTCCAAAAGGTGGATTCGCCAGTATTACCTTATACATTTTGTCTGAAGTATCAATAAGTGAATCCTGATATGCGATAGGGCTCTTGTTTACACCGATATCGTGTAAATACAGGTTCATAGATGCAAGTGTCACTACAAGTGCTGTATTATCGGCACCGAATAAAGCATGACTTTTAAGGAACTTCTGCTTCTCAATGTCCTTACTCTGTCCCTTCATATGATCGTATGCCGCAAGTAAAAAACCACCTGTACCACAGGCAGGATCTGCTACTGTTTCATCAATCTTAGGATCAACGACTTCCACGATAGCCTGAATAAGTGCTCTTGGTGTAAAGTACTGACCTGCGCCACTCTTCTTATCCTGACCATTTTTCTCAAGAATACCTTCATAGATAGCACCCTTGAAGTCACCTTCCATCATGTACCACTGTTCAGACGAAACCATCTCAATAACTTTCGCAAGCATAACTGGCTTATCGATTTTATTTGAGGCTCTTGTGAAGATTGTTCCAATAATACCTTCACACTCAGAAAGTTCCTTCAAGATTTCCTCGTACTTCTCTACAAGGTCAGTTCCACTAAGACCTTCTAAATCCTCCCACTTATATCCTTCTGGAATGGAACTACAAAGTCCTAATTCTTCTTTTTCACTATCCATCTTAAGAAAGAGGATATATGTAAGCTGTGTGATATAGTCAGTAAAACCTACGCCTGCTGCCGCAAGAACATTTGCTATATCCCACACTTTTTTAAGTAACGCCGCTTCGCTTTTTTGATTTGCCATAATATTAAGCCACCTTTAATATAAATTTTGATAATGTTTCAATTTCGCTTGCCAGCGTTTTACCGCCGAAGCTTTTTACCGCCTTCTTCCAAAGCTCAGTATCTGTTTCATTTAATTCCATAACGGTAATTGCACCATCATTAATAATGTAATCCGCAATTTGTTGCATGACATCCTTTTGTTCCTCCGATAATACACGCTGATTCTGTCCGCAATACAAACTAAATCTTTGTGCATATCCATTAATTAAACTAGTAAGCTTTTGATTCTTCTTATAAGCATAACGAACAATCTGTATAAGGTTTGTAAGCGCATTAACGTGTGCCTTACCATCAAGTACTTCAACATCTCCCTGATCATCAAGAAGTTTGTAGTTTTTCCATATCTGATATACGCCATACTGACGACTTTCAGAGAGCAATCTATCTCTTAATTCCATGAGCATGTCGTGAGTAATTACCTTATCCTCAGAATTGTAAATAATCCTAAGAGCCTCTATATCATCCTTATGTTCTTCCAAATATTTCTCGAAGTTTTCTATGTAAGTCTTTGCAGACTCCTTAGAAAATCCCGCATATAAAACCTGATCATCGTCATCAGTTTCTACAAGATATCCTCTCTGCATTTCAAGCAGTTTATTTCTCGCCTGAAGATTACCAATCAGACAATAAATAAGAGCTATTCTCATTGAATTGTCATGAGATGGACTGGTGTACTCAATTAATGTCCCTTGCGCGAAAGCGGTGTTAATATCATTGGCCAGCTTCCTTGGTGCAAACCCAAAATTAGTAATGAAATAATCAAGATGCCTTCCAAAGAGTACGCTTTCTTCATAACGTCTGTTAATGGTTGAACAGTAATCTCTAAGAAGCATAAGATTTTCATCACTCACTTCATTGTGTGCTAATCTTTCAAGAAGATGTTCCAATGACAAGTTCTTCTTACCAGAACCATCAGGACCAGGTTTTGGAATATGTTTCTCTGATTCCGTTACCCCAACAGCATCCACGATGTAGTAACATTCCTTAGTGTCCGCATTAGGTGTCACTTCCTTTAGCTTGTCATCACTGATAACACGACACCCTCTACCCTTCATCTGCGTATAAAGAACATCCGAATGTACATCCTTCATAAACAGAACTACTTCCAAAGGCTTTACATCAGTTCCAGTTGCCACAAGAGTTACCGTTACTGCAATTCTAAACTCCTTCTCAGTCCTTAAATCTCTAATAAGCGCATTAGAATCACCAGCAGAATATGTAATCTTCTGTACAAACTTTTCCGGTATTGCTTCATTTTCAAATTCAGACTTGAATACGTCCTTTGCGATATCCACGATTTCAGTTGCATGATTATCATCCTTTGCAAAGATTAGTGTCTTTGGTATATATTCCCACTTCTTCTCACGATTTGGATACAAATCTTCATAAATCGATTTCTTATATGCCATGAGTACTTCTTTAATCTGCTTTTTATTCACAACAGATCTATCCAGCTCTGCTGCGCCGTATTCCACTGACGTACCAACATCTATTGTTTCAGATTTTCTAGTTCTCTTAGCTGTTTCTATAATCTTAGTTCCTTTTTCTATAGTACCACCATGAGCTGTTACATCTGTGATAATTCGATATACACGAGGAGGAACATTTACTCCATCTACAACTGAGTCATCGTATGTATATTCTTCAATAACATTTTTGTTAAAATATGCATATGCCTCCGGCGTAGGTGTTGCGGTAAGTCCTAGCACTGTTGCACCAGAGAAATAATCCAATACCTTCTTCCACTTTCCATAAATAGATCTATGACATTCATCCACGATAATCAATTGGAAATAGTCCGGTGGAAGTTTTAAATCATTACCCAGTTCAATTACAGTCTTGCTATTCTTTTCTTCATCTTCTTTAGCCTTCTCATCTTCGGCATCTTCATCGCTATCGCTAATCACCTGACCAGTTAACACACAGAACAATTTTTGAATTGTAGAGATTACAATATCTCCCTTAATATCTTCTTCCTTCTTTAGTCTGTTGATGGTATAAAGGTTACCCATTTTCTGCTGGCCTTCTGTGCGGTCAAACACGCTAAATTCAGACTCTGTTTGTCTTGCCAGATTATTTCTATCTACAAGAAACAGAATTCTCTTTGTAGGCGTATAGTTAAGTAATCTATATGAAGCCAAACATGCAAGATAGGTTTTACCGGAACCAGTTGCAAGCACTGCCAGGTTCTTCTTATTTCCCATCTTTAATGATTCTTCAAATTTTACTTCTGCCCTATATTGGCAATCACGGAGACCTCGCTTCTCGATTATTGGAAGCGCACCATACTCGGATTTTTTTCCAATAATCTGAAGCATTTTCTTAGGCGAATGCATCTGTGACAGTTCTTCATAGTCACTGCCTTCTACAAGCATATTTTTGAAATAAATCTTATTGCCATTAGCCATATACACTAAAGGAATAAGCTTCTCAAACCATAAGCCATACCACGCCTGTGGCGAAACAGCATAATCCTCTGCCTGCTTCTTAACTTCATCACCTAGAGGATTTTCTTCTCTTTTTGCCTCAACAACTGCTATTGTTTTTCCATCGATAAATAGAAGGTAATCACTTTCTGTATTTCCTCTCATCAAAGCTTCCTTAACAGCAGATGTGCTATTAGGCAGATATTCATTTCGAGCCACTATATCCCAGCCAGCATTTCTTAATTGCTTATCAATTTTTACACGAGCTTTTTCTTCCGGTAACATAGGCACACTCTTCCTTTCTAATCCATTCTCTCATACCAGGTGTCCCAAAATCAGGACTTGACATACTTCCCTGACTTAATTCTTTTATCTTCCGGTTTCACAGCATCCTTTGGAATGGCCCATGTATTACCGAATTTCATAGCCCCATCTATCATTCCTTCGTTACAGATTGTCTGCACTCTTCTCACTGAAAGATTCCACTTTTCTGCTGTTTCTTTAATTGTCATATATTCCATATTTCTTACCTCAATAAAGTTATAAAATACGACATTTTACTCTAGCTTTCATTATAAGCGCAGAGACGCCGAAAATCAATCTAAATCATACATATTTCTGCGTACAGCCCATTACCTCTCCGCGTACAAAATTCCATAAAAATAACCTTTCAGCGCACCTGATACCAACTACGCCAAAAGGTCTATTTTTACCGCTTAAAATTGGCATTTCTTCGAGAGTAAGCACACCGTCTCCACATGGTCGCAAAACGGAAACATATCATATCCCCAGCACCCTTCCGCCTGGTATCTGTGTTTTTTGAGCCATGCCACATCTCTTGCGAGTGTTTCCGGGTTGCAGGAAATGTAGACGATGCGGTCCGGTGCGAGGCGGACGACGGAGGTGAGGAAGGCTTCATCGCTTCCTGCCCGCGGCGGATCCATAAACACGACATCTGCGTGCTCACCGGCCTCCGCCATCTCGGTCATGAAGACCCCGGCATCATTCTGGTAGAAGGTAATGTTTTCTGTCTGGTTCATTTTTGCATTTCGGTTCGCGTCACGCACGGCATCCGGATTCAGTTCCACGCCAATGACCTCACCAGCCTTCTGCGCTGCCACCAGTCCGATCGTTCCGATGCCGCAGTAGGCGTCGATCACACGCTCTTTTCCGGTCAGATTTGCCAGTTCGATTGCTTTTCCGTAGAGGAACTCAGTCTGGACTGAATTGATCTGATAAAAGGATTTCGGAGAAATGCGGAATCTTCTGCCGCACAGTTCGTCCTCGATGTAGCCTTTTCCATAGAGCACGGTTTCTTTTTCTCCGAGCACCATGCTCGTCTTCTTGTCGTTGACGTTCAACACGATCGACGTGATCTCCGGGTGCAGCTTCAGGAGTGCCTTGACGAAATTATTTTTGGACGGAAGAATCGGAGAGCCGAGCACCAGTACCACGAGCACCTGATTCGTCTTATGGCCGCAGCGGATCAACGCATGGCGGAACAGACCGTATCCCGTGTCCTCGTTATACGTTTTAATCTTAAAGGATTTCAGGAGCTGGCGGATATCGCGGATAATCGCGTCTGCTGTCTGATTTTCAAGCAGACACTCATCAACCTTTACGACGTTGTGCGTTCCCTCCTCGTAAATGCCGGAAATGATCTCTCCATCGCGCCTGTGGGTAAAGACAGCGTGTACCTTGTTGCGGTAATGCAGCGGATCCTTCATCCCGGTGATCGCATGCACCGGGCAGAGCGGCTTCATCAGCTTTGAGAGCTGTTTCTGCTTCCAGGCCAGCTGCTCCTCATACGTCAGATGCAGGAACTGACAGCCGCCGCACTTCTTTTCCACCGGACAGATCTGCCCCGGAATCTTTTTGCGGTGCAAAGATTCAGTTTGCGATACCGCTGCTGTTCCCGCCTGTGATGAACGCTTCCGGCCTGCAGCTTCATTCCGTTTTTCTGTCCGGCTGCTTCTTTCACGGTCTCTTTCTTCTCCTCTGCTTCCACGTTTCATAACGGCCTTACCGGATACCGGAAATCTTTCTTCTTTCCTCCCGGATTGTTTCCGCCCCTGATACTCTCGCTCTGTTTTCGCCATTTCTTTTTCCTCGCTTCCATCTATTGTAACACGCATATCCATTTCGTCTTCCACTGTCTGTATTTTTGCAGCCCGTGACGGCTCGTCATGCCACCGGCTGCTTTTACTTTATATCTGCAAAAATATCTTTTTTCTTGTTCTCCGTCCGCAGCACTCCTTCATAATTAAATGCCGGGATAAAGCTCTCCTTCGCAGTGCCGCCCTCCTGATAAAATCCATTCGTCACACCGAGATCTGCCGCATAGTCCAGCCATCTCCGGTACTCACGCTTCGTCACTCTCCGGTTCAAAAGCGGATCTTCAAACGTTTCCTGCATCGGCGTATACTGATTCATCATACTGATATAAATCTGATCACCATACGTCTCATAGAGGTATTTCACGACGTGCTTTGCCTCCCGGACATGGCCCGGGAGCAGAAGATGACGCACGATCACCCCGCGCAGCATCCGTCCTTCTTCGTCAAACTCCGGTGCCGGCTGCTGACGCACCATTTCCGCGATCGCTTCTGTCGCGTACTTCGGATAATCAGGCGCTTTTGAATAACGTCCCGCCAGTTCGGAATCCAGATATTTAAGGTCCGGCAGATAAATATCGACCAGACCCTCCAGCATTTTTATTGTTTCCTCTTTTTCGTATCCGCTGCTGTTGTAGACAACCGGAATATGGAGGCCTTTTCTTCTGGCCGCTTCCAGCGACTCCTTCACCTGCACTGCATAATGTCCGGCCGTCACGAGATTGATGTTGTTCGCTCCCTGTTCCTGCAGTTCCAGAAAAATTTCGGTCAGCCGGTCCCCGGAAATCACAAGCCCTGCTTTTCCTCCTGAAATATCCCGGTTCTGACAAAAAACGCAGCCCAGACTGCAGCCTGAAAAAAAGACCGCTCCGGAGCCTTCCTTTCCGGAAATGCACGGTTCCTCCCACATATGAAGCGCGGCGCGTGCCACCCTGATCTGATTATCCACATGGCAGCGCCCCATGCCCTTACTTCTGTCAGCGCCACAGCTGCGCGGGCAGAGGCGGCACGCTGTTGAATCATTTTCATATTTTGTCAATTCTGTTCTTCTCTCTTTTCTCTGTTTCCGTTTCCTATATTGGCTATGACCCTGCAAAGTCCGGCCGGGCAATATTCCAACGTCTATGCCTGACTACACTTTAACCGAGTCAAGCAAGTCCCCTGTAAGCAGTAGGTGGGGACTTGCTTGTATCAGGAGTGGTACAAGCCACTCCTGATAAGCTGCGAAGCAGCTACTCGGTTATGAAATATCATAAGGAATGGATCATTCCCGCTCCGGCAGCTGCGCCAGGATAATCGCCGCAAACATCAGCACGCAGCCTCCGATTTCCCTGTGGCTTAGGCTCTGTCCGAGCAAAACCCAGCCTGCCAGGACGGAAACCACCGACTCAAGGCTCAGGATCAAAGATGCCACCGTCGGATTCATACCCTTCTGTCCGATGATCTGCAATGTATAGCCAACCGCACAGGACATCACTCCTGCATAAGTGATCGGAAGCCACGCCTGAAGCATCGCGTGAAAGTCCACCTGCTCCGTCAGCAGCATTCCGACAGCGGACAGCAGCCCGCATACGAAAAACTGGATGCAGGACATCCGCACACCTTTCACTTTCGGTGAAAAATAATCGATAATCAAAATATGTATCGCAAAGGCAAAAGCACACAGCAGCAGAAGCACATCGCCAAAATTGACGGAAATCCCGTCTGTCATGCACAAAAGATACAGTCCCGCCACTGCAAGCGCAACACCGCACCAGACGCGCAGCCCCGCTCTTTTTTTCAGAAAAATACCAAGCACCGGCACCAGTACGATATACATCGCCGTGATAAAGCCTGCCTTGCCGACGCTTGTATACTGAATTCCAAACTGCTGCAGATTACTTGCAACAAAAAGCGCGGCGCCGCAGCAGATGCCGCCAAATATCAGCGTCTTTCCCGTCTCCGGCTTTGCTTCTGATAAAACATTATTTTTCTTTTTTCCGTTCACTTTATCCAGCAAAAACATGCATGGTATCAGCACCAGCGCACCCAGAATGCACCGTGCAAAATTGAACGTGAACGGCCCGACATAATCCATTCCAACGCTCTGCGCCACAAACGCAACGCCCCAGACGACTGCTGTCGTGAGCAGAAGGAGGGGATTTCTAATTGATACTTTTTTCATAATTCTCCCTCTCCTTTGCATCAAGATATTCACCGAGCAGCTTCAATCCTCTCTCGTTCACACAAAAATCCGGATCTCCGCCCCTGGCTGCCTGCAGTACCGTTTCGTACGGCATCCACTTTACCGCATCTACTTCTTCCTCCTGAAGCTTCAGCGCAGCCGCGTCCACCGGCTTTCGGTATACGTAAACCGCTGAAATTTCCCGGTCGTGGAATGGCCTGCCGTCAAATTCCGCCAGAATATCGCCGCTGTCGAAGCATCCGACATACTCCAGTTCTTCCGGGTCAGCCACAATTCCAAGCTCCTCGGAAAGTTCCCGGAGAGCAGACTCCAGATAATCATCTCCGGCCTTTATATGACCAGCCGACGATACATCATAGCAGCCAGGGAAGGAATTTTTCCGCAGGCTCCGTTTCTGCATCAGAAGCTCATAGCGTCCTTCACTCTCTGCCACCGATTGCTCACGCACAACCCATATGTGCGCGGTGCGGTGCATCAGGCCTGCCGTGTGCGCCACCGACCGCTCGGTGACTTTTCCGGTCACAGCTCCCGTCTCATCGCAGACATCAAACAGTTCCATTTCTTTTCCGTTCAGCCATGCGCCCGTCAGCACATCGCCGCAGTATGTCAGCTTCATCGAAAAGAACGGGGCATTTTCAGCGAGCAGCTTCAGGAAGATTTTGTCGCCCTCCCAGAGGTTCAGCTTCGTCACCTCCGACTTCGGCACCCACTCAAGCAGCCCTTCGTTACAGTCCGTCAGCTCGCCCTCAAAACCGTCCGCCGTATAAAGACACATATACTCCGGCGGCCAGCCCTCTGCCACAAAGGTTACGATTCCGCGGAATTTCCAGGAAGTCAGCCGAAGTCCGGTTTCCTCATACGCTTCACGCAGCAGGCATTCTTCCGGACTCTCGCCTTCCTCAAAATGGCCGCCGATTCCAATCCATTTGTCTTTGTTTACATCATTTTTTTTGCTGACACGGTGCAGCATCAGATAGCTGTCGCCGCGCTCCACATAGCACAGTGTTGTAAGCGGAGATCTCATTCTTTCACCTCATCGTCCAGCGCAAACATCTCATGCAGAATCCGTTTTCCTGTCTCCGTCTCAAAGACTTTCTCATCCGCATTGCGCATCGCATGACGGCTCGACTCATTTTCAAACAGATTTACCAGAAAATCCGCTTCTACCAAAATCCGGTAATCCAGCCCGTCAATACCACTATATGTATGGTGATGCCCCACCAGATAACAGATCCTCCGGATCGCATCTCCCGGATAACCGACCTCGGTCAGCATTTTCTCCGCGACCGCCGGTCCTTCCTTCTCCTGAAGCTTACCGCTGCAGCTTCCATATTTTTCTTCTGCGACACGGATTCCAATATCGTGTACCAGCGCCGCTGCCCGCAGGATCTCCATCTTCTCTTCGGAGAGTTTTTCCGCCTCTCCGATCATATCTGCAAATGCATATACCTTCATAAAATGCTGGATACGCGCCGGACTGCCGTTTTCGTAGGCGATCATGCGCTCTTTTAATTTCAGTTCTCTCGTCATTTTTCCAACTCCTCTTTCGTCCACATAATATTTGCAACCAATCCATATCCATCTTACGGTACAGGCACTTCTGCCACTTTGGTACTGGCCTTGGCCGCAGCAATGCATCAGGACCTCATCTCTTCCCGGATTTTCCGGCTCTCCCCCATCAGCACTTCACGCCTGTTTTGAGACGGCTCGTCCAGCACAAGCTGAAGGAGTTGCTCAAGCATCGCTCCAAGCTGCGGTCCCGGAGCCATTCCGTCCGCGATCAGGTCTTTTCCGGTAACCGCCAGTCCCTTCAGTGACATGCAGTCGCCATGCGCTTTAATATGCGCCCAGATCCGCTCCAGTTCCCTTAAATAATCAAGCTTTGCAGGGATCACATCCGGGTGGTGTGCCATGATATCCGCCCGTTTTACAAGCAGAAATGAATCAAACTGATCCGGCCCGATCTGCCATGCCGCCCGTCTCACCTCCCGTCCGCTGAGCTGCGGATACAGGGAATGGTTTTTGACCAGGTTGCACACCTGATACAGCGTATCGTTGTCAAATTTCAACCGTTTCATGATCGTTTTTGTTATGACCGCACTGTAAGCGGCATGGCCGCGGAAATGATCCTTTCCATCCTCGTCTGTCTCGAACACATCCGGTTTTCCCATGTCATGAAACAGCATCGTCAGACGCAGCACCTTATCCGACGGAATGCTGCGCAGCGCGACCAGCGTATGTTCCCCCGTCGTATAAATGTGGTGCGGATTGTTCTGGCGCTGTGCCATGATCCGGTCAAACTCCGGCATAATGACAGCGGTAATCCCCGTCTCATACGCCATCTTAAACCAGTGCGGACGCGGCGAAGTGAGGAGCTTCACCAGTTCCGTCTGAATCCGCTCCGCACTGATATTGGCAAGATTTCCCGACATTCCAAGGATGGCATTCTTCGTATCATCTGCCAGTGTAAATCCAAGCTGTGCTGCGAACCGCACGGCACGCATCATGCGCAGCGCATCCTCACCAAAGCGCTCCTTTGCGTCTCCCACACAGCGGATGGTCTTTTTTTCAATATCTGCAAGCCCGTCAAATTCATCCACCAGTCCCGTTTCCGGTGAATACGCCATCGCATTGATCGTAAAATCTCTGCGCCTCAGATCCTCCGTCAGGCTTCTGGTAAAAATCACGTTTTTCGGATGACGGCTGTCCTCATAATCGCCGTCGATCCGATATGTCGTCACCTCAAAGCCTTCTTTTCCATCCATAACTGTCACGGTTCCGTGCTCGATTCCAGTATCGATCGTGCGCGGAAATAACGACTTTACTTCCTGCGGCGATGCTGATGTCGTAATATCCCAGTCCCCTGGTTCCCGCCCAAGAATCGAATCACGCACACAGCCCCCTACTACGTATGCCTCATATCCGTTTCCATGCAGAACCTCAAGAATTTTTTCCGCTTTCTGCGGAATTTTAATGTATATCATCTGTCCGTCCTTTCTGCCAAACGCTTCGGTTTTCATTCACTCAGGTCTATGATAACACAGCCCCACACCCCTGAAAAGTTAAAAGTGAAAATTCTATGACTTCCCCAAAAGCGGTTTACAATAACTTGTCCAAAATGGTATAATCCCCGTAGTATTGATTATTTCGTTTCAGAAAGGATTAACAGCTATGAAAAAAAAATATCTCATTTCCGCACTTGGACTGGCAGCAGCACTGATGCTCTCCGGATGCGGCGGTGACAAAAAAGAAACTGAAACCTCGGCTCAGGAAAAGCAGACTGCTGCAGGCACGGAAGCTTCCTCTGACATTTCCGGCAGCACCGGCGAAACTGCTGATGATACAGATACAGCCGATATCGTCAGCGAAGAGACCGAAACCGAGACAGAAGCCACCATCGCTCCGATCACCCCTTCTGATTACCTTGTAAAGGATGCCTCCAAATATGTAACGCTCGGCAATTATGACGGTCTTGAAATCGTTCAGTATACGTACGATGTGACGGATGACATGGTACAGCAGCAGATCGACATGGATCTGCAGAGCGCCGGCACAGAGGAAGACATCGACACACCGTCTGCTTCCGGTGATATTATCTATGTCTCACTGAAGGCCGTGGCAGAAGATGCTGATTCCGAAAATACTTCCGAAGCCACCACAGAAGCTGCCTTGGAAAGCTCTTCCGAAGCCACCACAGAAGCTGCCTCCAAAAGTTCTTCCGAGGTCTCCACTGAAGCTGCTTCTGAAAACACTTCGGACCTCCTGTCCGCAGATGACACTTCCGACGAATCGGATGATGCGGAAAACACCTACTTCACGATTGGCAATGAAGAATACGGTGCTGATTTTGACAAAGAGCTGATCGGCCTTTCTACCGGAGATACGAAGCAGTTCTCTGTTACTTTTTCTGATGATGACTGGGTAAATGAAGACTGGATCGGACATACCGTTGATTTTACAGTCACCGTCAACGGTGTAACCCGCGTAACTGTCCCGGAATACAACGATGATTTCATTACAAATTATACGGATTACTCCAGCAAAGAAGAGTATGAGACGGCTGTCCGCAAAAACCTTGAGGATCAGTACACCGACATCAGTTACTCGGATGCCATCGAGTCCCTGTTCCAGGCAGCACTCGATGCCACAACCTTCAATGGCTATCCGCAGGATCTCTACAATACATGCAAGGAAGAATCCATCTCCTTCTACCGCATGTTTGCCGGAGATGACGGTACAAGCGATGCAGATATTCTCGCCGCATTCGGTATTTCAGAGGAAGATATTGACTCCGAAGTACTTACCGCGGTCAACCAGCGTCTTCTGATCAGCGCTTACTGTGAGGCAAACAACATCACCCTGACCGAAGAAGATTATCTCAATTACCTTGAAAACAACGCAGCTGACTACGGTGAGGAAAGCGCCGCTTCCTTTGAAGAAGATTACGGACGTGATTCTCTTGTCTGGTCACTCTATCAGTCGAAGGTAGCTGATCTGCTTTATAATTCCGCAAAGATCACAAAAACTTCCTATTCTGATGATCTGTTCTCGGATGATCTCTCCGATCTGCAGTTTGGCACCGAATCAGACACGGAAGCAGCTTCAGACGCAGAAACCTCCGAAACACTTGCCGAAGGCGATGATCTATCCATGGAACTGGAGACTTTCTCCTCCGAAGATGTAGTTGATCTATCCGAATCATCTGCCACTGAATAAGTAGGGATTTTTCAGTATTTTACTTGACACCCCCTCAGTTTGTGCTATAATGGGATTGCATAAAGATTGACTGGTTCATTAGTTTCACTCACTATTATAGACCATGAAATAAACCTTTATAATCTATAATAGTGAGTGAAATTTTTTGCCCGGTCACTTGTAAAAGGTTAGGAGGTACCATCATGAACAAGGGTACAGTAAAGTGGTTCAATGCAGAAAAAGGCTATGGTTTTATTACAGGAGAGAACGGATCTGATGTATTCGTACATTTTTCTGCAATCCAGGGAGAAGGCTTCAAAACTCTCGAAGAAGGACAGGCAGTTTCTTATGATTTGACAGAAGGCGCTCGCGGAATGCAGGCAGCTAATGTAGTAAAGCTTTAAGATACCGTATGTCGAAAGCGGGGCTGGATTTTCCGGCTCCGCTTTTCTTGTTGTCAGTTTGTCTTTCTTTGCAGCAATATTGACTCAAATTGCTGCAAAACCGCTGCCCGTTTCTATAATTTCATGCTGATCTGTAATTATTCTGTCACCATCTGGCTGCTGTGCAGCTTACGCGGAATATAACAAATAATAAAGTAACTGTTCAGAACCACCTCCAAAATGCTGCGCATTTCGTCGGTGTGGCGTATCCGCCAAATAGATTTCCATGTAAAAGTGTTCATTCATGCAAGCATGATTCACACTTTTGCATGAAAATCTGCCTGGCTCTGAACAGTTACCAAATAAATTTTTCTACCTATGAACAGACGATACCGAAAAAAACGTAATTATCCACATTATACACGGTCGGCCCGTGGGAAACGCCGCAGACTGCCCCGCCTGATCCGCCGCTGCGTTCTGCCTGTGCTTCTTCTTTTTTGGATCTTAACTTCACTCTTTCCGGCGCAGACACAATTGCTTTTGGATGCCGCCGATACCCATGTCCTCTCTCCGGTCTGTGAATCGATCGTGGAGCCGTATCTGCTTACGCCGCTTGATGAGCATGTTCTGCAGCCCCTAAACGAACATATTCTGACGCCCATCGGCGATACGGTCGGCGCTCCGCTTTGCAAATGGGTCTTCACACCGCTTTCGGAGCATGTGCTGACCCCCGTCTGGGACACTGTTTCCAGTGCACTCACCGAGCATGTAATCGCTCCATTCCAGACAGAGGTTATTCAACCTCTCACCGCTGATGTCCATACTGCCCTTGAGGATTATTTTTATACGCCGCTTGGTCTTTCCCCACCGTGGAATCCGAATCCTGATTCAGGCAGCGGTGACAATGGTTCCAAACTCACAGCCGATACCGTAAAAGGCTCTGACGATTTTGAAGTCCATTACCTCGATGTCGGGCAGGGGCTGTCCGTTCTTGTTCGCTCCGGTGATCATGCACTCCTCTACGACGGCGGCGACCGCAGTCACTCTTCATTCGTTGTTGCCTATCTGAAGCGCCAGGGCATCACAAAGCTCGACTATCTGATTGCCTCGCACTATGACGCGGACCATTTGAGCGGATTGATCGGTGTGCTGCACACCACGCAGGTCGATACGGTACTCGGCCCGGATTATGTGCACACTTCCAAAACGTATACATCCTTTCAAAATGCGGTGACTGATGCCGGGAATACCGTCTGCCACCCGACAGCCGGAAGTGATTATCAGCTTGGGGATGCGTATTTTACCGTAGTCGGCCCGATCCGGTCGTACACGGATTCCAACAACAATTCCATTGCAATCCGCATTGTAAACGGCGATAACAGCTTTCTTCTGACCGGTGATGCCGAAATGCAGAGCGAGGAAGATATGTGCCGCAGTGGTCTGAACCTCTACAGCGATGTTATCTGCCCCGGCCATCACGGCTCCTCCAATGCCACTACAAGCCTGCTTCTCGCCTGTACGCAGCCCATCTGGGCTGTCATCAGTGTGGGTGCCGGAAATGACTACGGACATCCGCACCAGGAAACGCTTCAAAGACTTGCGGACGCAGGCGTTAAGGTGCTGCGGACGTATGAGCATGGAACGATTGTGGCGAGGTCAGATGGACAAAATATTACGTGGGAAATGGAGCAATAAAACAGGAAACAAAAGGCTTAAGCTTTAAAGCTTAGGGAGTTAAAACTTAAAACTTAAAGTTTGATGCTTACTCCGGACGGAGGCTTCCGCTCGCCCTTTCCACACCCTAAAAATAGCAGGCTTAAAATCGCCTGCTATTTCTAATCCTGATAAGTATTCTCTTTTATTTTCATCTTCAGGATACCCCTGCATCTCACTCAGCGGCCAGCATCACGATGTTCTCGATCTCCTGGTCTCCGTCCTTAATGTAACCGCAGGCCTGAAGCCCCGCACGCACGATATCGTTCCACATCCCCGGTGTAAAGCTGCACACCGTATGATCGCTGAATTCGATTCGGCAGGACTGGTTTTTGCAGCCTTCCTCACAGGAAATGCGATACATATTCTTTCTGCTGATCGCACCGATCCGTTCCAGCATATTCACCATGCGGTAAACCGTTGCCATCCCGATGCCTGGATCCTTCATGGATGCCTTGTAATAAATCTCCTTGCAGCAGGAGCAGTCTTCCTCCAGAATGATGTCCAGCAAAGTCAGACGCTGCTTTGTGATTCTGCATCCCTGATCCTTCAGCTGCCTCAAGATCTGCTCTTTCTGCATCTTTGTTGTCTGGTAGCGTACCTCTTCCGGAGCGGTTTCTTTTCTGTGATCCGTCCTGTGCTCAGTCCGATACCGTTCTTTTGCCGACTGCATCTGTATAATCTCACTTCCCATACGCATCACCTCAGTGGCAACGGCCGCCACAGTTTTTACACTCACCGCCGCACTGGATTGATTTTCCGTTCTTTTTGTCCTTTACCATACTGCGAACCGCCAGTCCTACAATGCCTGCCAGTACGAGTCCTACTATTACAGATCCCATTCTGCCACCTCCTTATTTTATTCCCGCGAGCAACGAGCCAAGTAGCCATGCTTGCATGGAGATTTGGCGACTGCCGCGAGGATCAAATATCCCGTTGCTTGCAGCGGGGTATTTGATTACTTCCAGTTCGCGTTTCCATAGAACCATAACACACACGGCCGGTACCGGTGCGCTTTCGCGGAACCGTCACCGGCCGTGCAAATTACAGGATGAATCTTTTATTGCTCAATTATTTTGCTTTTGATACCTTTACATCCATATCCAGTGTCTTTGCCTCCTTGTACGGACGGAACAGCAGATAAATGAATGCTACAACGATTGCAAATGCAACAATCGTCCATACACTGAAGCCAGCGCCTGTAACCAGCATACCGATTCTTGCTACGCAAAGAGATACGAGGTATGCAAGACCACACTGATATCCAACTGCGATCCAGAACCACTTTGTGTTGTTCATCTCACGCTTGATTGCACCCATAGCTGCGAAGCACGGTGCGCACAGAAGGTTGAATGCCATGAAGCTGTAAGCGGTAATTGCGGTAAACTTGGAAGCCATCTCTGCGTATACGCTTCCGTCTCCGCCGCCGTACAGAATACCAAGTGTACCAACGATATTCTCTTTTGCAACAAGGCCTGTGATAGAAGCCACTGCTGCCTGCCAGTTGCCCCAGCCCTGCGGGATGAACAGCCAGCTGATTGCGTTACCGATCATTGCCAGGATGCTGTAGTCGATCTGATCCTCAGAAAGCATCTGGAATTTGCCATCTACAACTCCGAAGTAAGTTGCAAACCAGATTACGATGGTGGAGCACAGGATGATGGTGCCTGCCTTCTTGATGAAGGACCAGCCACGCTCCCACATGCTGCGCAGTACGCTTCCAACCGTCGGAAGGTGGTAAGCCGGGAGCTCCATAACGAACGGAGCCGGATCGCCTGCAAAGAGCTTTGTCTTCTTCAGGATGATACCGGAGCAGATGATTGCTGCGATACCAAGGAAGTATGCGGACGGTGCTACCCAGGAAGCGCCGCCGAAGATCGCACCTGCGATCATTGCGATAAACGGAACCTTCGCACCACACGGGATGAAAGTGGTGGTCATAATTGTCATCTTACGGTCATGGTCATTCTCGATGGTACGGGAAGCCATGATACCCGGGATACCGCATCCACTGCCGATCAGCATCGGGATGAAGGATTTTCCGGAAAGGCCGAACTTACGGAAGATACGGTCCATGATAAAGGCAACACGTGCCATGTAGCCGCATCCCTCAAGGAATGCAAGGAAGATAAACAGGATCAGGATCTGCGGAACGAATCCAAGTACGGCGCCGACACCGGCTACGATACCATCCATGATCAGTCCGTGCAGCCATCCGTCTGTTACACCGGCTGCGCCAAGTACGTTCTCAAGAAGAGCCGGGATACCCGGAATCCAGATACCGTAGTCAGCCGGATCCGGAGCTTCGCAGTTCCATTTTTCAAGGACTGCTGCTGCATCTGCAAAATCAGCACCTGTTGCAATTGCTTCTTCTTCTGCAAGTGTCTCTTCATCTTCGATTGTGTAAGTTACTTCTGCGTCTGCAGCCACGGTCGGAGCGAACTCTTTCAGTGCTGCGGTTGCTGCGTCTGCATCAAAGTCATCAGACTCTGCGTCAAGCATTTCTACCAGGCTGTCATCTCCGGCGTCCTCTGCAAATGCATTTACAATTGCAGATGCATCATCGAACTCGCCTGCATCGCCATCGTAAGCGCTTCTGCCGATACCGGCCAGATACCAGCCATCGCCGAATACACCGTCATTTGCCCAGTCTGTTGCGATACCGCCGACTGTTGTTACAGATACATAATATACGATATACATCACCAGTGCGAAGATCGGGAGTGCCAGCCAGCGGTTGGTCACGATCCGGTCGATCTTGTCTGATGTGGTCAGTTTCTCTTTTGTCTGTTTCTTAGTCACACACTGTCCGATAATGGAAGATATGTAAACGTAACGCTCGTTTGTAATGATACTCTCTGTATCATCGTCAAACTTGTCTTCCAGCTCTTTGATCTGAGCAGATACATCCGGCACGTTTGTCATCTGTGTCTGGATCTTGTCATCCTTCTCCAGAAGCTTGATCGCGAAGAAACGTTTCTGCTCTGCCGGTACGGAGGTAAGCTTTGCAGCAACCTCATCGATTACGGACTCAACCTCCGGTGCAAATTCATGTACGGAGTTCATAACACCTTTCTTCTGTGCAAGTGCTACGGCACGCTCAGCAGCCTTTGTGATGCCTGTGCCCTTCAGTGCGGAGATCTCAACTACCTCACATCCCAGCTTTTTGCTCAGCTTGTCGATGTAGATCTTATCTCCGGTCTTCTCTACGATATCCATCATGTTGATCGCCATGATTACCGGAATACCAAGTTCCAGGATCTGGGTTGACAGATAAAGGTTACGCTCGATGTTTGTACCATCAATGATATTGATGATCGCATCCGGACGTTCAGAAATCAGATAGTTTCTTGCTACGACTTCCTCCAGTGTATACGGAGAAAGAGAATAGATACCCGGAAGATCCATGATGATGACATCTTTATGTCCTTTCAGTTTACCTTCCTTCTTCTCAACCGTAACTCCAGGCCAGTTTCCTACAAACTGGTTTGATCCGGTCAGTGCGTTAAACAGTGTTGTTTTTCCGCAGTTCGGATTTCCGGCCAGTGCAATTTTGATAGCCATTTTTCATTTCCCTCTTTTCTTAAACTTTTTCCTGTCCTGCACGAAATATGCATGCTTACTTTTATTTGCCTTATGAAACATAAATTACTGCAAGCTTCCGAAAGTACTCTTCATCTTGCTTTTATTAGCATTTGCTAACCATCAGGCAAAAAAAATTACTCTACCTCGATCATTTCCGCATCTGCTTTTCGCAAAGACAGTTCGTATCCTCTCACGGTAACTTCTACCGGATCGCCGAGCGGTGCTACTTTTCTTACAAACACCGGAACGCCCTTGGTAATCCCCATATCCATGATACGTCTCTTAACCGGACCTTCGCCATGCAGTCTCTTGACCGTGACAGTCTGCCCACAGGCAACTTCTCTCAATGTCTTCATGTCTCTCTCCTTCTTTTCTTTTTGGCTGTATCATCCGCATAAACCAGAATCTGCGGCAGCTTACACCATGATCTTGTTCGCCATATCTTTTCCGATAGCGACTCTGGAGTCCTTGATATTCACGATTATGTTGCCTTCAACCTGAGAAATCACCGTAACCGCAGCCCCTACTACAAAGCCAAGATTCTCCAGGAATCTACGGGTATCTTCTTTCCCGCCTACTTTTTTGATGATATTTTCTTCACCAGCATTCGCCATTGTGAGCGGCATCATCGTGTCCTCCTTCTTTCTTATTGATTTGTTTTTTCAATTCTTCGTTAGTGTATGCTAATTTTCATTAGATGTCAATAAGTTTTTTTGAAAAACTTTCTCAATAAGCAGACAGTAAGATTCAGGCGAACCGGCCGGCCCGCCTGAACGTATCATTCTGGCATTCTTTCTGAACTTGATTTTCAGCCTGATGTACTGCCTGTCTGATCCTTCTTCTGGTCTTTCAGAACACCATTTCGGGCTGTTTTTCTTTATGCGAGAGATTTTCCAAGCTCCTGGCACGCTGCCTTTGCATCGTCATCCGGTTCTTCCTGGCAGATTACACTCTCATGTGTGAGCACTGCGCCCTCATTTTTGCAGTTCTCTTCCCAGGTACGCATCCACTCACCGTCACCCCAGCCATAAGAGCCAAACAGTGCAATCTTTTTACCGCCAAGCCTGGAGATGCAGGCGCTGAACATCGGTTCAAACTCTGTCTCTTCCAGCTCTTCTGCGCCCATTGCCGGACAGCCAAATGCGATCGCATCATACTCATCCATCTTGTCTGCGGAAAAATCATCCGGAGTCATTACAGAAACCTCTGCCCCTGCTGCCTTTGCGCCCTCTGCAACCTCATTTGCCATTGCCTCTGTATTGCCTGTGCTGCTCCAGTAAACTACTGCTACTTTGCTCATTGTTTTGTCCTTCTTTCTTTTTTGATATGTAACTGCTCAGAAACAGCCATTTTTTCATAAAACAGCTGTAAAATGCCTATAAAACAGTTACTATATATGGCATGCGATATACGGGCAGGTTTTCTGCTCCGCCATCGCTGGTTATGCAGCTACGGTGAGCTGCAGAACGCTCCTTCCCTGATGCCACAGACGCATATAAACATCCCGGCATTTTTTGTATCGTGCAAACAGCTTTACAGCCTCGCACTCGTTGCAGTACACCTTCCAGCAGCCGGAGCATTTGAAATTGTGTCCCGCATTCTCAATGAAACCGATCACATCGCCGAGCGGATAATCGAGGAAAAGCCCGATCTCATGGGGAAATCCTTCCTGCCCGGCAAGGCGTTCCTTCAGATGCGCAAGTGCCGCATCCACATCCATCAGATCTCCGGTTATCTGATATCCATACCGTGTAAGAAATCCCACCACGCCAGGCTGCTTCAGATTCTTTTCCAGACGTGTTTTCCGGCACACATACACCAGTGCCTTCGTTTCATGTCTGCGCAGCAGCACAACGCTGATCCCTTTTTCTTCCATTTCCTGATTCCAGTATGCGATCTGGTCAGACAGCTCTTTTTCTGATTCATACGGCATGCTGAACAGGTTTGCTGTTTTCAGTGACGCAAGTGTCGGCGAACAATTTCCGATCAGATATTCTTCCAGCATAACGGCTCCTTTTTCTGCATTTTCTTTTCTCACTGTTCAACGCCAGTCTTTCGGTCTGAACAGTAACAGTGTAGCCGTTCTCCGGCTATTGTATGCACTGCAACCAATTTGCGCAGCAAATTGATTGCCTACTTGCGCATATCGTGCGCAGCACGATTCTCATATGCGCATTACCGCTTTCCTGCAACCAATTTGCTGCGCAAATTGATTGCCTGCCTGCGCAATACTCTTATGCGCAATACTCTTCCAGCACATTTTTCAGTGCAGCCGCACTGCTCGCGTGGACTCTTGCCACCGGAATATTGCTGCGTTTTGCTTCCTGAGCCGCCGCGATCACCATTTTATGGGAAACGGTATTTGTAAACAAGATCAGAAGATCCGGACATCCGATCTTTTTGCGGATCGGTCCGTTCTCCTTTGCGAACACCTTCGCCTTACATCCATAGCATTTGCAGATATCCGCATACTGACATACCATTCTCTCATTTCCTCCGATAATCACAACGCTCATACGTTACCTCCATTCCCGATGTTCTCCGCGCAGCTGTGTGAAGCTCTGTAAACTCCTGCAGCCTGATTTCCCTCAGCCATACTTTTCCCGTTTTTTCACTGTTTCTGCGTTCCAGTACTACTATAACTATCTTTGGTTAGCTATTGCTAACCAGTATTTACAAAAACAGGGATGATGCAAAACGCCCGGTCGGACCGCCTTTTCTGGTTTTACAGCATCCCAGCTCTCCTGATGTTTTCTACTGCTTTCTTTTTTTGTCAGGAGCACCTCTCAGACGACATTCTGTGTCACTTTACATGAGGCTTTCCTGTCTGTATTTTCAGCTTTTGTCAGTAGCTATGACTAACTATAATTAATATATACTAACTTCCGTTATCTGTCAAGATGATTATTGAGAATCATTTCTCGATAACTTTATCGCAGTACAGCGAAAAACCGTCATTTTATGCTGTCTGTCGACCCGTCTGTGCGTTCACGGCATCTCGCAGCTGATCCAGTGCCTGCTTCAGCGTCGCTCTCGGGCATGCGATGTTGATCCGTTCAAAGCCTTCGCCGTCCACACCGAACATCGCGCCGCTGTCAACCCAGAGATGTGCCTTTTTCTCGATCAGATCCACGCGCTGTGCCTCTGTCAGGCCAAGTGTGCGGAAATCCAGCCACAAAAGATACGTTCCTTCCGGCTCGATCAGATGAATCTGCGGAATATTTTCCTGCAGGTAAGTGCGCACAAAATTCAGATTCTCAGCCAGATATTCCTTCAGCTGACTCAGCCATTCCTCTCCCGTCTCATAGGCTGCCTGACAGCCGATCAGCCCCATCAGGTTCAGCTGGCTGTAGCCTGCCGCATCGACGGCTTTTTTGAACTGTCTGCGAAGCTCTGGATCCGGGATAAAAATATTCGACACCTGAAGCCCTGCCAGATTGAACGTCTTGCTTGGTGCCGTGCAGATCACGGAATTCTTTGCATATGCTTCTCCAAGCGACGCAAACACGGTCTGATGGTGTCCCGGATACGTAAAATCACCATGGATCTCATCGCTGACGATCTTTACGCCGTGTGCAAGGCAGATATCTCCCATGCGCCGCAGTTCCTCCTCTTTCCAGACACGTCCAACCGGATTGTGCGGGCTGCACAGCAGAAACAGCCTGACATTCTGCTCCTTGATCTTCTGCTCGAAATCCTCAAAGTCTACTTCATAATGGCCATGCTCCAGCTTCAGCGGACTGTTCACCGGCACGCGCCCGTTATCCTTGATTGCTTCACTGAACGGATAGTAAACCGGCTGCTGGATCAGGACACCTTCCCCCGGCTTTGTAAATGCCCGGAACGCCGCTGCGATCGCAAAGACAACGCCGGGCGTTTTGATGAGCCATTCCGCCTCCGGATTCCAGTTAAAATGTTTTTCATACCAGCTGCGAATCGCCTCAAAGTAATCCTCTTTCGCTTCACTGTAGCCGTAAATTCCGTACAGCGCTGCATCCGCAAGGCGCTTCGATACCTCCGGAACGGTCCGAAAATCCATATCCGCCACCCACAGTGGTAAAATGTCCTCGTCTCTTCCGCGTTCTTTTGCAAAATCATATTTCAGGCTTTTTGTGCCATGCCGGTCGATGAGTGTATCAAAATCGTATTTCATGCTGCTTTCCTCCGGAGTTTTCTTTCCAGTCATCTGTTTTCGTCTTTCAGTTATTCCAGTGCCTGCGCCAGGTCTGCGATCAGGTCATCCACGTCCTCGATGCCGACCGACAACCGCAGGAAATCATCCGTAATGCCAAGCCGCTCTTTTACTTCCGTCGGTACATCGCCGTGTGTCTGCATGGTCGGATAAGTCAGCAGTGTCTCCACGCCGCCAAGACTCTCCGCAAACGAGATCAGCTGCACCTTCTCCAGAGTACACTTTGCCGCCTGCGCATCTTTCACCCGGAACGAGATCATTGCACCCGCTCCCCTGGCCTGTGCCTTATTTATCTCGTAGCCCGGATGCTCCGGAAGCCCCGTATAGTACACCTGCTCCACCTTTTCCTGCTCTTTCAGCCACTGCGCGATTTTCTGTGCGTTGCTCTGCTGACGGTCCATGCGCACCGGAAGTGTCTTGATGCCGCGCAGAATCAGAAAACTGTCAAACGGAGAAAGACAGCAGCCGTTCGTCTTAAAGTAAAAACGCGCCGTTTCGGAGAGTTCCGGCGTCTTCACGCACAGAAAACCAGCCAGTGTATCGTTGTGTCCGCCCAGATACTTTGTGCCGCTGTGGATTACCATATCCGCGCCAAGATCAATCGGTTTTTGCAGATACGGCGTTAAAAACGTATTGTCCACGATCAGATACAGGCCGTAGCGGTCTGCCAGACGGCGCATTGCCCGCAGGTCAGTGACGCGCATTGTAGGATTGCTCGGTGTCTCGATGTAGATCGCTTTTGTATGTTCCGTGATCTGCTGCTCAACGAGCGCCTCGTCCGCAGTGTCGACGTAGGTAAAGCTCAGGCCTCTTTGTTTTTTTGCATTGTCAAACATGCGCACAGAACCACCGTAAAGGTCCTCCGTGCAGATAATATGATCGCCCGGGAAGAAAAATTCCAGACACAGCCCGATCGCCGCCATCCCGTTCGTGCAGGCCATCGTATCGTACGCATGCTCCAGCGAGGAAACCGTCTTCTCAAGCTCATCTCTCGTCGGATTGTTTACACGTGTATAATCGTAGCCGGTCGACTGTCCGGGACCCGGATGGATAAAGGTTGCTGTCTGGAATATCGGGGTGGAAACGGCGCCATACGGATGGTCCTTGTCCAAACATCGGTCGCCGTGGATACATCGTGTCTCAAAATGGTAAGTCATAGTCTTTCTCCTTGTAACGTTTTCCTGTATATTATTCCTATCAGTTTAGTAGAATTAATTTAGAAAATAGTACCACAGAGGGAAAGATGTGTCAACGCGGGAAAGAAACTCTGGTATTCGATATCTCCTATAACTGGTTATTTCTCCTGCACTTGACACCCTTTTGCCGCAGCTGTTACACTGAACGTATACACCTGACATTGGCTGTAATTATAATTTCCTCTCATTCAGAGGTCCGCCATCATTTTATTGTTGCCTGGAAAGGAGCCTTTTTATTATGACACTCGACACCCATAAACTTGCCAGACTCGGCCTCTTTACCGCACTGGCTTCCATTCTCGGCTATATCGAATCCCTGCTGCCCGTTTTTCCGGGCATCCCAGGTATTAAGCCTGGCCTTGCCAATCTCGCTGTCCTCTTTCTTTTGCTTCGCTATACATGGAAAGAGGCTGCCGTAGTATCGGCAGCCCGCATTTTGATCATCGGTTTTCTGTTTGGAAATTTATTTGGAATTATCTACAGCTTTTCCGGTGCCGTACTCAGTCTGTGTGCCATGACATTCTTCCAGAAAAAAACGGATGTCTCTCCCGTTATGCTCAGCATTCTCGGCGGTGTTTTTCACAATGCCGGGCAGCTTGCTGCTGCGATGGTGATCGTCGAAAATTCTGCACTGATCTATTATGCGCCCGCGCTGCTTGTCGCCGGGGTCGTAACCGGCGCGGTGGTCGGCATTATCACTTCAGAAGTGTCACGCCGGATCTGACTGTGGCAAAGACGCAGAAAAGAGGATTGTGAATGTCCGCTTTACTTCAGGGAGCCAGACATCTCAGTCCTCCTCAATATGCTCCTGACCCTGTGCAACAATCGTCCGGACATGCTCATCTGCCAGGGAATAAAAGATGGATTTGCCTTCTCTCCGGCTCTTGACCAGGCGGCTCTGTTTGAGGATGCGCAGCTGATGTGAGATCGCCGACTGCGTCATATTCAGAGTTTCCGCCAGATCGCAGACGCACACTTCCGCCTCAAACAGGACGAAAAGAATCCGAATTCTTGTAGCGTCTCCGAAAATTTTAAATAATTCCGCCAGATCGTTTAATTCCTCTTCCTCCGGCATCGTCTGTTTTACAATTTCCAGCAAATTTTCGTGTACTTCATATTCCTCACAGCATTCCTGCTCTTTCTCGTTTTCTGTCATCGCTTTTTCTGTTATTTCTTTTTCCGTCATCCAAATCTGCCTCCTCTTATCTTATAAAGATCCTTCTGTCAGGATTTCCCATCCGTACGGCGTACCCAATGACTCTTCACGCCACTGCCGCATGGCACCACCGCATCTGTTCTATCATCAGCCACTGATTCCTGCGAAAGCCAAATATACCGATCCAATCTATCTGCTTACAGCCGGGTTCTTTTATCTCCCCGGCTGTATCTGTTTCATCAGTCACAAATGGCCTGTATACTTCTGCTCCCTGACATATCTTATATTTTACAGGCTGTCCTGCTCTGAATAATTACAGATTTTTTACGAACAGTGCGCGGATCGCATTAAGCACTGCAATGATCATGACTCCGACATCCGCAAAGATCGCCATCCACATGTTTGCAATACCAAGCGCACCGAGCGCCAGGCAGATCAGCTTGATTCCGATTGCAAAGTAAATATTTTCATAAACGATATGGATGCATTTTCTGGAAATCTTGATCGCCTTTGCGATTTTCTGCGGATCATCGTCCATCAGCACGACATCTGCAGCCTCAATTGCCGCATCCGATCCCATTGCGCCCATCGCGATACCGATGTCTGCGCGGGACAGTACCGGCGCGTCGTTGATTCCGTCACCGACGAAAGCAAGCTTTTCATTTTCTTTCTTTTCGCCAAGCAGACGCTCTACCTGTGTTACCTTGTCCGCCGGAAGCAGCTCGCTGTGCACTTCATCGATGCCAAGCTCCTGTGCCACCTGGTCAGCTACCTTCTTCATATCACCGGTCAGCATGACAGTCTTCTTGATTCCTGCGCGCTTCAGATCACGGATCGCCTCTTTTGCATGCGGTTTTATCATATCGGAAATCAGGATATGTCCTGCATACTCGCCATTGACCGCAATATGCACAACCGTTCCAACATGATGGCACTCACAATACTCAATGCCAAGGCGCGTCATCAGCTTGCCGTTTCCTGCAGCAACCTTTACGCCGTCTACGACTGCGGTGACACCGTTTCCGCTGATCTCCTCAATATCAGAAACCCTGCTTCGATCAATTGGTTTTCCATATGCCTTCTGAAGGCTCTTGCTGATCGGATGCGAGGAAGCACTCTCTGCCAGTGCCGCATACTCAATCAGTTTTGCATCATCCATGCTGGAATGATGCACACCGCTCACCTCAAACACGCCCTGGGTCATGGTTCCGGTCTTATCAAATACCACATATTTTGCCTGGGAAAGTGTCTCCAGATAATTTGAACCCTTTACCAGTACACCTTCCTTGCTCGCTCCGCCGATTCCTGCAAAAAAGCTGAGCGGGATACTGATGACCAGTGCACATGGGCAGCTGATTACGAGGAAGGTCAGGGCACGGTAAATCCAGTCGCCCCACTCCGGAGACAGACCCATGAAAAACATCCGTACAAGCGGCGGAAGAATCGCCAATGCCAGTGCGCCGTAGCAGACTGCCGGCGTATAGATTCGTGCAAATTTTGAGATAAAGTTTTCGGAACGGGATTTGCGGGAACTGGAATTTTCCACAAGCTCCAGAACCTTCGCTACCGTAGACTCGCCGAACTCCTTCGTCGTACGGATGTGAAGCACACCTGTCATGTTGATGCAGCCGCTGATGACTTCTTCTCCCTCGGAAACGTCACGCGGAAGGCTCTCACCAGTCAGTGCACTCGTATTCAGAGAAGATTTTCCTTCAGTAACAATACCATCGATCGGCACCTTTTCACCCGGCTGTACAATGATTGTCGTTCCGATCGCGACCTCATCCGGATCGACCTGCTCCAGCTTTCCATCACGCTCTACATTCGCGTAATCCGGACGGATATCCATCAGGTCACTGATATTTCTTCTGCTCTTTCCAACTGCATAGCTCTGGAACAGCTCGCCGATCTGATAAAACAGCATAACAGCTACACCTTCCTTATAATCGCCAAGCAAAATGGCGCCGATCGTCGCGATCGCCATCAGAAAGTTTTCATCAAATACCTGCTTATTGCAGATACCTTTCCACGCCTTTTTCAGAATATCGTATCCGATCACCAGGTACGGAACCATAAACAACACAAATTGCAGCCAGCCCTCTGCCGGAAGCAGAGACAGCACGACGATCAGCGCTGCCGCCACGATGATACGGATCAGCATTTTTTTCTGCTTCTTGTTCATAATCTTTCCTCCCATCCCACAGCGAACCCACGCGTCCTGCAGAACAGCCGGCTTCTCTTTCCACCGCTGCCTCTGCACATCCCCGGTCCGATCTGTGCGCTTTCTGTCTGATAAACCCCGGGCTTTTTCTATCCGAATCCATACGGAAAGAACAGGCCCGGGGCAATCTATTCTGATACAGAGCTCACAAACAGATCGATTCTCTCTCTTTTCTGAATTCTGTACAAGTTCGTAACTGTTCAGAGCCAACCTCCAAAATGCTACGCATTTCGTCGGTGTGGCGTATCCGCCAAAACAAAGACGGCCAAACAGGCGATGCCGCTCAGTCCTTTACGTGCTTCGCCTAAAATGTTACTTTTACAGATAAATTTCGCAATCGTCTTCTACCTTCTTGCAGTTCTTCAGAACATCTTTCATAACAGTCTTCGGATCCTGGCCCTCTTCGAACTCAACGATCATCTTCAGGGTCATGAAGTTTACTGTCGCGTCCTTTACACCGGCGGTGTTTTTTGCAGCCTCTTCCATCTTGTTTGCACAGTTTGCGCAGTCTACTTCGATTTTGTACGTCTTTTTCATGATTGTTTTTCCTTTCTCTTCCATATCATAGTGTAATTTATTTTTTTGTTCTTTTTATCATATGAACATTTATTCATATGTTTGTTTTTATTATAACGTCTATTTCTGATTTGTCAAGTCTTTCTTCTCTTTTTCACTTTATTTTTTCACTTCATTTTTTCCGTTTTCCCGCATGCAAACTTACTGTTTTTTATATTTCCTATTGACACAATAGGGAATATAGAGTATTATGAAAGCAACTTTTTTTGAATAGGGAGGACTATTATGAAACGTTTAAATCTAATGAAAAAAGTAACCGGTCTTCTTCTGAGTGCAGCTATGGTAGTTGGATTCTCTGCAGCCGCAATGGCAGAAGAGCCACAGGCAGCTGCAATCGATGCTGAGGCATTTGACGCACTCGTCTCTTCCGGCCCGGTCGCAGACGACGCTGCTATCGAGGCAAACAGCTGGGCATCCGCAGTAAAGGAAGCAGGCGTACTCCGTGTCGGCGGCACACGCACCTCTTTCCTCTTCAGCCAGCTTGACGAGACAGACAACAGCATCCGCGGATTTGATGCCGGTCTGTATCAGCTGCTCGCCGGTTACATTCTTGGCGATTCTTCTAAATACGAAGTAACTCAGGTAGATTCCAGCACACGTGAGTCTGTTCTGCAGAGCGGACAGGTAGACGCTGTATTTGCTACCTACTCCATCACAGATGCCCGCAAGGAAGTCATTTCCTTCGCAGGTCCGTACTACTCTTCCCAGCAGGCCGTTCTGGTAAAAGCAGGCAACACCGATATTGCAGGTGTAGACGATCTCGCAGGCAAGACCGTTGCCACCCAGTCCGGTTCCACCGGTCCTGACATCCTTGCCGAGTATGCACCGGAAGCTACCGTACAGGAATTTGCAAACGACCAGGAAGCACGTACCGCTCTGGAGCAGGGCCGTGTCGATGCTTACGTGACAGACTACACACTTCTGCTGAATGCAATCGTAAAGAACCCGGGCGCTTATGAGATCGCCGGAGATGTATTTGGACCGGAAGATAATTACGGTATTGGCTTGCCTCTTGACTCTGATGGTGTTATATTTGTAAATGATTTCCTGAAGAAAATTGAGGAAGACGGTACATGGGCAGATCTGTGGAAGATCAGCCTTGGCGACCGCACCGGTATTGAGACTGTACCGGACGCTCCGGCTATCGAAGAATAATCGACTGACCAATTCAAAGATCACAGTAAGAGCTTTCGGGATTTCTCCTGGAAGCTCTTTTTCGTGAAAGGAGGACTCTATGGACATTTCTGCACTTCTTACCCAGTATGGGGACAAATACCTGCAGGCGCTTCTGACAACCTGGAAACTGACTGTATTTTCTTTTGCCATCGCATTTCTGATCGGCATTCTGATCACAGTTATCCGCGTCTGCCCAATTCGTCCGCTTCAGCTGTTTGGTGACTTTTACGTTCAGATTTTCCGCAACATTCCGGGCGCAGCCCTTTTGATCCTGCTTGTTTATGCGCTTCCTTATCTGAATATCATTCTTTCCTATTATACGTGTGTGCTGATCGCAACCTCGCTGATCCCATCTGCGTTCTGTTCCGAGTATCTGATGGCCGGCATGAACACGATCGCTCCGGGGCAGATCGAAGCCGCCCGTGCACTTGGCATGTCCTTTTCAAAGATCATGAAAAATATCGTGATCCCTCAGGCACTGCGTTCCAGTGTGCTTTCTCTGACGAATCTGCTGGTTGCCACTATGCTGACAACCGCACTTGCCTCCCAGGTGCCCCTGAATCCGATGGACCTGACCGGCCTCGTCTCCCACATCAACACGCATGCCGTCGGCGGTGTTACTGCCTTTTTAATCTCTGCTGTTTTGTACTGTGCAACTGCCGTCGTCATCGGACAGATCGGTGCCAGAATTGACCGGAAAGTGAGGATCCTGCGATGAAACAAAAACAACCAACGATTCGTGACGCTCTCTATGAAGCACCAGGTCCGAAAGCCCGCAAACGAATTGCCGTGGCAACCGTACTCTCCATTTTAGCCCTCGCCGCTCTCGTGATCGCAGTCATCCGTCGTTTTGCAGAAAACGGACAGCTTGATGCCAGATACTGGTCGATCTTCACACGCTATACGACCTGGCGTTTTCTCGGCTACGGTCTCGTCGGTACGATGACTGCTGCTCTCACAGCCGGCATCATCACCTTCTTCGTCGGCCTTTTGCTCATGATGGGCCGCATCAGTTCATTCAAAGTGCTCCGCGCACTGTGCACCGTGCTGATCGAGTTCAGCCGCGGTGTCCCGACACTTCTTTTTATTTATTTCTTTCTGCTTGTCGTACCACAGTTCGGCATCCGGCTTCCGGCTCTTTGGAAGGTCGCAGCACCTGTTGCGATTTCCGCCTGCGGTGTTGTGGCAGAAGTACTCCGCTCCGGTGTCAATGCCGTACCGAAAGGTCAGACGGAAGCGGCACTCTCACTCGGCATGCGCCGCAGCAGCGTTTTTTTCAAGATCATCTTCCCGCAGGCGCTGCGCTTTGTCGTACCGGCCCTGATCTCAGAACTTGTCATCGTCCTGAAAGATACGACGTTCGCCTATATCGTCAGCTACTCGGACCTTATGCAGAATGCACGTGTCCTGATCAGTAATTACGATACATTGCTCTCCGTTTATCTTGTGACAGCGATCATCTACATTCTGATCAACTACATTTTAAATAAGATATCAGTTGCTGTAGCAAGGCGCACTCGTTAAAACCGTCTCCCTGTCAGGGTATGTCTGAAAAATATTTTCTGCGTCCTGCAGATTTTCCACATTTTGCATCTTTTGTATCTACAGGCCATTGTTCCATTAAAGGAGGTACTCCATGAATTCTTCTGAAACGAAAACAGCTCCACCGATCATCGAGCTGTCCCATGTCGATAAACACTTTGGACAGCTGCATGTCTTAAAGGACATCAGCCTCTCCGTAAAAAAGGGCGAGGTTGTCGTAATCATCGGCCCGTCCGGTTCCGGAAAATCGACCCTGTGCCGCACGATCAACCGCTTGGAAACAATCGATTCCGGCGAGATCCGCATTGACGGTACCACACTCCCGGAAGAGGGGAAAAAGCTCGCCGAGCTTCGCTCCCAGGTTGGCATGGTATTTCAGTCCTTCAACCTGTTCGCCCACAAAACAATCCTCGACAACGTCACAATTGCTCCGATCGATGTGCTCGGCAAGTCAAAAAAAGAAGCCCGTGCGGAGGCAATGGAGCTTCTGAAACGTGTCGGCGTGGACAGCCAGGCTGCCAAAGTCCCGGCTCAGCTCTCCGGCGGACAGCAGCAGCGCGTCGCGATCGCCCGCGCCCTTGCAATGCATCCGAAGGCAATCCTCTTTGACGAGCCGACCAGCGCTCTCGACCCTGAAATGATCGGCGAGGTGCTTGATGTCATGACTGCACTCGCAAAAGACGGCATGACCATGGTTGTCGTCACTCACGAAATGAATTTCGCCAGACGCGTCGCTGACCGCATTCTCTTCATGGACAACGGCAGCATCCTTGAGGAAAATACACCGGAGGAATTTTTCACCAATCCGCAGACAAAGCGTGCGCAGGATTTTCTGAATTCGATTCAGGCGCACTGAGCGGATAATTGCAGGCTATTCTTCAGTTCGAATGATACGCGGCTATTTTGCAACTTATCCTTTTGCACGGTTGATCAAAACAGGCAGATATGTTTTTATGACCTTTTCGGGACACATAAAAACATATCTGCCTGTTTTATCGTGTTTCATACGGTGATCCATCTCACCGCACTCTCACATCACTGTTTTCTGATTTCTTTTTTTCTGAGTAACGCGGACATCGGCAATCCACTTCGCGACTGCGTTCATGCAATGTATTCGTCTGTTTTTATTCACCGTCTACTTGTGAAGGAAGGAAAAAAGTCCCTTCTTCTCATACGGCTCCTGCTTAATTCCTGTCACCGTATAACCGATCTTTGTGATCGCCTCACGCAGCTTGCCCTCGTCAATCGGCGTTTCTGAGAAGATTACCGTCTCTCCCTTGCTGTGTGATGACGTTACCTTCTTTACTTTAAAAGCGCCGCGGACTGCTTCATTGATATGTGCCTCGCACATACCGCACTGCATTCCGTCTACGCCTACTGTGATCTGTGTCATAATTTCTGTTTTCCTTTCTGTCCAGCTTATAGCAAGCCAAAGCGGATATTCGCAATCCGCTTCGCTACTTGCTCATAACCGAGTAGCTGCTTCGCAGCTTATCAGGAGTGGCTTGTACCACTCCTGATACAAGCAAGTCCTCCCACTGCTTATTGCTCCGCGCAATTGAATCAGGGGACTTGCCTGACTCGGTTCAATAAAATAATGCAGGCAAGACGATTTGGCAGAGTGCAAAAGACAAGGATGAAATCTGCAGGCGTGCTGACGCACGGCATAGATTTCTGCGCAGTATTTCACGCTCTGACAGATCGGATGGGATGCATTATTTTGCAGAATTGCTATAATATACAAATCCATCAAACGAAAGCTCACACCCGTGCGCAATCCTGCTACAGATATTGACTGCAGCTCCCATCACTCCGGCATACTCGCCGTCCTTCGTCTCCACCTTCATCCTCTTACGGTCCTCGCTGAGTTCCACGTTTTTCAGGTTATCCTTTTCTCTCAGCTCTCTTAAGATCTCTTCTGCTTCTGCATCTGTAATCTCTTTTGACAAACGATAGTATCTGCCCATCATTTCCGCCTCACTTTGGTTTGATTTTTCTAACTTTTGTCTGTATTATAACACTTTTGTGAAAATGCGGCGTTTTTTTCTTGTCCGGTAATTGACTTTTTTTCTCATTTTCCGGCACTTTTCTGTGAAACAAAAAAAGTCCCCGCCGCACTCTGTACGACAGGAGCTTCAATGTGAAGTCCTCACATGACTGAAGTCACGTGCTTCCAGACGCTTTAAGCGTCAGAC
>ERZ827108.942-NODE-942-length-43481-cov-6.747110_pt1 | contig 43481 bp, 30 predicted proteins | sample MGYA00519921_ERZ827108 | MGnify/ENA primary metagenome ERZ827108 (study PRJEB31778, sample SAMEA3449258) | human gut metagenome | biome: human gut; feature: human-associated habitat; material: faeces | place: United Kingdom | collected 2010/2012 ...
AACTCCGGAGAAAATAAATAGAAATCGCCGAGACCACGACCGCGCCTGGCGGCAGCTTCGCCACCTCGACTTTTGCCGCCTCCATCTTATCAACGGCAATCGGCTCGTATCCGGCTCGCGTGAGCAGGCCCGACATAAGCCGACGGTCGGATTCGGAGGCTTCTACAATGAGAATCTTGTTCATTGTTAGATAATTTTTGAATTATTAAAATACACAGTCAGATACGTTCCATGAAAGAGCATGAAACGTATCTGATTTTTTGTAGTTATTTGTCAGAATATCACATAAGTCATGTGTTATTTGGTGCGGCTTACTACATGGATGGCTTTACCATCCTTATCGAGCATATTCAGTCTGAGATTATTTTTGTCAGCAGTCAGGATTGAAAAGCCGGGAGAACCGTTGCAGAATATGGTGCCATCTATTTCTTTAGGAGTTCTTGTGAGAGAGCCGGATGTGTTGACCACATAGTCTATTTTTGAATCCGGGCGTCGGATGTGCTGGTAATTGTGGATATGACCGCATATATACATATCCACATTGTGTTTCCGCAGGATTGTATCGACTTTCTTCTGCATATCAGTTCGCTCAGATTCCGACTTATCGGTATAGGCATAGATGGGATGATGACCGACCACAACGATCCAGTCTTCCGTCGCCTCAGTCAAAGTCTTTTCGAGCCATTGCAACTGGGCTTCGGTATCCTGATTCACAGCATCGGGATATGTGTCGGTCTTTTTCTTGTATTTGTCAATCAAAGGAGTGGTGTCGAGAAATACCACCTTGACAGTTGTCCCGTCATCTTCAAAGGTCTTGGCGTAATATCTCGCCGGCATCTCCCAGCGGCGGGATATGTCGGAATAGTCGATAACCGCCTGAGTGTTGCCACGATATTCATGGTTGCCGCAGATGGGATACCAGTTCACCATAAGCTCCGGGTGGTCGTAGATAAGCTCATAGTTGGTCATCCACAAGGGGTCTGTCACACTCTCCACTCCGCCGTAGTGATGTGTGTCGCCAAGAGCAAGAATAGCATCGGGTCCTATTTGTTCTGCAATTCTGCCCATCGTCGCGGCAACAGGCTTCTGGTCATAGTGACCATTACGTCCGAGGTCGGACACTACCATAAGGTTCACATCGCCTTTGGCGATTTCAGTCTGGGCAATGGCTCCAAAAGAGGGGATGAGAGCCAAAGCCGCGATAAGTAATTTACGAATCATTGTTTTGTATTTTTAGAATGTTACTTTTACACCGCCGTTGAGTTTCACTCCGTAATATTCCTGCTGCATCGTGTAGCCCTTGCTACCTTGATAATAGCGCAGAGGCTGATTGAGGAGGTTGTTGCAGTCGGCATATACGGTTATTTTTGTTTTGCGCCCGAATGTGTAGCTGACGTTCAGGTCCAGATATTTCACGGCATCATAGTATCGGTCGTAGAACGAACTTGCGCCCATCTCGTCGATAAATGCCGAGGCATAGTTGAATGAGGCTCTTGCGGAGAAACCACACTTGTCGAAATATAGCGAGAGATTGGCTGTATGCTCGGGAGAACCGGGTAAGCTAAGGCCTTTCTCGTTTTCACGACCCTCGAAGTTGAAGTCGGTAATGCGTGAACGTGTATAGGTATATGTTGCATAAAGTCCGAGGCATTTCATCGCCGGTGTGATGAAACTGAAATCGCGTTGCCATGCAAGCTCAACACCGAATATATTGGCATTGCCGCCGTTCTTCGGTTGAGTGAATTTCGTCCATAAATTCCCTTCGTATTCCTTGTTGTAGGCCACCTCGTCGACAATAAAGCCCTCAATACGTTTATAGAACAGACCGGCAGACACAAGTCCTATCGACTTCCAGTAATATTCGGCATTGAGGTCTATGTTGTGTGATGTGGTTGCCTTCAGACCGGGGTTGCCCACCGTTATCTCATTGTCGCCGCGGCTTATTTTCATTCCCGGGACGAGTGCCGAATATTTTGGACGGGATATTGACTGGTTGTAGCCCGCACGGAACAGGAAATCCTTATTTATCTCCCATTTCAGAAGAAGCGATGGGAGGAAGTTTATGTAGCTTGAAGTTGCCGGCGCGGTTTTCGACACCTCTCCGGTCTCGTCGTCATAGATTCTGCCGATGTAACGCAAGTCGGTGTTCTCCACTCTCAATCCACCCATAAACTGAAGATTGTCCGCGAGCCGTGAGTCGATGCGCATGTAACCGGAAGTGACATTCTCTCGGGCGTGGTAATTGCCCGCAAGTTCCTCAGCCACCTGTTCGCTCTCAAACTGATTTTTATCATCAAGATTCAGAGAGCCGAGAAAATATTTGTCAATGAATGTTCCCGCCTTGTATTTAGCCGAAGGCATAAAACGGTCTGTAGTCATATCGACAGTATGGGCGAAAGCATCCTTGTCAAAGGCCTTCTCATCAATGGGAGTGTATTCGTAGAAGTCTATCTCTTTGTTCTTGGACTTGCTGACGAATTTGAAGCCGAATTTGAGTTTTCCCCTGTCGCTGAGTTTTGTCTTGAAATCAAGAGCTGCCTTGAAGTCCTTCTCGACAATATCTTCCTGCTGCTGTGTCAGTTCCTTGAGTGAGAAATCATCATAGAGTGTAATAGTGGAGCCTTCCTCCGGAGTGGCAAGCGGCTCACGCGGATTCGACAGATCAATACTGAACTTCTGTTTTTTCAGACGATAATCGATATAGCGCTCGTTAGGCCTTTCCTCGGAGGCTCTCGCATATCCTAATTTCCAGTCAATACCGAAAATGCCGAGACGGTTCTCGCCTCCGAGAGTGAAGTCCATGGTGCGTTGGCGTTCCAGACGGGCGTTGCGGTTGTCGGGCGTGCCACCTTTGGTCTGCACCCTGACATCGGCTTTCCCCTCCGGGGTCATGTCTTTCAGCGTCGTGCGGTAGCGGTTTTCCCAGTCGTTGCGGTTGTTGAAGATACCTTTGAACCATATCTTGTTGTAGTCGTTGAACTTCCAGTCGAGCGACAACGAATAACTCTGACGCTCGCGGGTGACAAAATACTGCCTTATCTGGTAGTCATTGATATATATTTTGCCGTTGTCGTCCTTTTCCCATATAAATTCAGTATTGTAGGATCCGGAGGGTGCATTATTATAGGAGGCGGCAAACATTACTCCGAAACGGTTGTTGAAAAAACGGTTTCCGAGAGTAAGACCGAAATTCATCTGCGCTTTGCGACTTATCCAGTTGTATCCTGTTCCAGCGACAGCTCCGACAGTGAATCTATGTGGCGAATTTTTCGTGACAAGGTTTATGGAACCGCCGATGGCATCGCCGTCCTGATCAGGCATGAGTGTCTTGCTGACCTCGATTGTCTGAATCATATCGGAAGGTATGAGGTCGAGCTGCACGTTACGGATGTCGCCCTCTGCCGACGGCAGCCTCGAACCGTTGATAGTAACCGAACTGAACTCCGCCGGAGTGCCACGTACCTGACCGAAACGCGCCTCGCCCTGGTCATACTGCACGTTTATGCCGCTTATACGTTTCAGTGCGTCTCCGATATTCGAGTCGGGGAATTTGCCAATCTGGTCGGCAGATACCACATTGGTTATATTGATATTATTCTTCTGGGCATTTATGGCTCTCTGCTGCCCGGAGAAAACGCCGGTCACTACAACTTCATTCAGTTCCCGTGATGTATCCGACATTACAATGTCGTCAACCGTCGATTCTTCCGAAACCACGATTGTTTTACTGACCGGAAGAAAACCGATATAAGTTACTTTCAGATTATGATTCCCGGATGAAAGGTTGGCAAACGAGAAAAAGCCGTCGAGATCCGTAACCGCCGACAGCTTGTTGCTGTCAATGATAACCACCGCTCCCGGCAGCGGGTTCTTCTCATTGTCAAGGATGCGGCCTTTAAGTTGTCCGTATTTCGGACTGTCAGCCGCCATAATGGTCAGACTTGAAGCAAGTGCGACCAAAAAAGTTGACATTACTTTTTTCATTGTGATTGTTGTTTTGTTTCTGATTCACGTTGCAAAATTCGCCAACTAATATTTCATGGGTTTATCAGATTTGTTTAGCTTTTATGAAACTTACCGATGTCATTATATACCGAAATCCTCACGACCCTTTTTAATCAAATGGGCTGTGAGGATAGTGACAGAAAGGATATATACGTTTTACTGTATAGAGTAATCCGACTCAATCTGACCTCTCTATTATATAAATGCAGTAAGCACAAGAGAAGCGGTATCCGTAAATACCGCTTCGTAAGACCCGTAATGGGGCGTTTCTGATTTGACTGTCAATTCAATTAAAAAGAGACAAGTATTTTAGCTGTAATGCTATCCGCATCATGCTTTGCGCAAACGATATACATCCCGGCAGCAAGATGCTTAACCGGTACCTGTGCAGTGTTATCGGCGGAAGCTACACATCGGCCGTCAAGATCATATATTTTCACATTTTCGGGATTCATGCCCTCGACAGTCACGACACCGTTGTTGTTTATTATCCTTGCAGTCGCATCCGATGCCGAAATACTGCTTATTCCCGATGATGCTCCTTTCACTACCGAGAATTTGTCGAACAGCGAGGCATTGCCGAGGTCATCAACCGTGTAAGTGCTGAAAGTGATTGTCTCGGGAGTTACATCCACGCGGCTGAAGGTGGGCTCGCCGGTCTGTCCGAACTTGCCGGAGAAGAGTCCCCAGTAATTCTCGATCTCGTGTTTGTCGAGCGAGGCAATCATATCAGCCTCGGTGCGCGGCTCGTATTTCTTCTTGCCCGCAGAGTTGTTGAGGAAATAGAGCGTGCCTTTGCTTACGTCAAACACGCCGCCGTTCTTGCCGGTCATATTCTCGCGTTCGCCGCCGTCGCCCACAGTCTCCACTTTCTCAACCGAACCTTCGACGAGGGTCTTGTTCATATTGTTGACCGGGCCAATCACCTCGTAGATATGGTCGTGTCCCTGAAGGGCAACGTTGATGCCAAGTTCGTTGAACACAGGCAGCATGGCCTGACGGACTGCCTTGCCGTCGGCGTCATCCTGATGCGATCGACTTCCGGTGAACATATTTTTGTGGGAGCTGGCCACACGCCATTTAGTATCCTTATGTGCCTCAACCTCCTGCCTCATCCATGCGGCGAGGGAATCGAAATAGCCCTCCTTGTTCCAGTCCTCGTAGCTTATCACGAGGAACAGCACATCGCCGCGCACGAATGAGAACACCGTGCCGTTCATGTCTGTGCCGGGAGAGAAACGGTCATTGAAGTCGGTGGCATTGTTGAAATGGTATGCAAAATTGTTGTTGGGGCTTTTGTCGTGGTTGCCCATCGTCACTACGAGTGGATAGTTCATCCATACATCCTGCATGGTCGAGAACCACTGCTCGTATTCCCACTCGGAATTTGACGCACCCGATGTCTCCACAAGGTCACCGTTGCAGAGCACGAAGGCTGCTTCAGGGACCTTGGATATGGCCGTGTGGACGGTCTTCTGCGACACATCGAACATGCCGTCGTACTGCGCCTGGGTGTCGGTGATGTAAATGAACGAATAGCTTTCATCCTTCTTACCGGGAGCAGTGGTGAAAGAGCCTATACCGCTCCATGCGCCATCTTTGCCGACGCGGTAGGAGTAGGTCGTGGCGGGTGCAAGACCAGCGGCAACAGCCTTGTGAGACATATAGTCAACTTTCTGATTCGGCTCTATCCCCACCAGCTTGTTCTTATCAATAGAGTAGTTGAGGCCCTTCACCTCGCTGCTTGTTGCCGGGAATGTGAAGTCGGGGTTGGCGAAATCGGCATCTGTTGCCCCGGCCTTCGCTACAAGCTGCACCTGACCGTCGGTGACACCCGTATTGGTGAACCATGCGAAGCCCATCCGTGTGGAGGGATCACCGTTGACTGTCATGTTGATGCTGAACGGCGTGGAAGCCGAGGGCATTGTGGCTACAAGACGCTGTAGCTGTGTCCATGCAGGAACCGAGAAGTCGTTCTGCGACAGCGTGATTGTCCTGTCAGTGGCAGCCGAGGCTGACATGCAACCGATAAGCACCGCCAACGATAGTGATAATACACTCTTCCTGTTATTAGTTTTCATATTGTTTTACTTGTTGGTGATCAGTATTGTGTGTTCTGGGGGTCGAAGTTTGTCCAGCCTTGAAGCCAGTTGTCGGATGTATCCTTGAAGGCGCCTATGTATCCGCCTTTACCGTCCGAGAGCATCGTGGAAGGACAATAATTCTGGCCAAGACCTGCGGGATCGGTGAGGTTGAGAGCGGCCTCGGTCATAACCTTGTTGTTGGGATTCGACAGGAAGAAGGTGTGGGAGAATGATTCTCGGCCTTTGTCCTCAGTACCGGCCGCCAGGTCTATGAAATAATCCTCATATACTTTGTTTTTGTCGGAGCCGATTATATCCATACCTGCAAATATAATATTGTCGAGTTTGAAATTTCCTGCCTTGGCATATTTCACGGTATTGCCTTTCTCCCCATCGACAATCAGACCGATGGGATAACCTACGGCAAGAGTATTGGCTACATTGAGTTTGCTGCCACGGCGTATCTGCATGGCCGACTGGAATTTGCCGAGTTTGGAGCCATTGTCGGGGAACATATTTCCGGCAGTGATATAATCAGAACTGTTGCGGAAGTCTCCGTTCTTGGCGGTTTTAGGACCGATGAATGTGACATGGCTGAAGTGAGCTGACGTGAACGGGGCTGTCTCGGCACCGCTGGCGTTGTTGTCGCTCTCGAAACCGTTGCTCTGCGATGTATCGGCGATTCGAGGATCACGAACCGACAGACAGTATTCAACATTGCCGGAGAATCCGTTGTCGGTGTCAAACTCATCGTCCCAGCCTTTGTAAGCTACGAGGTATTTACAGTTTACAGAACCACCGAACCATTCAAAGGAGTCATCATTGGAATATGACACCTGAATGTGGTCCACGGTCGTGCCGCTGCCAACCGAACCGAAAGTCAGGCCATTGATTTCCTTGTCGGTGTCGAAGGGATAACCGGCGAACTCTATACGGACATAGCGGTAGATGCCGGAGTTGTCGCTGTCGTTGTCACCTCCGTGGATTGTGGTCGGGCCACCCTCGATCTGCATTGTCTGCTGGTTGTTGCGGGCCTTTCCGCAGATGATGAGTCCGCCCCAGTCGCCGGGACGCCGCTGACCGGGAGCCTGTGCCGAGGTCATTACCACCGGCGCGTCCTTCGTTCCGTTCATCTCGACATATCCTCCGGGTTCCACGATGAGCGCCGCCATAGTCTGCTTGTCGCCCTTGATGACGGTTCCGGCGGGTATGCGGAGTTTCGCTCCGGCATCCACATAGACCCATCCCTTGAGCAGATAGACACCCTTCTCAAGAGTCACGTCGCCGGTAAAGTGGAAGTTCTGGGTGCCATTGCCGAGTTCCTTGCCCTCGTTGAAGAGTATGCCCTTGCTGTAGGCCACGTTCCCTTTGTAGGTCACTTCCGGGTCTGTGAACTTGGGCGAATCGGGTTCGTCGTTTGATGAGCAGGATGCCATTGCAAGTCCGGCTCCCACGGCAAGCGCCGCCATGAGCAGCCTGCCTGAGTTGATGATGTTGATTTTCATGCTTTTTCTCATTTTTTGATTAGAGATTGTACTTTTTTTGATTAGAAATTATATCCGATTGTTATGTTGAAATTGCGTCCCGGTTTGTAGCTCCGGGTTGTTTCTTCAATTGTTTTACCTTTCCCTTCGTTTGTCACTTCCTCAATCTGTTTGAAAAGGTATCTTTGAGCGAGGATATCGCGTGCCGAAAGTTTCAGGCTCCATCTGCCGAACTTCTTCGACACCGATATATCAAGGCTGTGGCGCGGCATCTCGTAGGAATTGGGGATGTTGCGTGCAGTGCCGTCTGATGCGGTACCGTAACGGTTGCCCACACCGGTGATGCGTTTGCCGATGATATTGTAGAGTAAGGCGGCGTTCCAATCGTATTCATCGTTGTTATAGAACAGTCCTGCGTTCACTAAGTAGGGGGACTGTCCCTGCATCGGGCGGTCGATGTTGTTTGTGCCTTTGTCGAATGTAACCCGGCTTTTGATCAGCGCTCCGTTGAGCGACAGCGAAAAGTCTCTGAGTCCGATGAAACCGAGGTTCTTGCGTATGTCGAGTTCCACACCGTAGTTGTTGGCTCCATTGGCGTTGATGAAAGAATATATGAGGTCGGTGCCACCGGCCACGGTATATGTCCATTCGATCGGGTTGGCGAAATGCTTGTAGAAAAGCGCTACCGAAATCTGTTCCCCCCTGGAGGGATACCATTCCCAGCGGAGATCCGCATTGTCAATTGTGGCCGCCTTCAGGTCAGGGTTGCCCATCACGCTGCTGCCGAGGTCGAAGTCATAATATACCGACGAGGAAAGCTCGCGGAACTCGGGACGGTTGGTAGAGCGGCCATAGGCGGCGCGGAGCTGGTGGCTGTCGGTTATATGGTATGTAATATTGACCGACGGGAACAGCCCCGGATAGTCATAATCGGTCTTATGGAGGCTCTCCTCATATTGGCGGGTGTTCATCTCGAGGGTCTGGCGGCTGTATTCATACCTCACACCGGCATGAATGTCGAATTTTTTCAAGGGAATGTCCGCCGAAAGATAGGCCGCCCCGAGTGTCTGATGCGCATTGTAGTTGTTGAGCCAGTTTACCTCCTCGTAAAGATAGAGTTTGTCATGCCCGTAATTTGAATCCGTCAAAAGGTCGCCCTGCACATCGGGATTGAACATGAATCCGTCTGGGAGGGTGTTGTCAGGCTGCCAGCCGTACTGGAACTGACGGGTGCGGTAGGCGCGGGTACGGTATTCTCCGTATATGCCGGTTTTAAGTATGGGTCTAATGACCGAGAAATCAAACTCATGCCGGTAATTTCCCGACAGTGACCCCGTGTGTTCGTTAAGCTTTGTAAATTCCCGGCCGATACGGTATATGCCCATAGTCTGCTCCGTGCGGTCGGTGCGCTCTATCAGTCTCCGGTCTGGCAGATTGCGTTGTGCAAAGGCATATCCGACGCTCCAGTCCACGCGGTCGGCATCGAATGTATGGCTGCCGGTGAACTGAGTGTTGAAAGTGGGGCGCGACGAGTGATAATATTCCATGTCGTTGATATTGTCGGCCTGCGCATTGAAACCGATGCGGTCGGAATACCTGTTCTTGATGATTTGATTGAAGATGTTTTTCCACTCAAACAGATGGATGCCTCCAGAAGGACGGAAAGACAGGTTCAGCATCGCCCCGTAGCGTATCTCCCGGGTATATTGGTTGTCGGAAGCCTTTCGCAGCGGTACGCTCTTGTCGTTGGATACATCGTACGGACCATAGAGCGAATTCTCCATATTCAGCAATGTCCGGTAGCTGTTCGAGAAATTCAGTGCCGCCACAAGCCACATCTGCCCGTCACCTATGAGCCAGGACTGATTGTATCCGGCACTTGCCTTAAGGTCGGCAACGGGATGTATGGTCTTAACCCGCCAGTTGTTGTCCAGAGCACTTGCCAACGGATCGATTCTTCCTTCAAATCCGGGATAACTCACTAACGGCGCGTCAAGTCCGCCGGCAGGGAAGGCAAACCTGCCTCCGGCCTTTACAAACTCACGGAAATGTGTCCTGTCGTTTATGCCTGCGCCGACAGAGATGTCGAAGCCGGTTTTCAACGGTTGCCTTTTGGTATTGACCATCACGAAACCGCCGGTGAAGTCGGCGGGATATTCCGGAGCGGGGCTTTTGACAATCACCATATTGTCGATCTGGCTGCTCGGGATGATGTCGAATGAGAAGGCGCGGGAGTCTGCCTCGGAACTCGGCACCGCGCTGCCGTTGAGCCATACATTGTTGTATCGCTGCGACAAGCCTCTGACCATAACAAACTTATCTTCAATAATCGAAATGCCCGGCACTCTTCTTATAACTTCCGAAGCATCTTTGTCCTGCGTCTTGGCGATTTGTTGCGACGAAACACCTGTCTGCACTACATTGCTTTTCTTTTCCTCCTCTATCATGGCAGCCTCGGTATCCCTTCGTGCGACAGCCACTACTGTCACTTCGGACAATGAAGTGACATCCGGCATCATAGGAATGTCAAGTATCAGCTCTTCCATTCCTAAAGGTACCTGATGCGAGATTACCGTATCACGGTATCCTATATACTTTATTGCAAAATCATATTTCCCTGCGGTGAGCTGCAATGTATAATGACCGTCTATATCTGTCGATGCCCCCTGCGTATGGTTACCCGCTATGACCGTCGCGCCAATAAGCGGTTCATTTGTAGCCGAATCATAGACTCTTCCTTTGACTATGCCGGCATCCATATTGACCGTGGAAACGAGCATTGACAAAGTCATTACGCATACATGTAATTTTTTACAATTCATATTCTCGCTGTCATTTTTTCTGCCGCAAAATTATGGACATAATGTTTCATGGTTTTATCAGTTTTGTTTAGATTTTATGAAATAAATTGTATCATTAAACTTTTATTAAATTTTTGAGCATCAGGACAGTATTTGACCGATTATTAGTAATTTTGCGGCATGGAAGAAAAAAAGAAAATACTTGTGGTGGATGATGAGGAGGCTCTGTGTGACGGCCTCGGATTCAATCTTGAAGTGGAAGGCTATCAGGTTGACATGGCGTATAGCGCGGAGGAGGCTCTTGCCCTCAACCTTGCCGCCTATGACCTGATACTCCTTGATATTATGATGGGGGAAATATCCGGGACTCAACTGGCACGCATAATGAAGTCGAATCCGGCAACTGCCTCCGTTCCCATCATATTCTGCACGGCCAAAGACACGGAGGAGGATATGATTGCCGGTCTCGACCTCGGAGCAGACGACTACATAATGAAGCCTTATTCTCTTAATGCCGTACTCGCTCGTGTTCGTACTGTGCTTCGCCGGACTGGGGCTTCTGTCGCACCCGCCAAAACGGATTCAGATCTTGTTTCATACAAAGGATTGGTACTGTCTGCCAAAAACAGGACTTGCACGGTTGACGGAACAGAGGTGAAAATGCCCAAAAAAGAGTTTGAGATACTGCTTAAACTCATTTCCAACCGTGGACAGATTTTCACCCGTGCGGACCTGCTGAACGAGATATGGCCCGACGAGGTTGTGGTGCTTGACAGGGTTGTTGACGTGAACATAACCCGCATCCGTCAGAAGATAGGAATCTACGGCAAGAATATAGTAACCCGATCAGGATACGGTTATGGGTTCATTGAATAAACTTTCTTATCCGCAGCGTCTGTTCGTTTGGCTTCTTGGATATTCCCTGCTGATGGTCGGGTGCTTTGTAATTTTTCAATATCATAGGGAAAAGGAATTCAAGGCGGAGGAGATTGACAAGCAGCTCCAGCTCATCAACACATATATTCTTACAGAACTGAGCGAAGGGCATGATGTCCAGGATATAAAACTTGACGAGTTCAAACCGTTCAACGATATTCGTATAAGCGTAATTTCCGACAAGGGACATATAATATACGACAATACTCTTGACTCGTTGCCGAAAACAAATCATCTTGACCGTCAGGAAATCCGGGATGCAATGCTGAATGGCTCCGGCTATGCTGTAAGACGGCACAGCGAGAGTACGGGCAACTATTATTTTTACTCGGCAAGGAAAGGGGATTACGGCAATATTGTCCGTACCGCAGTACCGTATTCCGTATCGTTCAGCAGTTTATTGCGGCCCGATTACGGCTTTTTGTGGATAATGGGAACCATAACATTAGTCATGTGTGTGTTGGGGTACTTTGCAACCCGAAGGGTCGGCCTACACATAAGCAGGCTTAACAAATTTGCGGAGAACGCGGAAAACGGAGCCCGGATTTCCGATACAGAACCTTTCCCACATGACGAGCTTGGCGAGATTTCAAACCATATTGTCCGTCTTTATGCCCGGTTGCAGCAGGCTGTAGCCGACAGGGACAGCGAGCATCGTGCCGCCCTTCATGAGCAGCTTGAAAAGGAGCGCATAAAGAAACAGTTGACAAACAACATCAAACACGAACTGAAAACTCCTGTCGCGTCAATCAAGGTCAGCGTTGAAACTATGCTGGCACATAGGAATATGAGCGAAGAAAAGCAGACTTTGTTCCTGCAACGCTGTCTTACGAACACAGAAAGGCTCCAGAGGCTATTGACCGATGTCTCACTCCTGACCCGCATGGATGACGGAAGTGCCTCTATCTTAAAGGAACAGGTTAATCTCACAGACATAATTAATGATGTGGTTGAGGACAGACAGATAATTGCCGCGACAAAAGGTATTACGATCGAGAATTATATTTCCCGCAATATCGTCATGTCCGGGAATCAGTCTTTGCTTGAGGCTGTTTTCAACAACCTTATCGACAACGCCATTGTTTATAGTGGAGGTACAAAGATAAAAATAGAATCAATCAGCATCGGCAATGACAAAATAGTGATCGCATTGTCTGATAACGGATGCGGTGTGCCGTCCGAGCATTTGCCGAGGCTGTTTGAAAGGTTCTATCGGATTGACAAGGGACGGTCACGAGCCGCAGGAGGAACCGGTCTCGGTCTGTCGATAGTGAAAAACGCCGTTACTCTGCATGGAGGCGATATTACTGCCGAAAATCAATGCTCGGGCGGATTATTGTTCAAAATAACATTTTCAAGAAACTCAAAATGAAGACAAAACTAAAAATCGCACTTGTCGCTCACGACCAACGCAAGGCCGATATGGTCGATTGGGTAAAGTTTAATGCCCAATATCTTTCACAACATGAGCTGGTCTGTACCGGCACGACAGGCGGCCTTATAAAGAATGCTTTTTCAGAAGCGGGAATTGAAGCCCAAGTCGAATGTATGAACTCCGGACCGATGGGAGGGGATGCTGAAATAGAGGCTATGGTGGTACGAAACGAGATTGATCTCGCCGTTTTCCTGATAGACGACCTCAATGCGCAGCCTCACGAAGCAGACATCCAGATGCTTTTGCGTCAATGCCGTCTCCACAACGTGCCGATTGCCTGCAACCGTATAAGTGCCGACCTGATGATTTCAAGCCGCCTGTGGGATGACCCCACATATAAACCCATCGAACAGAGCTATATACGGTTTGACCGCAATTAAACTCTCTGACTGTTCGGTAGTTTTAATAAATGGTTAAGGATTTTGAAATATTCATGAAATGTTTTCTTAGTTACTTTGCAGCAGAATAAGTAATTAAGACAACAATGGAAATACTGTTTCTTTGCGTAGTAATTTTTCTGTTTCTGCTGGCTGTGTTTGACCTGTCAGTAGGTGTGAGTAACGATGCTGTCAACTTCCTGAATTCGGCAATCGGGTCTAAGGCGGCATCATTCAAAAGAGTCCTGATTGTCGCTTCCATCGGTGTTTTCATCGGTGCGGCGATGAGCAACGGTATGATGGAGATTGCCCGGCACGGAATTTTCCGTCCCGAGCATTTTTCATTTTATGACCTTATCTGCATTTTCATGGCGGTAATGGTCACAGACATCATCCTTCTCGACATCTTCAACTCGCTGGGTATGCCGACATCGACAACCGTGTCAATGGTTTTCGAGCTTTTGGGTGCTACATTCGTTGTAGCTCTTATCAAAATGGCGGGAGGCATCGGTCTCGGTTTTGATGACTTACTTAACACAGAGAAAGCCTTGTCGGTTATTCTCGGAATATTCCTGTCTGTTGCGATAGCCTTTTTCTTCGGTACGGTGGTGCAGTTCATATCCCGCATGGTGTTCTCGTTCAATTACCGGAGCAATCTGAAATGGAAGATAGGGATATTCGGCGGTATCTGCGCCACTGCGATTGTTTACTTCCTCCTGATTAAAGGGGCAAAGGATCTTTCTTTTATGACCCCTGAACTGAAAGTGTGGATAAAAAACAATACAGCGTTAATTATACTGTCCTGTTTCGCAGTTTTTACAGTGCTGATGCAACTGCTCCATATCTGCAAGGTCAATGTGCTGAAAGTGATTGTGCTGATGGGTACATTCTCGCTTGCCGTGGCATTTGCCGGAAATGACCTTGTGAACTTCATAGGTGTTCCCTTGAGCGGTCTGGCTTCATATCAGGATTTTATAGCCAACGGCGGCGGAGATTCCAAAGGCTTCCTTATGGATTCGCTCAACGGCCCGGCAAACACCCCGATATATTTCCTAATCGGTGCCGGTGTCATAATGGTGGTGTCACTTGCAACGTCAAAAAAAGCCCGGAATGTGACCAAGACTGAAATCGGACTCGGAAGCCAGCAGGGTGGCGATGAGATGTTCGGTTCATCCCGCATCGCCAGAAGATTGGTTAGATGGACTTTATCATTTCTATCTTGGGTGCGCCGTGTGACACCGATAAAAGTACGCCGTTGGTTCAACCGCCGTTTTAATGTGGATGAGACCATTATGGATCAAGGGGCGGCTTTCGACCTCATACGCGGCTCTGTAAATCTGGTACTTGCCGGCGCGCTTATTGCCCTCGGTACTTCACTAAAACTGCCCCTGTCAACCACTTTCGTCACATTCATGGTCGCTATGGGTACTTCTCTCGCTGACAGAGCATGGGGTCGTGAGAGTGCAGTGTTCCGAATTACAGGCGTGATTTCCGTAATCGGCGGCTGGTTCCTTACTGCGGGAGCGGCGTTTATCGGTGCGGGAATGATTGTCGCTGCTATGCACTATGGCGGACAATGGGTTATGCTTCTGTTGGCGGCTCTGACGATATTCATAATTATCAACAGCAATCGGAGATTTAGAAAGAAGACTGAGGAAGACAATGGCGATGCACTGTTCCAGACCATAATATCCACTCAGGATAAAACGCAGACATGGCCGTTGCTTATGATGTATATCACGGAACAACAGGAGAAATTCATGACCTATGCCGAGGAAAAATACCGGGATATAACATCAGCTTTCATAACTGAAAGTTCCGGGGTGCTGAGCAAAACAGAGTCAAGCCTTGCACGTCAGAAAACGATACTTAAAAATGCTCGCCGCAAAGAGACTCTGTGCTTCCGTCACCTGACCCGAGAGATGTCGATAGAAAAAAGCACATGGTTCTATCTCAGTAATAACTGCTGCATGGGTATACTATATAACCTGCGACGCATCAACGAAGTGTGCAAGGAACACATCGACAATAACTTCCTCCCGTTGCCGCCCCGATATACCACTGAATACGAGTTGATAAGAACTCAAATCAGCATCCTGTTCAATGACACCCTTGAATTGATGAAAAGCGGGGACACTGATACAATAAGCACCCTTCGCCGACACTGTGACGAGATAAAGGATACTGTTTCCGACACATATCACCGAGTGCATGACCAGCTCCGCGACGGAGACACATCGGCAATGGCGGTTCTGTACGTCTATGTAAATATGCTTCAGGAGACGCAGGAAATGGTGTCGTCAATCCGTAAATACCTTCGTGCGTTTGCTAAACTGCGCGACTCGGAGTTCCGTACCCGCCCGGCAAAAATCGTGATGCCGACAGTATAAAGTCTAAGGTAAGAAAGATTGTCCCTAAGGTTGAGATGGAAGATTTATTCTTCCATCTTTTTTGTATTGCAATCGTCTGAGCGATTTAATATTTATCTAATATTTCCGATATAAACGTGAAATAAAAATGAGGTTACTTTGCAACAAAGAAAACTTATAAATCATGTGCATAACAGTTATCTCCATCATATCTCTGGCAGGAATCATTGTCATGTTGCAAAGACATATCAGCAGACGAAAAATCAAGGAAAGATTTTGTCTTGTCTCTTCTGGTCGGCCTGTTGGAAAGTCGTGTTTGATTATGACGATGCAGTCATGTGGCCCGATTATCGACAAAGCATTGGAATGTCTTTCAAGCAATGACAATATTGAGGTTTGTAAGAACCATCGAACAGGATCTCAGACCATTGATATAATCAGCGATAAAGTCCGGGATTGTTCGGCAGACACAGAAGGAAAGATCGGTAAGACCTCACTATATTGCGAATATATGCTTGAGGCCACTGACAAGATAGCCGAAACGACACGGCATCTTGTCACTTCCCCCGACAGTTATATCCCGATTTCATACAAATGCGAGATTGAGACAATCCGTGGAGGAATTGTCAGGCTATCTCGATTGGCTGACGGCATCCTCGGTGTTGATGACGATATAATAAAGATTGCCGGAGACACAGGTCTGGAGAAGGATTTTATAGAACACAGCATAGCCGTACATTCCAAAGGGATGACCCATGAAGACTTTGATGAAGGAGCTCCCGCTTATTCTTATCTTATGCTCCTGTATTATCTTCATTCTTTCGTCAGCTCCTTTTCTCAGGCATTAAGAAACATAGAAACTAACAATAAACAACTTACCGCATGAGACAGATTATAATTATTACGGTATTGTCAGTATTGGCATTGTCTGCCGTTGCTCAGGATAAAAATCCATTCATACCTGAGATACACGGAACAATCCGTGCAAAATATGAATATGAACCTCAGATAGACAAGGGACGCTTCGAGATACGCAATGCACGGCTGAGCGTGGAAGGCAAGGTGATTCCCATTGTGAGATACAAGGCAGAGATAGACCTTTCTGACGAGGGAACAATAAAGATGCTCGACGCATACGTGCGACTGCAACCAAAGGATGCGTTAAAATTCACCTTCGGTCAGATGAGAGTGCCGTTTACCATTGACGCCCATCGTTCACCACATCTACAATATTTCGCCAACCGATCCTTCATAGCAAAGCAGGTCGGCAATGTGCGCGATGTCGGAGCATCAGCGTCATGGACGTTCAATGACCGTATGCCCATTACTCTTGAAGGGGGTATATTCAACGGCTCGGGACTTACAAATCAAAAAAATTTCTGGACCGACAACTATAATTTCTCGTTCAAGGTGCATACTATGATTGCCCGGCAATTCAATATAACACTCAGTTGCCAAAAGGCAAATGCCGGGGATGTGAACGTGATGATGTACGATGCAGGAGCCTATTGGCAAAATCAGAGATGGCACATTGAGGCTGAGTACCTCCGCAAGCATTATGCCCACGGCTCTTTCGCTCCTGTAAATGCTGTTGACGCATTTGCCGCATATCGACTTCCGTTGAAAAAGGGGCTGACGTCCATATCATTCCTCGGTAGATATGACTATATGTCAGACCATAGCAAAGGTACGAAAGATGAATCCGGCAATCTAAAAATAGATGATCCTGAAAGACACAGACTGACCGGTGGTGTTACATTCAGCATGGGAAAGAAATCATTGCAGGCGGATATTCGCCTCAACTATGAGCAATATTTTTACAACGAAGGTGTAACTCCGGCAATTTCAGAACAAAATAAGATAGTCTTGGAATTTGCAGCCCATTTTTGACAATAAAGTGCAAAAAACAAAACCGACAGCATTGAATCCAATTCAGTAGCTGTCGGCTTTGCCATCTATCGTAATCCAGTGAAAGTACGCCGTGAGGCATACATATAAATAGGTTCAGCCACCATCGACTCCTTTGAGCCGGAGGATTCTGCCGGGTTCTCGACCCGCTGTGATTGCTGTGGCTGCTCATCCCGCTTGACTTCCTCGCCGTCTTTTTCATCGTGTTTAGGGGCAAGTTCGGCGGTAATCTTGCGGTCGAGGGCTGCAAGTTCGGATTTCAACGCCTTTAACTCATCTTCCTTGCCCCATGTCTTAGACACAATGCCTTCGAGTGTTGGAACATCGGCTTTGAGTTTGGCCGTGCGTTCCTCGTACTGGGCGATTATGCCGGGTATTTTCTCCAGAGCGTTTACGAAGTTCATACAGGCGGCATGGGTGTCGCTCATGGCGATGAAGCCGTTGTTGAACTTGTATTTGTAGTTGCCTTCGACAACGAAGCGGTTCTGGATACCTTCCCTGCCGTCAACGACGGTACGCTCCGAAATAATGCTTATCGGGAAACCATAGACCTCTCCGATGCGCTGATATTGCCCGTGGGTATCGGTACGCTGTGCCAGACCCTGAAGATGGATGCCCATGTTCTTCTCATCGGAGAGATTGCAGGTGTCGATAGTGAGATTATTGACAGGGTTGCCGTCCTTGTCTCGTTGGACAACCGCTTCATACCGGGTATGGTCGGCTTTCATCCTTTCAATAGCAGCCTCATTGTTGGCGATGTCGTGGCTGATGGTCTGGAGTCTGAAACGGGAGTCTCCGATGCCCTTGTTGAAGGATTTGCGCTCACTCTCCAGTGCCGCAATACGCTTTTCGAGCTTGGCCTTTTCAAGAAGGTCGGTATTGCCGCTGAGGATCGCCATATACTCCGAGAAGTTCATGCCGTTCTTTTCGTCCATTGCGCCCTCGTCGATTGTTCTGGCTCCCATAGCGCCGGATTTCAACTGCGCGATAAATGTCGCCTTGCAGTGGAGAAGATTGAACTTGTAGGAATCCAGCGACTTTTCAACAGCGTAGATGATTACATCGACTTTGTTGTCGGCATATAATTTGGCAATCTCGTTGCCGGCTCGTATGGCTCGACCTTCACGCTGTTCCAAGTCGCTTGGACGCCACGGGCATTCGAGTTCATGGACGCAAACTGCTCTGCGTTGGGCGTTTACACCTGTGCCGAGCATGGTCGTGGAACCGAACAATACCCTGACATCGCCGCTGTTCATCGCCTCGATTACCGCTTTCCTTGACCTCTCGGTTTTACACTCCTGTATAAACCGAATTTCATGCGCCGGAATACCATAATCCTCAATCAGCTTGCGCTTGATTTCTGAATAGACGTTCCACTCGCCGGGCTTGTAAGTGCCTAGGTCACTGAAAACAAACTGTGTGCCTTTCTGGGCGTCGTATTTGCGATAATATTCAGCAATCATCTTGGCACAATGACTGGCTTTGTTATTCGGATCGTCGCCGTATGACGGATCAACAAGCCTAAGGTCAAGAGCCATCTTACGGGCATAGTCCGTGGCAATGAGCATCTTCGCCTTTTCCTCGGTGTCGGACAATGGCGCCCTGCCGAGTATAGTGGCGTCGCCACTCTCGGCAAACTTCATCAGTTTCTCGATGAACGCCTCCTGCGCCGGTGTCGGCGGGATATTGTGAAGTATCTCACGTTTCTCCGGTCGATCAACACCGACATCCTCGGCTGTGCGGTAGTCGGTAATCTCATTGTAGAACGCCGCCAGTTCTGGCACCTTGATGAAGTAACGGAATCTTTCCTTCTGAATCAGGTTGTTGGTGACGGAAAACTCGAAGTCGGTTGTCTTCTTGGCGAAGATAGCCGCCCAAGCGTCGAAACTGCGGATTTCCTGCCGCTCCAGTTCATTGGGACGTAGATACTTGAAAAGCAAATACAGCTCCGTCAATGAATTGGAGATAGTTGTACCGCTGAGGAATGTCGCTCCAAGGTCTTTGCCTGTCCGTTCCTGAATAGTGCGGATGGCATAGAGAAGATTGAGGGAGCGTTGGCTGCCGTCGGCATTGCCCAGACCTGCGACACGTGAGTGTCGCGTGTTGAACATAAGGTTCTTATAGTTCTGACTCTCGTCCACAAAAATATGGTCAATACCCATCTGCTTGAAGTCAACGACACTGTCCTTCGACTGCTCCATCTGGTACTGGATGGTGGCAATCTTGGCTGTCAGGTTCTCCTTGCGCTTTATCAGACCTTTGAGCATGGCACGTGACACGTCGTGTCCCTGCTCCTTGATTACATTGAGATTTTCCTCAACGCTGTCAAGCTCCGCCTGAAGTATCTGTTGCTGCACTTCCGGCGACTGCGGTATCTTGCCGAACTGGTCGTGCGACATGATGATGCAGTCGTAGTCGTTGTTCTTCATCTTGTTGAAGAAGGCGATACGATTCTCCGCCTTGAAACTCTTTTCATCGGCATAGAGAATCCTCGCGTTGGGATAGGCGGTCTGATAGGTCATGGCAATCTCGGCGACATTCGCCTTCATTCCGATAATCATAGGCTTGTGGGCAAGTCCCAGACGCTTCATCTCATGGGATGCCATGCACATGATAAGCGTCTTGCCGGTCCCCACTTGATGATCACATATCCCGCCGCCGTTCTGCAAGAGCATCCACACACAATCTTTCTGTGATTGATACACCGAGTGTATGCCGTATCTGTCGCCCAACAGCTTCATGTTGAGGTCGGGAAAAGTCTGGTGGCTGCCGTCGTACTTCGGACGCACGAAGCAGTTGAACTTACGGTTGTAGAGGTCTGCAAGCTTATCCTTGAACTCCGGGCTTTGCGCTTCGAGCCAGTCTGCGAAACCGTTGCGGATCTCGTCAATCTTGGTATTCGCCAACTGTATGGCCTCACTGTCCGGCACCTTTATGTCGTGGCCGTTATCATCCTTTCCAGCGGACTTCTTGATGTCGGGCACGGTGTTATGCAGGGCGTGTTTCAACAGACTGATACCGTCGTAGGTGCGATAATAGCCACGGACGCAGAACTCCTCCCAGATTTTCATGTTCTTGCGTGGTGCATCACATGAATACTCGTCCATCGAGGATGAATAGGCAATCTTTATGTCGGTGTCATAGAGATGACGCATATAGGCGGAGTATATGCCGGTTGGAATCCAGCGCTCGCCGAAGTTGAAGTCCAGCTCGTCGAAAGTAATCCTGCGGGGAATGGCTTTCTCCAATGCTTTGAGGGAATCCTGAGCCAAAGCGATATACGGCTCTATGCCGTCATAGCCGGGGAAGTTCTTGATTCTTTCCTCCTCGCGGTTAATCCATACCTTGACATTCTCGGCTTTCTGCACAACGTTTCCGGCGATGAATCGGTCGGCAATCTCATATTTCTCCTCAATCGGATTGTAAAAGATATGTCCTTCCAACGCCTCAAGCAAATCCAGTTCATATTGACCCACCATGTCACCGGAGTTCTTATCCATATCCAACAGGTCGGCCATATATTCCATATTGACCTCTCCATATTTATTAAGCGACGCGGCCAGTGCCTCCTGAGGCATCTCCACCGAAGTCACTTCATTCTGTGAGAATGAAACGGGATGGTCGAAAATGTCGGCCTTGACAAAGCGACCGTTCTCGCCGCGCTCCAGAGCCAGCGCGTCACGCCCGTTGGCATCCATGAGTATGAACTTCGCATTCTGTTTCTCATTGAGATTACCGTAACGCTCCACGAACTCGTCGTAATACTGGTTGAGGTGTTCGCGCAATTCGGCACTTGCCTCATGAGTTTCAGCCTCGTAGTTGTAGAGTTTCTGATATGTTTCCGAGAGGGTTACATACAACATGGCTCGTTTCTCCTGCTCCGGCTTGACTGCCAAAGGCGTAAAAGTTGCGCTATTCTTGCGAACATCAGAAAGAAAACCGAGCTGACCGCTATCCACGACCATAGAGCCATTATGATGAAAGAATTGTATATCCTCCGAGAAAGGGCGGGGCGACATATCGCGCTCAGGTGCTTTAGGCTCGATGGGCATTGCCGTGACTTTCGGCTGACGGATCCGGCCACCGGGTATGAAATCGCCTTCGGTCTTTTCGATGTACGTTTCTTCGGGAGCGATACCGGCTGCGTCCGCCGCCTCCTGTGAAGCCTTCTGCTCTGCCGCCAACCGTTCACGTTCAGCAATCTGGGCATGGGCAATCGACATCATGGCTTCATAGAAGCCGTTGATGGGCGGATTGTCATCCCAGTTCAGAGAACCGTACAATTCCAGTTCTTCGTCAGAAAGTTTCCGGTACCCTGTTGCCTTTACAGGTTGCGGCTTTTCCTCCGGCTTCGTCATTTGCTGACGACGGTTGTTCTTCTGCTGAATAGGCTCCAGTTCGCCGAAAAGATTGTAGGCGAACAATCGAGGGTCAGGATTATCAGAGTAATCGGGTCTGCCGTCGGTCTCTATCTCTTTGGCGGGTTCAGGCTTAGGCTCAACCTTAGGAACTTCAATAGGCTCAGGTTCCGGCTTTGGTGGCTCTACGGGTTTAGTCTTCGCTTTCGGCGGCTGGTTTGGCGTAACCGTCTCGACAACCTTCTGCTGTGGAGTCCTTTTCAGCTTCGGGTCCTCCAACTGCTCACAGATAGCCACACGATGACCGGCCCGCACAAGTTTGGGCAGATAGTTGTCGAGTGCATGGTGAGGGAATCCTGCTAACTCTATATACTTGTCCCTTCCGTTGGCTCTGCGAGTCAGAGTAATACCTAAAGTCTCAGACGCTTCAACCGCATCCTTACCGAAAATCTCATAGAAATCTCCGACACGGAACAGCAGAATCGCATCAGGGTGTTTCTTTTTCATCTCCTGATACTGCTGCATCAAAGGCGTATTGGTCAGGCTCGATTGCTTTTCCACCTTCGGAGTTTTCTCCTTTACCTCCTGTTTGGGTGTAGGTGTAGGTGTTGGAGTAACAGGGTCAGGCGTTGGCGGCTTGATACCGTTGGAATTATACAATTCCAGATTAAGGCGTAGGCGCAACGAATCATCGAGCGCAGTCCGCAGGTCGCTGGCAATACCGTCAACACCTCCCTCATGCTTATAGATGATAGCAGGTTTGCCGTATGGGTCGGTGCCAATCTTCGCGGTAGTGGAGATGACATTCTGTGGAAACGCCATCAGATATTTGTTTCCCGGCACCTTCGTACCACGGTCAACAATAGACTGGATGAAAAATTCCTCATCAGCCGACAGCATTTTCTTACCGGTATGCTTCTGGAGAATAATGAGGTCAGACCCCGCATCCGTTCCGGCATTGTCGGAAAATGTATTGTTTGGCAGACGCAACGCCGCCACAAGGTCGGCACGCTTAACCATCTCCATGCGGACGAAAGGAGATGCAGCGTTCATCACACCCTGAGAGGCGATGAAGGCAACCAACCCTCCCTCGCGCACTTGGTCGAGTGCTTTGAGGAAGAAATAATTGTGTATAGCCTTTGTCGATTGACGGTAGGCAATCTCCTTGCTCACGGCATACGCAGGGTCGGCGACCGCAAAGTCTCCGAAAGGAATATTTGAGGCGGCAATATCGAAGTAGCCGTCGAAATCACGCTCGATTTTCTCAAAGCCTTCTATGCGGGTCAGAATAGAGGGATGCAACGCAGACAGGATTTTACCTGTAAGCAAATCCTTCTCGTATGCCAGCACCTCAGCACCGGGATAACGGTCATTGCGCAGAAAGGAGTCGATGAAAGCACCCTGTCCGGCTGATGGTTCAAGAAAACTTTTCACCTCTACACCGGAGTATTTCAGAGCATCCGAAATGGCATCAATAACCGGCGAAGGAGTATAGAAAGCCGTCAGCACTGAAGCTTTGAGCGAATCCATGTACCCGGCAAACTCCTTGTCGTCCTTTGAATAGTCGTGAATCAATCGGCGCAGTTCCACCGTAGGAGCAAACAGCTCAATGTCCGATTTGCTCCACTTGGCAGCATCAGCCAACTCGTTGGCATCATTGAGGATACATTTCAGTCCGCCGAATCCGGCATACTTGCGCAGCACTGCCCGTTCCTCGGCAGTCTGCGCACCGCGCCCCTTGACACCGAGGCTAAACGCCATACGTATAGCCTCGATGTTGTCGCGCATTGTCTGAAGCCTATTGAAGGACATCGCGGGTCTTTTTTATGATTTCAGAAATCATTCCGGCCAGTTCATTCTGAAGCGGCTGGTAATCATCTCGCGACAGGAAGTCCCCGTTGACTTCATATTTGTCAAGTATGGAGTTGATGAAACGGAGACCGAGCAACAGGTCCGCCCATTGCATTTTTGCCTCCTCCGTCGGAAGGTCGTTGTGGAAAAGTTCTTCAAGGATATTGAATATAACATCCCAACGGGACACATAGTGACCTTCGAGAAGAACACGCATGGCAAGTTCCTCGGCTACCGGCTGACTGCGACCTTCGAGAACAAGACGGGTCATGGTCCTGTATGCTTCGTCGGCGCGGGTATTGATAAAATCCGTATCTGTTACTTCCGGAAAACGGTGGTCACGAAGGTGACCATAGAGATAGGCTGCGAAATAGTCCATCTCCTTTTCATGAGATTGTTTCATTATAATGGGGAATTTAGTGGTTTGCCGAGGTCTAAATTTGCTTAAAGTGGTGTATGGCTGATAGATAAGCAAAAGGACATCGGGTTCCCGCCCGATGTCCAACCACTAAATCCACGTCAAAAATGAAACAAAAACATTATATGACGTTGAATCAAGTGCAAAGATACAAAATCTTTGGGACATTCGGGAGGAATTATTGATATTTTGGCTGATTTTCAGGACTGTTAACCAGCCTTCTTGTGGGATTTACGTTTCTTGCGGGCTTTCTTCTGAAAATCATTCTCGTCGGGAGTGAAGGCCTCGATGACACGCTTCACGATGAGGTTGTAGAGCTTTTCCTCGTCGCGGCTGAGGTCGGTGGGATGCAGTCCGGTCGTGACTATGCCATGACCGTTATAGGGCGTTTCGCCATTATGGAAGGTGTTGCGTGTACTGAGCCATCCCACTTCTTTAGCCATCCGGCCGTACCGGGCGTTGTGCTCCAGCACACGGAAGTCACGGCGCATGGAGTCATACACGTTGCCGGGGATGCCGTTCTGGTAGAGATAGGGATATGAGATCAGCCCCTTGGCGTAAAGTTTGTGGGCGATGAGGAACGTCGGCTCAAATTCGTAGCCGAGTTCCATAGTGGCATCCATCCACAGGGTAACCATATTGTGAAGAGTCTGACCCTTCACGATATTCAGTTCCACGTCGCCGCTTGCATCGGCTGATTCGTTCTCAGCCGATTCGATGTCGAGGTCTTTTCCTGCGGCCTTGGAATTGGCTTTGAGAAAAAAATTCACAAGTTCTTCGGCGAGCCACTTCTCATGCTTGTCGGGGGAGTATGTGCCGTTCTCGACAGCACGGATGATGATGGGCTTGCGAAGACGGGGGAGCCATGCGCGGCGTACTGACACCGGCATACGGAGATACCAGTACAGGTTCAGGAATGCCAGTTCTCCCTCGAAGGTGGGTTCCATAGCGTTGACGATGACATTGCTTTTTGCCCACAGAGCCTTGATGACCGATAACTGGGCTTCGTCGGCCTTCGACTTCTCCCAGCCGAGCAGCGCATCATAGTTGCGCATCTTGAAGTTGAAGTGATGCGCGTACATCTGGCGCATATCCTGACCGGAGTTCATGACGAACTTTTCGTCATGCTTGTAATCGGCTTCGATGATTTCGCCGTTGGTCCATGTAACGGCATAGCCGTTGCCATGGTAGTAGCCTTCATGTTCGGAGGTGGCGCCGATTGAGCGGGCGATGGTCTCAGCCATGAAACGATTGGCGGTCACGACTGTCACGAGTGTTTTCTTTGTCATATTTGAAATATTTTTGTTGTGGGTTGGGAATTTTGAGACGAAAGCGTCGGGAGGTTCCGGACCCTCCCTCGGCGTTTCATCTGCGTGGGTTCAGTGGTTGTTGATTATACTCTGCTGTGGGAATCAGAGTCGCGGGCCCTTTGGCTTGCGCTGTTGTTTCTGCTGGGTGTCATCTTTCTGCTGGGTCTGTCCCTTGGTCAGAGGCTCGGTGATGTTCTTCGTCGCCTCGTTGGTGAGTCCGTCGTTGTTCACAGCCTTCTGGGTGCGGGATTCATCGGCGACCTTGACGCGCGGGTCATTGAGCGATGTCACCGGACGCTGCTTCTCCTTGTCGAAGTACAGATAGACGGTGCAGGGCTGGCCTTTCTCATCGACCATGTTGTCGAGCTTGGCGACACGTCCGTTGGCGTAGTCATCCTTCTGCTGTTCGGTGAGAGGAATCTTGTTCCATTGTCCGAGAGGCTTGATGCTGCCGTCTTTGAGTGTCCAGTTGGGTTTCCTCTCAGCCTTCTTTTCCGAAGCCTCGGTCGAAACGGATTCGCCTTTGCCTTCTTTCTTGGCTTCGGCGGCACGCTTTGCCTGCTCCACCTTCTCATACCAGTGTATGCCGTTGGGTACAAATTCGACAGCCTTGCGGTCGACATTGTACTGGAGTATTCCCGTGCGGGTCTTTCCGTCGCGGCATACGACCTCTTTGGGGGGCAGGGGAAGACCTTTCTTCAGGGTCATGATCTCCGGCATGGTCAGCTTAGTCTGGCCGAAAGTGTCACGGATTCTGACATCCTTTGCCGGAATTGCCAGTAGCTCGTTGGTGTAGCGGTCCCGGCTGATGAGCGATGGAACTTTTTCTCCGGTGGCAGGGTCGGTCAGTTCTACAATACGACCGAGGTTGCCGTTCTCTTTGAGATTTGCCTGATCGATTTTGTCGAATTTGTATCCCATGAACTGGTCGAGCTTCTGTTCGCTCTGGATGAAGTGAGGGACAAGCTTGACGCTGCCATCTGGATCAGTGCGGAAAGAGAGTCGTGCCTCGATGTTGAATTTCTCGCCTCCGAAGGTCGGAGTGACATTCACCAGCCTGGACTTCCGGTTGTAGAGCATCTCCCTCAGGTCGCCGGAGGCTTCGAGTGCATCTTTGTCGACGCCCCATTTCTCTTTGAGCATATCCCAGTCGATTTTCGACTGGTCGATAGCCTGCCACTTGGGTTCCTGTGACTGGTTTGTCTGCTCTTGGGTCTCATCTGCTGTCTGTGCGGAAGGTTCCACCGAAGGTTCAGTCTGCTTGGGCTGCTCGACTTTCCGAGGGGGAAGAGCCACATCGACCCTGTTGTCCTTGAGTATCTCGGCATTTGCCTCCGGGTCTTTGGCGAGGTCGCCGATTACGGTGCCCACCGTGTCGTAGCGATCGGCGGGTACGCGGAAGAATCCGAATGTCGAGGGATTCTTGCACTGGCGCACGAAGTTCGACATAAAAGCTTCGAGAGGGTTCTGGCCTTTTGAGAATTTCACGAGGTCAGAGAGTTTCGCCGACTTTACATCGGTCATTTTGGGTGTGCCGTCCTCGTTGAGTCCGGTCACCGCGCCTACCTGCCCGGTGTCGTTGTTGCGGGCGATAAGCACTTCTTCTAAATTCTGGTCTTGTGCCATAAATTAAAAAGGTGTTTGGGGTTAGAGACTTGCGCCGTTGCCGGCGCGATTATTATTGGTGTATGGTGGTATGGTTTTATCTTCTTGTGGTTTCAAATGCTATTCTGGCATCTGCCCAGCGGAAGGTCACGCGGGACTGGCGGCTGTCTCCGGATTTTATATAAGGCAGTGTGCCGTCAGCCATCATGGATTCTATCTTGGTTTTGCCGACATTATACATTTCCATGAGCTGCGCCTTGGTCAGAACTCGTTCTTCCGGCTCGATGATACCCTGATTTGTCAGAACTGCATATATCTCTTTGCTCACATCCTTGATTTCGCGTCTGATTTCACATTTGATTTCGGCCCGAAGCTCATCTATTATGGCTCTGAAATCAGAGAGGATTGCTCTTTTTTCTAATACCGTCATATCAATATCGGGGTAAGCGGGTTACACGTTTCAGCGCTCTCTCGTAAGCGGTGGGATTCCAGTTGCACTGGGTTCGCTCGATAGCCTCTACAAGCTCTTTCAGGAGATAGTGCGTCTCCTTTCCGACTTTGCGCCACTTGAGCTTCATCCGGACGCGGATTCTCTGGAGCTGCCGGGGCGACACGCATAATATCTCTGCGGCCTCGTATTTGCTCACTTTGGGTTCGTAGGGGAGTTTCTTGTTGACGAATCCGAATTCCTCGGCTTTCTGGAGCTTGGTCTCCTGAGCCATGATATACCGTTCGATACGGTCTATCTTGCCTTGAAGCGTCTGAAATTCCTGAATCATGTCAGGCTGGTCCGCTACGGGTGGGTTTTTAATTTCATTGTCCATGTTCGATGCTTTTATTTCGTGGGTTTGGTGGTTGTTTTGTGATGCAAAGTTACTTCGGGAAAAGGAGGTGCATCTATGATAACTCCGGGATAGAGTTGGGAGAAACGTGTGATAAAAAATGCTTTATTTTCTGATTTTCGCAATATTCCGTCATTGAATTACAGCGACTTAAGCGGATATTCTTAATAGATGTTAAAGTTGCTGTTTCCTGAAAAATAATCAGAAAATCTTACGTCAAGACACAGCGAGTGCCGTCCGGACATTCCCGAACGGCACTCACAGGAGGCTTATGGAATGTTCAGCTTAGAAATCGAGGTTGCCGAGGTTTCTGGAAAGAATGTCCATATCCTTTCCGATCTTGTCGGCGGTAATTCTCGCGTAGATCTGTGTAGTCTGGATATTTGTGTGTCCGAGCATCTTTGATACCGACTCGATAGGCACTCCACGACCGAGGGTCATGGTTGTGGCGAAGGTGTGCCGGGCGAGATGAAACGTCAGGTTCTTCTCGATGCCGCAGATGTCGGCTATCTCCTTCAGATAGCAGTTGAGCTTCTGATTGGTGATAATCGGCATGAGCTGGCCGTCGGTGTAGCCCCCCTCATATTTGTTGAGGATTTTCAAGGCCGGCGGAAGCAGCGGCACCATTACCTTAGTGTTGGTTTTCTGGCGGTGGGTGACTATCCACAGGCGACCGTCGAACATCTTCTGTATGTTATCGACACGCAGATGGGCGAGGTCGATGTATGCCAGCCCGGTGAAGCAGGCGAAGATGAAGATGTCGCGTACCTGTTCCAGACGCTTGGAGGCAAACTCCTTCTGCATCATCTTGCAAAGCTCATCTTCGGTGAGATAGCCACGGTCAACACGCTCGATGGAGATTTTGTAGCCGTTGAATGGGTCAACGGTTATCAGTCCGGCGCGGATGGCTTTGTTGATTACCTGCTTGAAGAACTTCATGCACTTGTAGGTGGTGTTCTGCGAGTATTTATACTCGGTGCGGAGGAAGAACTCAAGATCCACGATGAACTGATATTTTATCTCTCTCAGTGGAATGTCGGTGATGTTGTATTTCTTCTTCATGAACTCCACCACGCGGCGGTACATCCTTTCGTACTTGCGGTAGGTGGGGTCGGCTTTGCTGAGGCCGACGAGCTTCTTGGTGTCCTCCAAGTGCTGCTCGTAGAGTTTCAGGAGTGATTCCTCCCGCTGGGTGATGCCCATGTAGGCGTTGCGCACCATTTCGGCGGTGACATATCCGTGACGACGCTGGATGTCGTAGTAGTGTTCTTTGAGGATAACCTCTATATCCTGAAGCCTACTGTTCAGTTCGAGTATCTTGGCAGACCTGCCGTTGGCACGTCCTCTTTTGGTGTCCCAAACTTTAGGATCGACATAAAGTTTGGATGTGAGCTGTTCAATTTCCCCATCTATGGAAATCCTTATCATGATGGCTGAAGTGCCATCCTTGTTGACATGGTTCCCACGGAGATAGAACAGGACTTTGAAAGTGTTCTTTTTCATTTTTTCCGATGGATTTTGTGGTCTTGGCAGAAGGTTTTTGTGCCTTCTACAATCAAAACCAGTTAAACTTGATTTTGCTTAGACCAACCTTGGCCAATAGAGGACGAATAGCGGACATCGCCGAAATTCGCCTTAAAAACCATACGGAAAAGGGAATAATTGAGGTGGAATTACAGTCTGCATTCCTTTGTGACTGTAGCCCGATTCAAGACCGTCCGGAATTGTCCGATTTTGACCCGGATTTTCCGAGTTGTGTCCGAGTTAACCTTTTGCAAGTCGTTGAACATCGGACAATTATGGGCGTTTTGGTTACACATTCGTTACACAAGCCCATATCGTGATTTCGTGTAACGAGTATGTAACGAATGAGCGTCCGTAACGGTCTTTTTTCTGTCCGACATCGGTCCTGAGTCGATGTTTTTAGGCACGAAAAAACCGCAGAATTGATTGAAATTCTGCGGTTTAGTCTTCTTTGGACTTTTGTTGGCCGGAATCTGTCCGACCCGTCAAGTGGAGATGGAGGGACTTGAACCCTCGTCCAAACGTGGAACTAATGAGCTTTCTACATGCTTAGTCGATGTTTGGTTTTCGTCGTGTGGCAGGCCAAGGACTACCAACCGCACGCTTAGTCCCTGAAATCTCGGAGACCTCGCGGAACTCTTGGTCTCCTATTCCCGATTTAGCTGCACCGCCGTGTCGATTAGTCTCGGGAAGAGGACAATCGGGCGATGTCTCGTCTGCGCCACTGTGGCGCGGATTGAGCTTAATTTACTGTGCTTCGATTAAGCAGCGAGAGCGTAGTTGTTTTCGCCATTTAAAATTGTGGTGTCTCTGATTATAGAGTGTGGGCACCGCTACTCTGCATGCTTACTCACCACCTCTACACGCTGTCAAAACCGGTCATCCCCGTGTTTTGTGGCTCAGTGGTCGAGTCGGAAAATGTCTGCTTCTCTCTCGAAGTGCATTCTCAATGCAAAGTTACGGCATTCTTCTCAATTTTGAGAGGAATGCCGTAATAGTTTAACATTGTTTAACTTAATGTTGCAGATCTAAATTTATTTCTTGCCTGAGACGGGATGATGTTTTTCCTGTTCGATCTCCTCTGCAAATTTATCGGGATAATTGATTTTCATTGGCTTATGCATCAGCGCGTATACCACGAAAGCGCATCCCATAAGGATAAACGGAATCGAGAGCAACTGACCCATGTTGAGCGTCATGCCTATTTCAAAATCTTCCTGCGGATTTTTGATGAATTCTATCAGGAAGCGTGAGCCGAAAAGGATGATGAAGAAGATGCCGAAGATTAGGCCCGGGCGTTCGCCGGCATTTTTCTTCCAGTACATCCACATGAGCAGAGCGAATAGGCCGATGTAGCAGAGCGCTTCGTAGATCTGAGTAGGATGGGATGGCAGCGAATAGATGGGCTCCTGCACTCCGGCCATCCATGGTCCGAGATTGGTGATGAAGCGGAACCCCCAGGGCAGGTCGGTGGGATGCCCGTAAATCTCATGATTCATGAGGTTGCCGATGCGTATGAGAGCACCGACGAGAGCGATGGCTATCACCAGTCGGTCATAAGTCCAGAAAGGTGTACGTCGGGTTGTGAAAATCGAGTACAGGATCACTGCTATGATAAGACCTATAGTGCCTCCATGGCTTGCAAGACCTCCTTCCCATGTGTAGAGGATTTCAATGGGATGTTGGGAATAATAGTCCCAGGCATAGAAAAATACATGCCCGAGACGTGCGCCGATGATAGTGGCCACTATGCAGTAAACCAACAGCGTGCCGACCCATTTTTCCGGTGCTCCTTCATGGCGGAACATCCTGGCTACGATGTTGTAGCCAAGGATGAATCCGATTACAAACATTATGCCGTACCACCTCACGGTGAATGGACCGAGGTGGAAGAGCACGGGGTCAACGTTCCAGGTGATAAAGTCGAGCATTAGAGAGTGCGGCAATTTATTTTAGTTTGCTTACAATGTCGCGGGTGTCACGTGCGATCATCATCTCTTCGTCGGTGGGAACTACCACAACTTTGACTTTTGACGATGGTGCTGAGATGACGGTTTCGGTGCCACGGGTAGTCATGTTGAGCTGTTCGTCAAGTTCGACGCCCATAAAACCGAGAGGACGGCAGACATTGCCACGGAGACCGGTCTGATTCTCCCCTACTCCACCAGTGAACACGATGATGTCGACACCTCCCATTTCTGCTGCATATGCGCCGATGTATTTGGTGATTCTCTGTTCGTACATCTCCAGGGCGAGGTGGGCGCGAGGATCACCGGCTTTGTCGGCGGCCTCAATCTCGCGCATGTCAGACGACAGTTCTGTGACACCGAGCACACCGCTCTCCTTGTTGATTATTTTCTGAAGTTCGTCGGCCGACAGATTATGCTTTTTCATCAGATAGGTGAGCGCACCGGGATCAACATCGCCGACACGGGTTCCCATCATAAGGCCTTCGACAGGAGTAAGACCCATGGATGTGTCGACGCTTTTACCGTAGAGCACGGCTGTGATAGAGCCGCCGTTGCCCACGTGGCAAGTGATGATTTTCTCCTTGTTGATGTCTACGCCGAGAATTTCGCATACGCGCTGCGACACGTAACGATGGCTCGTGCCATGGAAGCCATATCGGCGTACTCCATCCTCTTTGTAATACTTATAAGGGAGCGCGTACATGAAAGATTTCGCGGGCATTGTCTGGTGGAATGCAGTGTCGAACACGCCGACTTGTTTTACGCCCGGGAGAATCTCTTCCACAGCCTCGATACCTGTGACATTGGCGGGATTGTGAAGAGGCGCCAGGTCGTAGCAATCTTTAATCTGTTGCAGAACTTCATCGGTCAGCAGCACACTCTTGGAGAATTTCTCTCCGCCGTGTACCACGCGGTGACCGACGGCTCCGATTTCAGAATAGCTTCTGATACAGCCAACCTCAGGGTCGGTGAGGATGTCGAGCACAGCCTTGACAGCCCCTTTGTGGTCGACAAGACCGAGTTCGCGGATTGCTTTCGAACCGTCGGAAAGTTTATATTTAAGAAAACCGTCGGGAAGGCCTATTTTTTCAACACCGCCTTCGGCCATAACAGTGTCATTTTCGGTGTCGATCAGCTTGTATTTCACGGAACTGCTGCCGCAATTCAGAACTAAGATTTTCATAGATATTTTTGTTCAAAAATTTTATTCGCCTGACAGATTATTTGATTGACTGGTTGGCAGTCAGGATGATGGTGTTGTAGATGTCGTCTGACGAACATCCGCGGGAAAGATCGCTGACGGGGGCTGCGAGACCTTGCAGCAACGGTCCTATCGCCTCTACGCCGGCCAGACGCTGCACAAGTTTGTAGGCAATGTTGCCCACCTCGAGCGATGGGAAAATTAGCACGTCGGCCTTACCTGCAATCGCGCTTCCGGGAGCTTTCAGCTCACCGACTTTAGGAACAATGGCGGCATCGGCTTGCAGTTCGCCGTCGATTTTAAGATCAGGAGCCATTTCATGGGCGATTTTAGTCGCCTGGATCACTTTGTCGACACGCTCGTGCTTGGCGCTCCCCTTTGTGGAGAATGAAAGGATGGCCACGCGCGGTTCTATGCCGGCAACGTTGCGGGCTGTTTCGGCAGTGCAGACGGCGATTTCGGCCAGCTGATGGGCGTCGGGTTCAGGTACGACCGCACAGTCGGCAAACACCATCAGACCGTTTTCGCCAAACTGCGAATCGCGTGGAAGAAGCATAAGAAATGCGCCTGAAACAGTGTCGATACCTGGGGCTGTCTTAATCACCTGAAAAGCGGCGCGGAGCACATCGCCCGTGGAGTGGATCGCACCCGAGACCATACCGTCGGCATCTCCGGCCTTAACCATCAGGGCGCCGAGATAAAGAATATCGGTTGCTTTCTGGCGGGCTTCCTCCATCGTCATCCCCTTTTTCTTGCGAAGCTCGAACAGAACCGGTGCATAGCGGTCGATCACTGCGTCATCCAAAGGATCGACGATTGTAGCCTTGGTAATATAATCAAGACCATTGGCGGCAGCTACAGTGCGTATTTTGTCGGGATCGCCGAGGAGTATAATCTCGGCGACTTCATCTTCAAGAATATGATTCGCGGCATTGAGATTGCGGATTTCGTCGCCTTCGGGTAGCACAATCCTGCGGATATTGTTGCGTGCTCTTGCTGTCAATCGTGAAAATAGGCTCATTTTCGGGTAAAAATTTGTTGTATGTCGGTCATGGACCAAATATCAGACAAAATTACGTATAATAAACATGTCGGCAAAATATTTTTTTTGTAATTTTGGCACAGAATGCAACAAAACCATCCTCGCGAAATAGAACTGCTGGCGCCTGCCCGCAATATGTCAACCGCCATAGCCGCTATCGACCATGGCGCAGATGCCGTTTATATGGGTGCGCCCATGTTCGGAGCAAGATCACAGGCCGGAAACTCTCTTGATGACATATCAATGGTTGCCGGCTATGCCCACCGGTTCGGCGTGCGGCTATATGTTACAGTCAATACCCTCGTCTATGACAATGAATTGCCTGAAGTTGAAAGGTTGATATGGCGGTTATGGCGAGCCGGAGTAGACGCTGTCATAGTGCAGGATCTTGCCATAAAAGATCTCAGACTGCCGCCGATAGCGCTGCACGCTTCAACCCAGTGCGACACCCGGACACCGGCGAAAGCACGTTTTCTGGAATCCATTGGATTTACCAGACTGGTGCTCGCGCGTGAACTCACGGTTGCTGAAATCCGCGACATTCGCAATGCCGTTGCCGCCGACCTCGAAGTGTTTGTCCACGGCGCTCTTTGCGTAAGCTACAGCGGCGACTGTCAGGCAAGCTATGCGATTACCGGCCGCAGCGCCAACCGTGGAGAGTGTTGTCAGGTGTGCCGATTCAAATTCGATCTTGAGGATGCCAAAGGGAATAAATTGATTCAGGGAAAGCATCTGCTGTCGTTGCGCGACATGAATCGTCTCGACAATCTCGAGGAATTGCTTGAAGCCGGAGTAGGTTCGCTCAAGATAGAAGGACGACTCAAAGATGAGACATATGTGAAAAATGTGGTCGCAGCCTACCGCAGCAAGCTTGATGCCATCATAGCGTCTCATCCTGAGAAATACCGCCGGGCCTCATACGGGACATCCTCGCTGAGATTCAAGCCTGATCTTGAAGCAGTGTTCAACCGGGGATTCACAAACTATTTTCTGACAGGAAAGAAGCCTGAAAAAGGCTCTCTTGCCACATTCGGTTCTCCCAAGTGGATCGGACGTCCCGTCGGCAAAGTGATCCATTCCGAAGGCCGGTCGTTGATGGCAAAACTCACCGAAAAACTTAGCAACGGCGACGGACTCGGATATTATACTTCACAAGGAGAATTTAAGGGATTCCGCCTGAACCGGGTCGAAGGCAATCGCCTTTACCCGGCTTCCAAAGTAGATATTCCGGCCGGAGCGGTTTTGTACCGTAACGGGGACAAGGCATTCGGTGATTTGCTTTCGGGGAAAACCGCAGTACGAAAAATTGCCGTCGACCTACAGCTTGAGATACGCAACGGCATGCTGCTCCTTTCGCTTTCCGACGAGTCAGGTGCACAGGCAACCGTGGCAGAAGAGATCTCACTTGAAAAAGCAAAATCTCCCCAGCTCGGACGTAGAAGATCAGAACTTGAAAAATTCGGCGATACGGTCTATTATCCCCGTCATATAGCAGATGACTGCGGCGACAACTTCATAGCGGCATCAATACTTTCAAGACTGCGCCGAAAAGGAGTAGAAGCACTCGACGCTGTTCATGCAGTCACCTATAAGGCGGAGAAACCGGGTATACCTGCTTCTGAAATAGTTCTGCCTGAAGGCCATATAGTCACACGCCACGACAACATAGCAAATTCTCTGACAGCCGGATTCTATGCTAAACTGACAGGAATTCCGGCAGAATCGCTTCCACAGGCTATAGAAGTCGAGCAGGAGATTGAAGATGATGCAGAAGATGGGATCAGAGTTATGCAGACGCGTTACTGTCTGCGACGTGAACTTGGAAAATGTCTGAAAACAGCCGACGGAAACAAATTGCCTCGCGATTTGTATCTCACGTCGGATGGCAAACTATTCCGCCTCGATTTCGATTGCCGAAATTGCCTGATGAATGTGTTTTATCAGACTAAGAGCCGTTAACATTTATTGTCGAACAGACTCTTGTAGACGGAAATAGGTTGCTCGAGAGTATCAGAACTTTATGATAAGTTCCGCCACTACCCTATTGTCAGTTCCCGCAGATGCCGCTATCCCTTTCTTATACCAGTATTTCTCATAATCGAGCATAAACTCACCCTTCATTTTGCCGACGTTGCAGGCTATTGCTCCGCCAACGGTCAGGCGTCGACGCGATGCGTCATTAACCGTCAGCAGTCCGTCATCATCTGTTTCGCCACGGGAGTGGTCGGTCATGCCGTCGAAACGCGCATGGCAGTCGACCTGATTGAACGGACGCCAGTTTACAGGGATTGTGTATACCGCATATGCCAGATATGCGTCGACATCGTCGCATCCCCTTGCACCGGCATAAATCATCCGCTGGTATTCTCCCGCCAGAAGCAGATTCCGGCATTCCCATGAAACGGCACCGTCCCACACGTTCATACGCACATCATACGGCTTCATGGAAACGAAACTTGCCGAGATGCTGACGTTGCCGACCGGCAGAGATGCTTTGGCCGAATAATCAAGAGCTTTCTGCCACACTTCCTGATCTGTTGCCGTGCTGGAATTGAATATGCCGGCCTCCAAGGCAATCGGAAAATGTTCGGGGCCGCAAAAGCTCCCCTGAAAACCAACCTGACGAAGATTCACCATGTCTTTGCCGATAAAAGATCGGTTGGCGAAATAATATGTGCCGGGACCACGGAAAGCGTCGACACCGAAAGGTACGCGGAAGCGGCCCAACTGCACGGCCCACTGCCGGTTGAAACGCCATCGACCCCATCCGTCAAGAAATTTGAAACTGCCGCGGTCGCAGAAATCCACCCTGATATACCATTCGAGCTGAGGCACTATCTTTCCCTCGAGCGACATGCGTGCGTTTCGCACCTGAAAACGCGAAACATAATCTCCTGAAGTCCATGCGCCCTCACAGCGGGTGCGGAGAACGCCGTGAACTTTTATATTCGAAACAAACTCGCCGACCGATGCGGCGACCTTTTGCTCCGACGACTGCGAATAAACGTTTAAGGATGTAAGAATCAATGCTGATACCAGAAAATTTCTGAGCATCATAAATCTAAAATGGTGAAACGTGATAAGTTATTAAACAAGCTCTAAGTGCGGTATTATTAAATGCGTGCCATATTGGATGTATCAGCCTACATGCTGACCTTGTGCGAGACGCTGACGCACAACCTCATAGAGCATTACACCTGCTGCAACCGAAACATTGAGCGACCCTATGCTGCCCAATTGCGGTATGGCTGCCAAGGTGTCGGCAGTGCGGAGTATTTCAGGTGATATGCCGACATCCTCGGCCCCCATCACAATGGCTACAGGTCCGGTATAGTCGCCTTCGGTGTAGTTGCGGGCTCCCTTTTCAGTCGCCGCTACAATCTGATAACCGTTATCTTTGAGGAATTTCACGGCACCGAGAATCGACTTTTCACGACACACAGGCAGATAGTTAAGCGCTCCCGCCGAAGTCTTCATCGCATCTCCGCTGACACCTACTCCTCCCCTTTCGGGAATCACAATGGCATCGGCACCGGCACACTCGCATGTGCGGGCGATAGCGCCGAAATTGCGTACGTCTGTAACACCGTCGAGGAGCATTACAAACGGCATCTTTCCCTCCTCGTAGAGCTGAGGAACAAGATTGTCGAGTGTCTGATAAGTCACCGCCGAAAGGACAGCGAGCACTCCCTGATGATTTTTGCGGGTGATGCGGTCGATGCGTTCGGCGGGCACACGCTGCAACACGATGCCATAACGGCGTGCCGTTTCGAAAAATTCCCGGGCCAAGTCGCCGGAAAGGTCCTTTCTGACAAATACTTTGTCAATATCTTTGCCGGCCTCAATCGCCTCGATTACGGCACGCAGGCCATAGATGTATTCGTTTTTATCAAGCATAGTAACAAAATCTGATAATTGGTTCAGGTCCGTGATCAGCCTATGCCGAGCAACGACCGGGCGTTGGCTCTTGCGGCTTCATTGACTTCCGATCCCGACAGCATAACGGCAAGTTCGTCGACACGTTCGTCAGCCGACAGTTCTTTCACACGGGTGTAAGTGGATGTGTCGGTGTCCTCTTTATACACTTTATAATGGGCATTGCCTTGTGCGGCCACCTGCGGCAAGTGTGTGATGGCTATTACCTGAATGTTGCGGGATATGTCGTGCATCAATTCTCCCATACGGTTAGCGACATCGCCCGACACGCCGGTGTCAACTTCATCGAAAATAATCGACGGCAGCTGCATCTTGTCGGCCACAATCGACTTTATCGAAAGCATCAGACGGGAAATTTCTCCGCCCGAAGCCGTGTCGCCCACCGGCATAGGTTGCTGATTCTTGTTGAAGGCAAAGAGAAATTCTATGAAGTCGATGCCTGTGGCTGTAAGTTCTGTTTCCTTTACAGGAATTTCCACCTGCAGATTCTTCATGCCCAGCGGCAAAGCACGTTCTTTAAGCATGGCTGCAAACTCTGCGGCCGTCTTACAGCGACCTTCCGAAATGTTGCGTGCTATGTCGAGAGCTTCCTTTTTGGCCCGTTTGGCGGCAATTTCGAGAGCATGAAGCGAGCTGTCGCCGGAGTCGATCGACCGGATGCGCTCTTTCATGCTGTCGCGCAGGGCGATAAGCTGTTCCACTGAATCAACTTTATGTCGTCTCTCCAAATCATAAATCAGGTTAAGGCGGTCTTCCACAGATTCGATTTCGGCAGGATCGCCCGAAAGAGACCGTCCGGCTTCGCTGAAGGTGTCGCATATGTCGCGGCACTCCACACGAAGCACCTGAAGGCGTTCGGGAATGCTGTCTGTGCCCTCTATAAGATCTGTGAGTGTGTCGGCTTCATCAATGGCCGTTTTCAGCAAGGAGTCGACATTGATTTCACCTTCGCCGAGCGCATTGACAAGTCGGCCTATGGATTCTTTGATGTCGACAAGATTGATGAGCACCTCGCGACGTCGCTCAAGTTCTTCTTGCTCGCCCTGTTCGAGATTAGCATCGGCAAGTTGCTGATACTGAAACCGCAGATACTCCTCCTCTTCACGGGTCTGCTCTATGCTGCGGCGAGTTTCACGATACAGTTTCACGGCGTGACGGAAACGGTTGTATGCCTCGGTGAATTGCTTCATCAGTTCGGCATTTCCCGCCAGAGAGTCGATGACACGCAATTGATAAGGTGGCGACATCAGCAACAGATTCTGGTGTTGTGAATGAATGTCGACCAATTGAAGTGCGATCTGCTGGAGTACCTTGAGATTGACCGGAGTATCGTTGACAAACGAGCGCGAGCGCCCGCCCGGCGCAATTTCGCGGCGCAGAATGATATGATCGGCATCCCAGTCAACATCGTTGTCGTCACAAATAGACCGCAACGCCGGATACCCGTCGACAGAAAATGAAGCCTCGATCACCGATTTCCTTGACGGATCGCGCACGGCCTTTGAATCCGCACGACCGCCCAAAAGCAGCGAGAGCGCTCCGAGCATGATAGACTTGCCTGCACCGGTTTCTCCGGTGATGATGTTGAAACCGGAATTGAATCTGATTTCAACATGGTCAATCAGTGCATAATTTGATATGTCGAGACTTTCAATCATCGTCTATTTTTCCTTGTTAGTGCCGTTCTTAATCATGTTGATGCGTCTCATCTCGGTGGGGTACGCCTTACGGAGTATTTCCACCACTTTTTCGCGTTCGCTCTGCGGAGACTTGGAGTAAATATTTACAAGTTCGTCGAGCTTGGCGTCACTGAATATTGGCAGCCCAACCGACATGGGATCGGATTCCATCACCGTGGTGAGTCCGCTGATGGTTTCAGTGATTTTAGCACGCCCCTTGTCGGGCGAGAGTGCCATCTCGTCGAGTCCCAGACGGTGATAGTCGTAAATCATTTTCCTGAGCACTTTGGTGCCCGGGTCGGTGAATGCGGCCAATACAGCCGCCCGATTGCGTTTGTCCTCAAATGATTTCCAGCCTGTCTCGCCGGCCGTCTGAGCCATCTGCACTATCTGTTGCAGTTGATCGAACATCATCTGTCCCCCGTTGGGAGCGAACGAGTCACAGTCGAGGGCGATGAACAGATAAGCGTAAAAATTCAATATCGCTGTGAGCTGGTTTTCAAACGTGTTGAGAGTGAAATTCAGCGGCTCGCCTTCCTGATACTGAAATTCAATCTTGTTGTCCTTGAAATTCAGCAATGTAGTGGTATAGCCGGAATTGTAGACCGGGCGCGAGACCTGCACCTGCAGATCCCCCTTGAGCACATTGTCGGTGTACTCCTTGATGGTGAAGAACATACGGCAGTCAATACGCTCGTTGGTGGAATATTGCAGATTTGTGAAATGATTTTCATTCATATACTGCGTTATGGCCTCTTTGAGCGTTTCGAAGACCGATCGGTTAGTGGTCTGAATCTGGTCGATATTCACTTCCACTTGACAGTTCAGTTCCTGTGCCGCGGCAGTTTGCATCGAGAGCAGCATACAGACCAAGGCGCAGAGAGTCAACAGTCTCAGTTGTAATATATGAAGTATTCGTTTAAGCATTTTTCAGGAGAGAGAACTAATTGTATTAAGAGAGAATAATTGTATTATTTGAAAAAGGTTTCAATAATATCCGCGAGGTCAGATGCCACCTCCCGCTTAGACTTCAGAGGAAACTCTCTGACGTTAACGTCATTTCGGGTAAAGACGGTGACTTTGTTGGTGTCGGTGGCAAAACCGGCGCCCTTGTCGCGGAGAGAATTGAGCACGATCATGTCGAGGTTTTTGCGCTCCATTTTCTCTATGGCGTTGGTAGCCTCATGATCAGTTTCAAGTGCGAAACCGACTATCTTCTGATCAGGACGTTTGGTCTGGCCGAGAGTGCGGGCAATATCGGGATTCTTGACCAACGGGATTTCCGGCACGTCGTGTCCTTCGCGTTTGATTTTATTCTGAGCCGGGTGGTCGACTGTGTAATCTGCAACAGCGGCGCACATCACGGCAAGATCGCAGCCGGGAAACAGATTCTCGCATTCTGCAGCCATCTCACGGCCTGATTCAGCGTTCTTAACGGTGACGCCATCAACAGATGGAGCAACACCGACAGGCCCCGATACAACAACAACCTCGGCGCCACGCCATGCCAGTTCATCGGCCAGCGAGTAGGCCATTTTCCCGGTTGAATAGTTTGATATAAACCTCACAGGATCGATTCTCTCGCGTGTCGGGCCGGCGGTAATCATCACCCGTTTTCCTTTCAAGGGAGAATCATTCTCTGCATCGCGGAAAAAAGAAGCCACTACCCTGATGATATTCTCAGGTTCTTCCATTCTCCCTTTCCCGACAAGATGGGATGCAAGCTCCCCCTCGGCAGGTTGAATTATTATGTTGCCGTAACTTTCAAGTCGGGCAATATTCGCGACAGTGGAAGGATGCGCCATCATGTCGAGGTCCATGGCCGGAGCCACGAACACCTGCTTCTTGGCTGAAAGATAGGTTGTGACAAGCATATTGTCGGCTATGCCGTTGGCCATCTTCCCTATTGTGCATGCCGTTGCCGGAGCAATCACCATGGCGTCGGCCCAAAGGCCTATGTCGACATGGCTGTGCCATTCTCCCGTATTAGCCGAGAAGAATTCGGTAATTACAGGCCGGCCGGTGAGTGCTGACATTGTGACCGGAGTGATGAACTCGCGTGCCGATGGAGTCATCACCACCTGCACCTCGGCTCCCGCCTTTACAAACAGACGGGCCAGCACTGCCGACTTGTAAGCCGCGATGCCGCCCGTGATACCGAGGATGATATGCTTTCCTTTCAGATAATTCTTCATGCTCTGAATGTAGGGTCAACTATTTTTGGCGCGCAGCTTTATTGCCATGAACGCGCGTTTGGTGCTTGAGGCAAAGTCGCCCTGCTGAATCCAGCTGAAATAACTCGGGTCGCGGCGGAGCACGTCCACTGCGAGCTGCCCCTTGTACTTGCCGAAGTTGATGACTTCGCGGTGCCGGTCGTCATATACGAGGCGTCCCATGAGGTCGACGTTTTTATTTTGCGACGAATACTCCGAGAGTTTCTCCATGTCGTTGGGCAGATCGTCATAGCGGTCGAGCTGCGCCATCAGCACCTCGTAAGTGGCACGGGTGTCGGCGTTGGCCGAATGCGCGTCGTCGAGATTTTTGCCGCAATAAAACTTATATGCAGCCGAGAGTGTGCGTTGTTCCTTTTTGTGGAAAATGGTCTGCACGTCGATAAAACGGCATTCATTGAAATCGAAATCTATGCCAGCGCGGGCAAACTCTTCGGCCAGAAGCGGAATGTCGAAACGGTTGGAATTAAAACCGGCAAGGTCACAGCCACGGAAACTTTGTGCCAGACCCTCTGCAAGCTGAGAAAAGAGCGGTTTGTCGGCCACATCCGCATCAGTGATGTGGTGTACTGCCGTAGCTTCAGCCGGGATGGGCATGCCGGGATTGACGCGCACAGTGCGCTGGATGTCAGTGCCGTCAGGCATCACCTTTATCATGGAGATCTCCACGATGCGGTCGTGAAGGGCGTCGGTGCCGGTGGTCTCCAGATCGAAAAACATCACCGGACGGTCGAGTTTCAGTTTCATCTTAGATTATAATCCTTGGGATGATGGAAATGCAGTGATGAGACTGTGGCGTCAAAATTCCTGTACGGTCATGGGCATGAGGATTATCTGGAGTTTAGAATCCTTGGAATCCTCTTCGGGAACGAATACTGCCGGACGTGCGGGGTCGGCAAGCTTCATCAGCACGTTTGCTGTGGAGATTGTGCTCAGAATCTCGATTACGTAGGCACACGAGAATCCGATCACAAGCTCACGGCCGGTATAGTCGCATGCTACTTGCTCGGTGGCGAAAGTCGCGTGGGTGGTATCGTCGACTTTGATTTCCACTTTGCCGTCGGTAAAGCGGAACTTTGTCAGTCCGTGTGTGGGATCGGCGCAAACCGATACTCGACGCACGGCTGCGAGCAGAGTCTCACGGTCGAATGTGGCCACGAAAGGATTGCCCTTGGGGATCACCCGCTCATAGGGCGCGTAGTTTCCTTTGATCAGGCGGCAGCTGAGTGTGATGGCCTGAGTAGTGAAAGTCGCCGATTTTTCGGTGATAAGAACTTTCACTTCATCATCCTTTTTGAGCAGTGATTTAAGAATTACTGCAGGTTTGAAGGGGAGTATGATGCTGTGTGTAAGCCCGGGTTTGGTCTGCGAGTTCTCGTATACCACAAGTTTGCGGGTGTCAGTGGCTACGAAAGTAATGTTTTCATCCTTGATGTCCCAATAAATGCCGAGCAGCTGTGGACGGATCTGGTCGGTGGCTACGGCGAAAAGTGTGTAGTCGATGGCTGTGAGCACTTCGGAGCAAGAAAGATTCAGCTCAACCGCCGACGCGGATTCCTCAGGTGTGATTTCAGCAAGAGGATTGCTCGATACGGGATACTGGTTGGCATCCATGGCCACGATGTCGAACTGACCGCCGGGATATTCGCACTTCATGGCGTAGGTGGTCATGTCGATATTGAAGTTCACAGCCAGGTCGGGCAGTTCCTTGGCAATGTCGCACAGACGTTTTGCGTTGGCCAGAAAATGGCCGCTTGTGTCGGCGTCGGTCACTGCCACACGACCTATGAGTGTGTTCTCGGTGTCGGAGGCAGTAACTGTCAGAAGGTTATTTTCGGCGTCAAGTTCGAAAAGGAAATTATCGAGAACGGTGAGGGTGTTCTTCGAATTGATTACTTTGCTGACTCCCGAAAGTGCGGAATACAACAGCTTGCTGGATACTGAGAATTTCATTTTTGATATGCTGTAGATGATTATTCTGATTATTACACGCAAAGTTACGAATTTATTGCGTAGTTCTCGCCTGTTGGAGATAATTTTTTTATAGGGTCATTAAGCTAAGAGCTTGTTTAAAAATAAATGTTGCCGATAGGGTCGCATATCCAGAGACTGATT
>ERZ827108.949-NODE-949-length-43329-cov-5.242316_pt1 | contig 43329 bp, 40 predicted proteins | sample MGYA00519921_ERZ827108 | MGnify/ENA primary metagenome ERZ827108 (study PRJEB31778, sample SAMEA3449258) | human gut metagenome | biome: human gut; feature: human-associated habitat; material: faeces | place: United Kingdom | collected 2010/2012 ...
TGCATTTGTTCCCTGCTTGTCCGTACCGGCAACTTCACGTATTTTGCTGATACCTATTTTATATCCATTCTGTCTGCAGATTGTTGCAAGGCATGCAGCTCCACAGTCGGTTATATCATGTTGTTTTATACAATAATATTTCGTTGACATATGCCCCAATTTAACTCCTTAATTACTAATCTTTTATTTACCAATATCCACTACAACTTTTTCTAAGAGCATATTGCAGATTCGACCTCACTATTATAAATGCACATAGAAAGGAATCCCGGTCAAGCCTCTTCATCAGAATCCAGAAACCGGATCCGTTCCATTGCAGAATTTTAATAGAAGTCCGCCTGCGGTTGCAGAACGCAAACATGCAGCGCGAATAGGGATCAAGTTTGAATTTCAGCTTGATAATTGCAGCCAGTCCGTGATAGCTTTTTCTCAGATCGGTAGCTCCACAGGCAAGGTAAACGGTTGTGCCACCTGCCAGATCAAGCATGATCTTTCAGTCCCTGTATGAGAACATGAAAAAGTTCCGGTGGGCATTCCGGCATCACTTCGATCCGAATAGCGTTTGTGATAAAAATGCGGACTGGAGACGGGCTGATGTTCAAAATCTCATTCTTTGAAATTTCCGTTTCCGTTGGCATCTTTGCAAAAATCATATCTGTATCCGATTGTTCGTCCAATGTTTTCAGCTTGCGCATCCAGTAATTCATTGTAGAGACTGGAATGCGATGTTCCTGACACCATGTTTTGCAAGTCTGCCCACTGGATTGAAATTCATGGATTCGTTCAGACCACAGTGTGATTTTTTCATCTTTTTTCATAATGATACAGTTTCCTTCCTTTGTTATGAAAAGAGTGTATCAGAAAAATATGGGTGCTAACAGATACGGATGATTACCTACTTACGACTAATGACAGTATACAGAGCAATCTCGTGACAAGCAACTATATCAAAAATATGCTATTTTAAAGGAGCATTAACAATAGAAAGCTCTTCAAATTCTGCATCCAGACTTAAAATCCGGAAAATATTATCCAATATACCGTCTTCAATCCATTTACGAAAGCGACTGTAAACGGTTTCCCATGGTCCGTAACGTTCCGGAAGGTCACGCCAGGGTGCACCGCTGCGTGCAATCCAAACCATTCCATTTAAGATTGTGCGATTACACTTTCGTGGACGTCCCCGCTTGCCTGTATTTTCCGGGGGAAATAGATTCATAATGCGGTTCCATTCATCATCGTTCAACTCATATCGCCTTAACATAATAAACACCCCTTTTTCTTTATTTTAACATGAAAAAGGATATTAAAATATATGTTTTGTGCAATATTTAATTTTCAAACACGCTCTAATTATAAATAACTCATACGCAACGTTTAACGCTGCGTATAAAGCTATTTATTTTTCCAAATTTTCTGCACAATTTGATTCGATATAATACAGCCTATCATTGTACCTATGCTATTCCCTATCATGTCGTCCCACTCGAAAAGCCCTCTACAAAAAATAAGCTGGCTACATTCAATAACAGCGGAGCCTGAAACACCAAGCAAGGCAGCATATCGAATTAGTATTTTTTTATGAAACACAAACGGAAGTAAAAGTCCTGCCGGGAAAAAAAGAATCATATTCAGTACTATTTCTTTTAGATACTCCAAATTACCAGAAGCTGCTTCCAGCCAAGACCAAAACGGAATTAATTCATACTTATGCATCCCATTCGGAGTCCTTGTAAATACTGTTGATGCCAGTACAATCATTGTAAATACAAACAATAATTCACCTGCAAATACTTGTGACAACACTATTTTTTTCTTCTTGAATAATTGCATAAACACTGTAGTCGCAATAAAAAATAAGATAACAAAAAACAATACTTCTCTGGTCGTCCATGGACGGTTATGTGTCATAAAAATTTCATACATTTGCTTACTGATTCCTTGCTATTTCTTCTATGTTCTTACCTCATTTATTTCCGCCAAACCATCTTATCAACAACACCTGTGTAGCTTTGAATAATCTTTACAACCTTTGTACTAACATTTTCCTCTACATAGTCCGGTACAGGAATACCGTAATCACCGTTACGGTTCATCTCTACTGCTGTATCTACAGCCTGTATTAACCCATTGCCCTCAATTCCCGCAAGAACAAAGCAAGCTTTATCAAGTGCTTCCGGTCTTTCCGTAGATGTTCGAATACATACAGCCGGAAACGGATGTCCGACACTCGTAAAGAAGCTTGATTCCTCCGGCAAAGTTCCTGAATCTGAAATCACTGCAAAAGCGTTCATCTGAAGGCAATTATAGTCATGGAAGCCAAGAGGCTCATGCTGAATCACTCGCTCATCCAGATTAAATCCACTCTGCTCTAACCTTTTTTTGCTTCTCGGATGGCATGAATAAAGGATCGGCATATCATATTTTTCTGCAATGGCATTAATCGCATTAAATAAAGATAAGAAATTCTTCTCTGTATCAATATTTTCTTCCCTGTGCGCTGAAAGAAGGATATATTTCCCTTTTTCCAAGCCAAGTTTTTGATGAACATCTGATGCCTCAATCTTTTCAAGATTTTCATGAAGTACCTCAGCCATCGGGGAGCCTGTCACATAGGTACGCTCTTTTGGCAAACCACAATCTGCAAGATAACGTCTTGCATGTTCCGAATAAGCCATATTTACATCGGAAATAATATCAACGATACGCCTGTTTGTCTCCTCCGGAAGACACTCATCCTTACATCTGTTGCCGGCCTCCATATGAAAAATTGGAATATGAAGCCGCTTTGCACCAATGACTGAAAGACAGGAATTTGTATCTCCAAGCACAAGTACTGCATCCGGCTGAATTTCAGCCATCAGCTGATAGCTCTTTGCAATGATATTGCCCATCGTTTCACCAAGGTCACTGCCAACTGCTTCCATATAAATATCCGGATCATCTAATTCCAAATCATGGAAAAATACACCATTTAAATTGTAATCATAATTCTGTCCTGTATGTGCCAACAAACAATCAAAGTATTTTCTGCACTTTTTAATCACTGCGGCAAGGCGGATAATCTCCGGTCTTGTGCCGACAATAATCAAAAGTTTCAATTTACCGTTATTCTTAAAACCTTTCATAAATTCTTCCCTTCCTAATATATGTTATTGTAGAACCTTTTCAAAAAATGTATCCGGACGGCCTGCATCAAACTGCTCATTGGCCCACATCACTGTCACCAGATTTTCTGTCTCCGAAAGATTGATAATATTATGGGTATAGCCCGGCAGCATATGCACTGCCTCAATCTTATCACCGGAAACTTCAAAGCTTCTCACAGGATAAGGTTGCCCGTTTTCATCAAGCCCAATCCTTCTTTCCTGAATCAGTCCATGCCCCGACACAACAATAAAAAATTCCCATTTACTGTGATGCCAGTGTTCTCCCTTTGTAATACCCGGCTTACTGATATTGACAGAAAACTGTCCGCATTTTTCTGTCTTCAAAAGCTCTGTAAAGCTTCCCCGATCATCACAATTCATTTTCAGTCCAAACTTTGTTTTATTCTCCGGGAGATAAGAAAGGTATGTCGAATATAACTTCTTTGCAAAAGAATTATCCGCAATTTCCGGCATCACAAGTGTTCCCGGCTGCGCCTTGAAGCTGTCTAAAATACTGACAATCTCACCGAGTGTCACCTTATATGTCACCGGCACATAGCAGTAACGTCCATCTTCTGCTGCAATCGCATTTACGCCATCAAACTCACAGTGATGTTCCTTCCCCTCAAGGGCATCCAGCATCTCTGACACAAGGTCATCAATATACAGAAGCTCAAGCTCTGCAGACGCATCATTAACCTGAATCGTTAAATCATTGGCATAATTATGACAGAAGGTTGCCACCGCTGAATTATAATTCGGTCGGCACCACTTTCCAAAAAGATTCGGGAAGCGGTAAATTAAAACCCTGGCACTGGTTTCCATGCCATATTCAAAAAACAAATCCTCCCCGGCAAGCTTTGACTTCCCGTAATCCGAACCGGCATAACGTCCCAAAAGTGTTGCCTGAATAGATGATGATAACATCACAGGGCAAGTATTATTATATTTCTTTAACGTGTCCAGCAATGCAGAGGCAAACCCAAAATTTCCAGACATAAACTCTGAATTATCCTTCGGACGGTTCACACCGGCAAGATTAAACACAAAATCTGCCTTTTTGCAAAATTCATCAAGCAAGGCGGTATCCGTATCCACATCATACTCATAAATCTTATCAATTTTAATATTCGGACGTGTCCTGTCCTTATGTTCCTGTATATTTTTAAGTGACTGGCAGAGATTTTTCCCGACAAAACCTGCCGCACCTGTAACTAATATATTCATCCCAATATTCTCTCTTTCTGACTTGCATCTTACATAAAAAGCGTATCCGCCACTATGTCTGGAAGATACGCTCTCCTGCTTATTCTACGTTTTCATGTTCCTGTAAAAGCCACTTTTCGACCGTCTCTTTAATTCCCAAACCCGCGCGGCCAGAACCGGACTATACATCTGAAATGCCTGCTTGCAATGGAAATCATGCATCAGACTTTTTTTCTAACATACATTTATCATATCACCGGAAAATCTGCCTGACAAGCCCATACCTAAATATTCAATTATTTTTATATTTTCTTACCGGCTCTCCCATTTGGCAAGTTCATCTCTCACATAGCTTAACTCCATCAGCTTCGCCTTCACCTGCTCAACCGTCCACAAATCTGTGTTATTGGAATTAAACTCTGTCAGTGTATTACGCTCAACATCGCCGTCTTTAAAGTACTTATCATAGTTCAAATCACGTTTATCGCAAGGCACACGGTAGAAATTGCCCATATCAATGGCATTTGCACATTCCTCATTTGTCAGAAGCGTTTCATACATCTTCTCGCCGTGACGGATACCAATGACTTTAATCTCATCCTCTGAATGGAACAGCTCTTTCACAGCCTGTGCAAGCACTTCAATGGTGCATGCCGGAGCTTTCTGTACCATAATATCACCAGACTCGGCATTTTGAAAAGCAAAAACAACAAGCTCAACCGCTTCCTCAAGACTCATCACAAAACGCGTCATCGACGGCTCTGTAATAGTAATCGGATTGCCTGCCTTTATCTGCTCAATCCAAAGCGGCACAACAGAACCTCTTGAACAAAGTACATTACCGTAACGTGTACAGCAGATGCTTGTCTTCTCCGGTGCAACCGTTCTTGACTTTGCAACAATGACCTTTTCCATCATTGCCTTGCTTGTCCCCATGGCATTTACAGGATAAGCTGCTTTGTCTGTTGACAGGCAGATAATCTTCTTCACACCGGCTTCAATGGCTGCCGTCAAAACATTTTCCGTACCAAGGACATTTGTCTTTACCGCCTCGATCGGAAAAAACTCACAGGACGGCACCTGCTTCAGGGCTGCCGCGTGAAATATGTAATCCACGTTGTGCATGGCATTACGAACGGACTGGATGTCACGGACATCACCTATGTAAAACTTAATCTTATTGCTGACTTCAGGATACTTCGCCTGATATTCGTGGCGCATATCGTCCTGCTTCTTCTCGTCACGTGAGAAAATACGAATTTCCTTGATGTCTGTATCAAGGAAACGGTTTAAAACCGCGTTACCGAAAGAACCTGTTCCTCCGGTGATTAGAAGTGTTTTGTTATTAAAAATGCTCATTTTTCTTTCCTCTCTGTTCAATCTCTTTTAAATATATCTCTGGAATATACCTTATCTTGTACATCCTCCAAACAAGCATCAAAACGATTTGCTATAATTACTTGGCTCTTTTCTTTAAATTCTTTTAAATTATTTACAACTTTACTTCCAAAAAACGTGCTTCCATTTTCCAATGTCGGCTCATACACAATTACTGTAGCTCCCTTAGCTTTTATACGCTTCATAACACCTTGAATACTGCTTTGGCGAAAATTATCGGAATTCGACTTCATTGTTAACCTGTAAACTCCAATAATACACTCTTTTTCTTCTGTCGCCGAAAAATCTCCTCGATTAAAGTAATCATAATATCCAGCCATCTTTAACACTCGGTCTGCTACAAAATCTTTTCTTGTACGATTGGATTCTACAATTGCCGACATCATATTTTGAGGAACATCTTCATAATTTGCCAGAAGCTGCTTTGTATCTTTTGGCAAGCAATAGCCGCCATACCCAAATGAAGGATTGTTATAATGAGTGCCTATACGTGGATCAAGACACACACCATCAATAATCTGCTGTGTGTTCAAGCCTTTCATTTCAGCATAAGTATCCAATTCATTAAAATATGAAATTCGTAATGCAAGATATGTATTCGCAAACAGCTTCACAGCCTCTGCTTCAGTAAATCCCATAATTAAAGTCTCTATATCTTCTTTGATTGCGCCTTCCTGCAATAAAGCTGCAAAAGTATTTGCCGCCTTTACCAAGCGAGCATTTTCCACGTCTGTACCTACAATTATGCGGCTTGGATACAAATTATCATACAATGCCTTTGATTCCCTTAAAAACTCAGGGCTAAAAATAATATTATCACAATGATACTTTTTCCTAACTGAGGCAGTAAATCCAACCGGTATTGTCGATTTAATCACCATAATAGCATCTGGATTATACTGAATAACCAGCTTTATCACTGTCTCTACAGCAGAAGTATCAAAAAAGTTTTTCTTACTATCATAATTTGTCGGTGCCGCAATCACAACAAAATCTGCATCCTTGTAAGCTTTTTCTGCATCTAAAGTTGCAACCAAATTTAAATCTTTTTCCGCTAAGTATTTTTCAATATATTCATCCTGAATCGGTGACTTACGATGATTAATTAAGTCCACTTTTTCAGGTACAATATCTACTGCTATTACCTCATGATTCTGAGATAATAATGTTGCAATAGATAATCCTACATATCCCGTTCCTGCTACTGCTATTTTTTTATTCATATTACTTCTCCCTATTTCATTTAGGTAGTGGGCAAATACTACCCTTTTTTTATTATTTAAGTCTATTAAAAACCTTAATTTTACATAAAGTTGCAAATAAAAAGAATATTGACCTCCATTTTTTGGTATAATATCTATCGCCAAACAAATATTATACAAAAGAGCTATACTCATGGACATTATACAATGCTTATTTTCTATTATTCAATAACAATACCAACAACTCTACTTGCTTTTAAATTTTATTTGAAGAGATTCCTTCTCAAACAGAAGTCTTTTGATAATTTCCATTCTCCCAAATATCAAAAATTTAAAGTAGATGAAATTCTTATTATTAATTCTTTCATCATATAGGACTCGCAATTCCTTCTTGAATACCATCAATTAAAATATCACAAAATTCTAGAACCTGTATAATTCCGAAATGAAAAGAGTGTTCTAGAAGATGCTGTATACCCTCTATGTGGTGCACCTCATCATTTCATCTACGCCAACAATGGCGATAATCGACGATATCAATACAAAGTCTATGGACAAACTTCTTCTTATGATCATTCTGCAATTGTTCCCATCCGCTTTTTGTACCTTCGCTGCGGACATACTTTAATTCCCACGAAAGACCAGAATTCTTACTCATTCATAAATCGCAAGTGTTCTTACTATTTCCACAATCTTTCAAATATAGACTACACAAATTCAAAAGAAGCACAGTGGAAAATCAAATATAAACTTCATTACATTTACCGTGAATTTACTGCAGATTTCTTTGTCATGGATTTAAATCAACTCCCCAAGAATGATTCTTTCCTGAAATTTTCCAAACACAATACTCCTGTCATGTCTCTTTGTCCGACTCTACATCTCAACCTTTTGTCAAACTATTTGTCGATCATTACGGCTACAAAACAGGCAATGCTTTTACTACTGCTGAAACCTATATCAAAGATCCGATGAATCAAAGCATTTGCATCATTAAATTTTCAGCCAACTCTTTTAATTTCCCTAAATAACCAAATATGTCTAGCAACCATTCGTTCAATTGTATACTTCCTAGCGGTCTTTAATGCATTCTTTTTTAGCAACATTGTATCTTCGTATGTTAAAACATTTTGAATTGCTTCTTGTAATAATTTAGAATCATCCGATTCTACTATATAACCATTTTTACCATTATCAATCAACTCCAATGCCGCACCACATTGTCTTGTAGAAACAACTGGCGTTCCACAACACATTGCTTCATTTATAACAAGTCCCCATATATCTTCTCTCGTTGGTAAAACAAATACATCCGCAATTTGATAATATTTTAATATTTCATTTTTGCATCTATAATCAATAAAATGGACATGTTCTAAATCATTTTTTTTCACAATCTCTAGGTACTCTTCTGTTGGGATTCCCCCAATAAAATAAATTCCTACATTTCCCTTTAAATTAATACATGCATTAAGCAGGATATCAAATCCCTTTCGATATATAAATTGTCCCACAGCTACAATTACTTTTTCTTCATAAATCAATAATTCCTCTCGTAATTTTTTTTTATTTAAGACATCTATTGGCTCTAAAAGTACCTCACTGTCAAACACAGAAGAAAATGGATATAACTGTATTCTATTTTGATTTGCTCCATACTTTATATAGTATTCGCTATGTGCTTGTCCAGTAGATAAATATAATTCTGCACCTTTTATAAAATGTGTTTTTACTCGTTCTTTGAATCCTTTTCCATCTTTTGCAAATCCGCCATCACTTTCAAGCCAATATGGTATTTTCATAATCCGCATATATTCAATTGCAATCATCCCCGTTGGATCAGTAAAATTAGTTACAATAATATGATCATACGTCGCTTTTTTTAAATATTTTAAAACCTCAGGACAAAATGCTGTATCATCGTTAACATTTTTCCCTTTTAAAATGATACCATCAAAATTATTAAACGTGTACTCACACCACGAATCATCACGCTCATCAGAAGTTCTTTTTTCAAATAAAACTTTCAATTCACAATGCTTCCCTAATTCATTAAAAAAGGAAACTCTATATGGTGCTGGAACATTTGCTAACCACAGTATTTTCATCACTAATTACCTTCTATATCTTCATTTTGTTGTAAGTACTCGATTATTGGTCTCATTGTAACAGAAATATCACATTTATCTTCGGCATATCCCCTTATTGTTTTACTCACCATATCACAATTTTTTTCTGCGTATATACTATCATAAAATTCAATCACTTTTTCTATATCAATAGGAGAATCATCCAACGGGACATTAAGAACATATTCCCAATTATTCTCTGCAAAATCAATAGGGACTGCCGCAACAAAAGGAATCCCATATGCAGCATATTCTCTAGATTTTAGTGAACTATTCGTAAAATTGTTACTTCTATGTCTGCCTAAACTATCAATGCCAATAAATGATTTCTGATAAATCAAATCCAAGTCTCTACCATATTTATTCCCATGAAATACCACATGCTCATCTATATTGTATCTTTGAACAATTTCCCTATATTTTTCTATTTCCTTTCCATCCCCTACAATATGAAACACAATATCCCGCATACCACCATTGGAATAGTATATTCCCATTCCCTCAAGAAGTCTGTCATATCCATGCCAATACGCGGGACTTGATACCTCAATGAGGCTAATATTCTTCTCATTATCACTTCTATTCAAAACAGGAATTTCGGAAAAATCAATTCCATTTTTTGTTTTAATAGTAGGAATTCCCCATATTTTATTATCACTAGAAAATGTTACAATTCTATCAACGCATTTATATAGTTTTTTATGGTTCATCCTATCTTTCAATAACATAGGATAATCTTTTTTTCCATGAAAATTTTCTTTTTCATACGGATATGTAGGAATTTCAAAAATAATCTTGCATTTTGAATTATATTTTTTTAAATCACTTAAAAATCTATATACTGTATAATCTATATCCGATTTTCTAAAATAGATGAAGTCATATCCTGCAAACTTCGGTGAGTATTTCCAATGGTAATCTACTGGAAAAAACGGAAGTCTTCTTTTTATCTTTTCAAGCAAATTCTGTTTTTTCCCAAACGTGTTAATTAAAATATGATCTACTTCAAATTCACTTCTTAATATCTTAATCTGTGAATATACTTTTTTCATAACACCTGATGAACTAACAACTTTTTCATTTGGCATTGAAACACAGTTTATAAAACATCCTTTACCCATTTATTTGATTTCCTTTTCTAAAATATCTGCAATTCGTTTACAAGCATACCCATCTCCATATGGATTTGAAGCATGAGCCATTGCATTATAAACATTTTGATTATCAAGCAACTCTGTAAAAGTCTGATAAATAGTCCCTTCCTCTGTACCGACCATCTTTAAAGTTCCCGCCAAAATTCCCTCTGGACGCTCCGTCGTATCCCTCATCACCAAAACTGGTTTTCCAAGACTTGGGGCTTCCTCTTGAATTCCTCCAGAATCAGTAAGAATTAAGTGACTACGCGCTTGAAAATTATGAAAATCAAGAACATCTAAAGGTTCAATAATGTGAATCCTCTCATCATTTCCTAAAATAGACTCCGCAATTTCTCGAACAATCGGATTCATATGAATAGGATAAATTGCTTTGACATCTGGATGTTCATCTAGCACACGTCGAATTGCACGAAACATATTTTTCATAGGTTCACCTAAATTTTCACGACGGTGCGCTGTAATAAGAATTAATCTGCTTCCTTTTGCCCACTCTAATTCAAGGTGACTATATTCTTCTTTTACAGTTGTTTTCAAAGCATCAATTGCAGTATTACCCGTTACATAAATTGTTTCCGGGGTTTTCCCTTCTTTTATCAAATTATTTTTTGATAGTTCAGTTGGTGCAAAATTATATTGACTAATAATCCCAACGGCTTGACGATTAAATTCTTCCGGATATGGGGAAAAAATATTATATGTACGTAAACCGGCTTCAACATGACCAACTGGAATTTTTAAATAAAAACTGGCTAATGCTGTAGCAAAAGTTGTAGACGTATCTCCATGTACCAATACAACATTTGGTTTTTCCTTTTCTAATACCTCTTTTATCCGTTCTAATATATTAACTGTCACATCAAACAACGTCTGCTTTTCTTTCATAATCGAAAGATTATAATCTGGTATTACTTGAAATGCGTTTAAAACTTGATTTAACATTTGCTGGTGTTGTCCTGTAACACAAACAACAGTTTTCATTTTATCACGTTTTTTTAATTCTTTAATCAGTGGACACATTTTTATTGCCTCTGGTCGTGTTCCAAACACTATCATTATTTTTTTCATACCTCTTAACAATTCCCTCCTTTTTACAAAACAAATCATCAATAATATCACTAAAACCTAATTATATTTTTTTCTATCAAGCACATACCTTTTTAAATAATTAATTAGATAACAAAATGGTTCTGGCTTAAATATCAAAGATAAAACTAAATAGACAATGATACCCACTACTATTGGGCTGATTAATTCTATTACACTGCTATTAAACTTAAATGCATTTTGTATAAAAACACATCCTACTCCCATAACTATAGATATTGCCAATGTTGGTAACATTGACATTATTTGTTGTGAAGTTTTATATTGTGTTAGTCGTTCTACCATCACCATATTTAATATTGTTCCTAGTATTGTACACATTACATAAGTTACGCAAACAATAACTGGGTCATCAAACAATACAACTGCCAGAAATAATAACAAAATCCCTATGCCTTTTTTTATAACATCTAGTTTTAAAGTAATATCACTTCTACCCAAGGCATACAATGCTTGAAGATTTGTTGCTTCTATAGGTCTTAACAAAAAAGAAATACAATACAACTGCAAATAAGGTACTACGTTTATCCATTTTTCTGTCAAAAGACAAACTACCATTGGCTTAGCTACACACATCATTCCTACCATCATTGGACAAATAAAATAAAAACTTAGCGAACATCCCCGATACATCAATGCGCGAAAACGTTCTTTGTCATCCTGAACATGAGATAATACTGGAAAAGTTACTGACTGTATAGAATTATCAATATTTCTTGCAAGTATTTGTGGGAATTGTAACCCTTTATTATTATATGCCAGTTGTTCTGACGAATACTTCATGCCAATAATAAATCCATGAAGATTCGTATATACAGAACTAGTTAAATCTGATACCAACAGCTTCCATCCAAAACTATACATAGAACGTAGCCTTGTAAAAGAAAATTCTCTTGTTGGTTTCCAATCAATCGTAAAATATAAAATTACCGTATCAACTATACTATTAAGCAATTGCTGTGTTACAAGCGCCCACACACCAAATCCACTATAGGCCATAATAATTCCAACAATTGCCGATAATACTGTACCTACTAATGTAGAATAAAAAAATATTTTAAATTTCAATTTTTTTGATACATACGCTTGTTGAACATTATTTATCCCATTTATAATAAGCGAAATTGCACTCACCCTAAGAACAGATACTAAATCGGGCATTTTATAGTACTTTCCAATCCATGGAGCAGCTAAAAACATCAAAATATACATTCCAACGGAGAATAACACATTAAATATAAAAACCGTTGAAAAATCCAATTCATCCGCATCTTTTTTTTGAATTAATGCAGATCCTAGTCCGCTCTTTACAAATACATTGGCAATAGAAGTAAATATTGTTATAACAGCTACAATTCCATAATCATCAGGTGTCAGAAGCCGAGCAAGAATAATCGAAACTACAAAGGATACACCCTGTGCTGCAAATTTTTCTGCCAATGTCCAAAAAAATCCCACAATAGCCTTATTTTTTATTGTTTTATTTTCCATTTATGCCTCTCATTTTTTCATATAATTTCAATTTAATATTTCTAACCTTAGTATTAATCTTTTTATTCAATAGCATTTTATTTGCCATTTGAATTTTTACAAATTAATTTCTTAGCTTTATCATAAAACATATGCTTAATAATTACCAAACAATGTATTATCTTATCTCTAAAAATATCTAACAATTTAAGTGGGTTTTTATAAAACCCCATTTTATATAGAATACTCCATAATGTCGAATTTCGATTATTCATATCAGTGATCCAATATCTATAAAGCATTTTCTTTGTATGTTTACTTCCAAAATGAATTACACCTAAGTCAGTATACTTCTTTTCAAACTGTTCATATCTATATCTTTTTGCTCTCATATCTAGCAAATCAATTTTTGCTCTTGGATATACTAGAATTTGATTAATAGAAAGACATTTACACCCATTTATTGCCATAGCTAATGCTATATTAGGTTCATCACCGTAACACAAAAAACCTCCGTCAAAATTAGTATCTACGAATTTTCTAGCATCTGAAAAAACTTTTTTTGCTAATACTCCCTGCTTTAAATAATACACTCCTCCATTAAAACTCGGAATATAATTCACAGATAATTCTTTACATTTTTCATATTTAAAATAATAATCATCTGGATTTTCTAACGTTTCATTAATAGCAATATTCCATCCAAATATAGAAACCGGGCTTCCATTATTAGAAAATGCTTCAAACCACCAATCGATAGAATTTCCAACCAGACAATCAGCATCTATAAAGATAGTTTCTTCAAATGGCGTATATAAATCAATCATTAGTTTTGACATAAATCCAGTTCGTTCCGGACTCCTGACTATGACATTGTCAAACTCTCTTAAAATTATATCTTCACTATCAGTCACAACTACAAATGGATACCCCCCCATTCGCTCGATATGATTTAAGTAAATTTCTAGCCATTTTTCTACTGTTCTTTACCCATTCGAATATTTTAATCTTAGGAGCACGAAAAACGCACCCCGATAGCATAAAGAATACTGGCATATGAAACCAATATATATACTTGCTATATTCAAAATACGAATGCCCTAGTACCACCATAATGATTAGTACACCTTTTAGAATATCCACCCATTGCTTTCTATTTTTATCTATCAAATTTTCCTTCATTCGACTGAAATTCTTTCTATTTTCCTTTTTTCATTTTTAGTATATTCTTCTTTAGATTATAAATCCAGGTTCTGTTATTAGAGTATTGGAAAATAAAATTACTTTCTTTTTTATAGTATCGAATTATTTCTTTATATAAATCAACATTAAGCTTTCTAATTTTTGAATTAACGAAAATCTCTGAACATTCCTTACTCCTTGACATAATATCATAATGATCCAGTGCATATTCTCTTACTTTTATTTTCTGTTCGTTTAATATTTCTGGATGATCTATATACCAACGCATACAGCGAATCAAATCATCTCTATCACAAATTGCCATTGGGAAAAAATACGCATCTTGTCTGCAATAAAAATCATGAACCTTTACAAGACGACCAAACTCCTCTTTTACCGCTTCATTCATGGGTGGAAAATCTGTTGTTATAATTGGCAATCCAGAAGCCGCAGCCTCGTACATTGTTAATCCTAGACCATCTAACCTTGTTGGATATACATAAACATCTCCCATAAAATACAGCCCAGGAGCAGTAACTGTTTTTTCAATTATTTCAACATTATTATTCTGAAGAAAAACTCTATCGTATTTTGTAAATCGTTCAATCGGAATTTGTGTGTGTATGATCAATTTAGATTGTTTATAACATTCACCGTTGATAAAAGCGTCTAACAAAATATCTGTTCCCTTTCTAGTTGACATTCCAACAGAATGAAAAAATGTAACCTGGTCGTGCACTTCATTTGTAGGCTTATATAAATTTATATCCGTTCCCCATTGCAAATAAAATTTTTGAGGATGTTTCTTCATTGCCTGCATATGCCTATATGTATTACAAATCACAAAATCATACAGCTCAAACCAATCCTTTGTTCTTTCCGTATAATAATCCACATATGCTGCAAGTTTTACATTTGGAAATTTTTTCTTCGTTTCTCCTACAATTCTAAAGTCCTGCTGTTCATTGAAAAGAATTGCTTCTATATGATTTTGATTTATCCACTTAAAAAATTCCTTTTTGTTAATTTGGGTATTTTGATATGTAGTATCTCTCGTTACATAAGTCTCATTCCATTTATCTATATCTGCGGGTGGGATTTTCCCACCTCTAGCAAATACAAAAACGTTATGGTCCTCCTTCTGTAGCATCTCTAAATATACTCTACTTACATACGCAGCTCCACGCTCAAACCAAGTTGTAACAATTCCAATATTCATAACCATTTCCTCCTATTTCCTTAAAAGGATAAACCTACAAACTTAATATTATTTGATTATTTAATAAGCTTTATTTACCCTAATCAGCACATAGCATTCAACATAAATTCTTTTCCAATTACAGTCTCATTCTTATTCAAAATCTAAAGTATTTCATAGCCTCACTTATTTTATAATTCCATGCATTATATAATTTCTACCCTTTTCAATCATGGCACACACAACAAAAATTCCGACCACACATATAATATAATAAAGTATTAATATATGAGATGTAGAAAACTGCACAGGTGATAATGCTTCCCATATTACTTTTCTTAAGAAACGATTATCATGAATTAAATAAACTCCAAATGTCGTAGGTGCAAAATACTGTATCACTTTATTTATAGACAGACTTTTAATATTTACTTTTAGCATAAACCAAAAAAAAGCTATGCTTGCCGGATAAACGAGAACAGAATTATAGTGATAAAATAATTGCTTAAAATCCCAAAATTTAGTTATTCCGGTTATGTTATACAAAACTATTGCCACAATGCAACTCAAAGGAATAAGCAATCCAGTAAAACAGTAAAATTTAAAGCGTTTTCTGATTGATATTTCATCGTGTGGATACTTTTTTATATATGAACCTGTAATATATAAAACTAAAAACCAAACAATTCCGTAAGCTCCTCCAAATTCAATAGTAGTTCCCATAAATGAAAACAAATCTGGCCACAACACAAAAAAAGCTACCAAAATTAATAATAGATTTTCAAACTGCTTTTTATTTAAATTTTTCAACAAAATATTAATGAACGGCGATAAAATATACATCATAAGATATTCTGTAGAAAACGCATCCATATTTGTTGAAATCGGAAATATTGCATATATAAAATCTTTAAACTCAAATTTGACTACACCTGTAATAAACAAAGCAAAATAAATCAAAACAGAATACACCCATATTTGTAACGCAAGTTTAAAAACTTTCTTCCACTGAAATGTTGCATCACTTCCCCAATATCCACTTATAAGAATGAAGCAGTTTACAGCAATCATACATATTCCTTCGATAACTTCACAAATAACTAAATTTACTGAAATATCTTTATATGAAGAAAGTACCCCCCCATGCCCCATAAAATGCATTGTTATAATCATTAACATACAAATAATACGTAATAATTCAATATTACTTCTTCGAACACTTTTTTTTACTTTCATTTAATTCTCTCTATTTTCATATAAAACTACTATAGTTAACAGCAATACTTTAACCATCCTTTTTGTAAAATCAACCCTTTTTTCAATAGGAAGAATAGAACTAAGAATTTTTTTCTAATACTATTTCGTCTCTTCCTCTTTCGTTCCTCTAAAAAATCCAATTTTTCATCTTCCGTTGAGTGGCCATCTTCATCTAATGATAAATCATTAACAAATCGATTCGGTATCATATAAAAACTATTTTCAACATTATTATTGCCAGTCATTTTTCTGCCTTGAAAATGAATATACATACTCTCAATAGTGCTTCCATCATCTTTATTGGTAATACTCAACTCACCCCTATCAAATTTTGCATAAATAAACTCCCTAAAATATGGAGAGTTCCCATGATATTGCTTATGTCTAAATTCAAATGTTTCCGTATAAACATCTGTAAACCATCTTTTCCACATTGCTTTTACTCCATGAGCATCGCAGATTGATGGAAACCCATACTCTCCACCCCCCCCTCATCAAAACTCAAATTTTCTTTGCAAGAAAATATAATTTTATATGGCTGCACTTCACCTATTGATTGTTTATACATTGTACGCATTTTATCAGAATTTCGAATCAATACACAATGACCTAATGAACCAATTTTATCGTACTCGTTTAATAGCGTCTCTGTAATAAAATTACGAATATTCCCAAAAATGATGTCAATATCACACCATCCCCAAAAATCGTACATCTTTATTCTATCATAAAAAATATCCCCATAAGCAGGTTTTATATCACACAGTTTATATGGCCTATACAAAGATGAAGAAAAACCAATTTTGCTATCTAATAATGATTTAAATTCATCAAATTTCATAACTTGCCAATAAACATTTTTAGGAATATAACTAGGTTTTTCACAATCTGTAAAAATCAAAAAATCTATACTTGGATTATATTCAACTGATTTCAACCAATAATTGAACATTGAAGGTAATTTACCAAAATAGGGTACTATAAATGCTATTGATTTCATAAAAACATTTCCCATCTTTCAGTTACACTTTTAATTTATTTCTACAATTTAACAATCGTATCATCATACTATATTTCCAATATTTGTGCCTCAAAATCACATCACAATACGCTTTTACCCATTTGTTCGCAGGTACCTCATCCATCTTCTGTGCTGCCAAAACATACCTTTGATCAGAATAGAATTTTCTCAACAACTCTTTCCTTTTGTTATTTGATAACTTAGTATTCGCAATCATTCTAAGCCACTGATTGCCCATAGCTGATACCAACATTGCAAATGCTTCATCCGGTAACTCTGGCTTGTAAAAGTTAATTGCCAATTCCAAATTATTCAGTAGCTGTTCGTGCTGATAATACATATTCTCCCTATATGTATGTGTAACCCCATCATCCCTAGTTACATAATGATAATATGGCTTGTCAATATAAGAAAACGATTTTGCTCCATATAAACATGGTAAAACAACACTGACATCATCCGCTATAGTAACTTGTTTATCACAAAATTGAAAATTCCTCTTAAATAAATCCTTACGTAAAATTTTATTGCATAAACTAGGCGATAAATATGGTTCTGCTAATTTCGGCATTACAAGGACTCGCAATGCATTCATCTGCGTTCCCTCATAAATCCCCTCATGTAGTATTGACTTACAGATGGTCATTTTCCCATTTTTCTCATATAGATGATTGCACATTGAGATATCTACATTTGATTGTTCTACAGCTTTCCATAGATTTTCATACATATCGTCATCAATATAATCATCACTGTCAACAAATCCAACATAATCTCCGTCTGCTGCATTTACTCCATCCATCCATCCGGCAACTACATTTTCATTTTTTTTATGAATAATTTTTACATGATGCCCTTCCGGCTTCCATGAATCGCAAATTTCTGGTGAACCATCTGTTGAACCATCATCGACGAGCACGAATTGTATTCCCTTCATGGTCTGTCTCTCTAATGATTGCAAACAGCGTGGAAGTAACTTTTCCATATTGTAGATTAGTACAATAACACTTATCTTTATCTGTTCTGTACTCATATAATTTCCGTTATCCATTCTTTAAATTCTTCAACCTTTCCTACTGCTGCATCAAAGTATATATTTCGAATACTTTGCGTAATCGTTCCAATACCTTCTGTAATGTGATATCTGTCAATACTAATAATGGGAGTAATTCCCATAGCAGAACCGCAGAGAAATGCTTCGTCACATGTATAGAGTTCCGTTCTATCAATTGCTCTTTCAACCACCTTAATGTCTAATTTTTCTGCAATCCTAATGACCGAATCTCTAGTAATACTCTCAAGCACGGCCTCTGTAAGACTTGGGGTAATTAATTCTCCGTTTTTTACCATAAAAAAACATGATCCAGGACCTTCAGAAACTTTTCCAAATTCATTCAAAAAAATACAAGTATCATACCCATTTCTAAGAGCCTCTCTCTGTCCAACCCTACTATTAATATAGTTGGCTCCACATTTAATTCTCGGAGAAATATTATTGTCTGATATTCTTCTCCATGAAGTAACACATGCATTTAATCCTTTTTTATTATATTCCTTACTTAATTTTCCTCTTGGTATCGGTGCAACAAACATTCCAACCGGCTCCGATGATCCCCAAGAACCGAAACCATCTACAAATAGTGTTTGTCTTACCGAAATATTTTCATCATATTCATTTTTTGAAACAACATCTATCAAAGCTTGCTTTAATTCATCCTTTGAATATGGATTATCAATCTCAATAAGCCTTGCAGAGCGTAATAGTCTATCATAATGTGCATCTAATCTAAACGCGTACAAATGCTTTGTTTCTTCATTCCAATAGCATGGAATCCCTTCAAAAACATTTAAACCAAACTGTGCTGTCGGAGCAAGTACATTAATTTTAGCCTCCGGCAAATGAAGTACTTCGCCATTTAACCATATATATCTATCTTCAACTGTCGTATTCATTTACTTTTCTCCTTAAAAACGAAATGTATGAAATAAATCATCAAAAGTTTCTGCCTCTTTTATCAACTCTACTTCTTTATCATCCCAACTGCAATCAATTATGGCAAAGTTTGGTAAGATAAATGGCGGCTTCAATACCACCGAGTAAGAACCAACATTATCAAAGACTACATAATCTCCTATTTTTAACTTTCCACTATAATTACGATATAAATAATCAGTTTCGATACATGTGAATCCGCCAAAGTCGAGATTTTTATAGTTCTTTAAATCATTATCATTTTCATGATACACCGTAATTGGTGGATTTTTAGTATTTAAGGTTGGATTAATATTATATATTGATCCTAAAAGTGTTGCTATTGCCTTGCCTCTAACCTTTTTAATTCCAGTAACCTTTGCTGCAAATTTCATACAATCACCTACTAATGCACTACCTGGTTCAATTACAAGCTTTGGCATATTTTCAAGTGTTCCATATTTCTCAGCAAATAATTTCGCTACTGCAGATGCATATTCATCATATGTAGGAATATAAGAAGAAAATTGTGTCTTTAATGTTTCTCCCATTTTTCCAAATAATCCGCCTCCCAAATCTATAGCCTCTGGAAGAGTGTCTAACTTTTCATCAATTAAATCTAACATTCCTTCCGCTCTCGGCGTCCATGTTTCTAATGCTCTTGTTGCAAAATGACAATGCATTTCTCGAAGTTGTATGTTCTTCGTTTTGGTAATCATATTAATTATACAATCATAGTCATCACCTTTAGTATCAATACCAAAACGAGACAATACACCATCATGAATATCAAAATTTGATCTAACACCTACATTAATAATATGACTCTTGTTTTTATTGGCAATACTCTCAATAAATTTTGCCTCTTCAATAGAATCAATATTGACGCATCCACCCTCAAGTAATAATTTTTTTATGGCAGCTGAATTCTTATATGGTCCATTGAATATAATTTTCTCTGCAGGAACACCTACGCGTTTTGCAATTTCAATCTCCATTTCAGACACAACTTCTGCAAATCCACCAAGTTCATTAACAATCCTGCACAACTTAGGTGTATAATTTGTTTTATATGAGTATGCAATGTATGTTTCAGGATATATTTTGCGAAAGGCATCTTGTAACTCATTAAAATTATCTGTAAATTGTTTGGAGTCTAATATATAAAAAGATTCTCCATAAACATTTGCTATTTGCTGTAATCGATTAAAACTCAAATTCATTATCTTTCCTTCTTCTTTCTAACAATTTCATCCACAATTACCTTTATTTTTTTGTGGTTATTTTCAAAAAACTCTTCATTTTGTTCTGCTAAACATTCTTCATACTGTCTTAATTCCATCATACTTTCTTCAAAAAAACTTTTAATGGCAATATAATCCGTTTCGTCAACTGAATCATAAAAACTTCTCGAGAGAATGGCTGCCTGTGAATGTAATCTATAATGTTCTGCAATTACATACTCCGCTGGCAGCAACCCTTCTCCCAGTTTTGCAATCCCACCAAATCCATAGAAAATATTTTTTTCTCTCATTTTATTACACAAATCTTCCACAGTTCCATTTACAAGAAGTTCAAACATAAATGTCATATCATACGAAAGATGCAGGTCATTCAATCCTATATGTACCTCGTCAATTTCTGGCAAATTCAATGTTTCATCAATAATATCTACCGCTTCTTTTGTTTCCAAAAGCAAAATAGTCTTAACCCTTTGATTAACAAGTCTGAAAAAAGTTTTCACTTCATCAATTGTTTTATAATATGGTAACATAATATAGTCTGCACCATTCGTAATTGCGGTTTCGATTTCCCATTCACTATTGATATTAATAGGATTAATTCTAACCTGAAGTTTTGCTGTTTTTAAAATACTTTTTATTATCTTAATGTCATCAAAACTATGCTTGGATTTTACCGTATTCATACCTTTCTGACGTTCTTCTTTGCCAAGTTGCTCTAAGTCAATCCAAATACGATCAACACCAGTATCATCTGCAATCTTTGCGATTTGTGGATTATTTGTTATATACATCAATTGTAAGGCCATATTATTTCTCCTCGTCTTTACATGAGATCAGGTATCATTCTCTCAAACATTTCTTTCAGTGAAAACTCTGGTTTCCAACCAAGTTCTCTTAACTTCTTACTGCTAAGCTTCATTTTTGTTGCAGGTGCATAACCATATCTATTATTTTCTGGTATATCAAAAATAACTTTTGAACAGCCATCCGAAAAATTCTCTGCAACCATTTGTGCCACTTCTTTAATTGTTCTTGTTGTTTCCTCATTTACAACTGTATAAGCCTCTCCCTTTTTTCCTTCTTTAAGTAAAAGTATCAATGCCTTAATTACATCAGTTGTATAACAATAATTCCCCATCGATTGCCCATTTGTATGCAAAACAATATTCCTACCCATCACTGAACTCCTTGCAAATTGAGCAAAAACTCTATTCTCACTTTTAGGTATCCCTGCTCCAAATGTTTGAGCTAACCGTGCCACACAAACAGGCAAACCATACTCTTCCGCATATGATTTACACAAAAGTTCAGCCAGTCTCTTACTTTCGGAATAGCAACTACGTATATTCTGAATATCCAAATAACCTAATTGTTCTTCGCTTAATCTAGCTTCTGTATGAACTTCCCCGAAAACCTCCATAGAAGAAAGATACACTATACCTTTAACCTTGTGCTTTAGAGCATAATTTAAAACTTGTTTTGTTCCTGTATATATACTTTCAATCACTTCCACGGGATTAGTCATAAAATACTTTGATGTAGTTGAATTCGCTGTATGAACAATATAATCACACTCGATTTCATCTGATAAAGGACTTATGATATCCTGATATACAAAAGATAAATTTTTATCTTCTGGAAACATGCTTTTAACTTTATCGGAATTTCTTGCCAATCCTATCACATGAATATCTCCACTTTTTAGAAAGGCTTTAACACACAATGATCCTATAAGCCCTGTTGCGCCAGTAATTAAAACTCTGCTATTTTCAAAATTTTTTTCCTTTATATAAGCTGAAAGCTTTTGTAAATCTTCTTCTAAATAATTCATAATCATATCCCATAAATCTGTGAATTTTCTTTTGCATCTAACAACGCTCTACAAATATAAAAATCAGCTGGATTTGTTACCTTTATATTTTCAGAAGGTCCTTCAATCGTATGAATTTTATACCCAAAATGTAACATGAGACTTGTAGAATCAACAAAATCATAAATACCTTTGCTTTTTGCTTGTTCATGTGCACAAACTATATCTCTCAAAAAAAATGACTGGGGTGCACGTGCAAGTTGACAATCTGAACGCAAAAAAGTTTCTGTAATGATATTCTGTTCATCTGTTTTAATAATCGTTTCTATTGCTGGTGCGACTGTGACAGCTGACCCGTATTTCTTTACACCTGCAATGCAATCGCTAATTATCTTTTCATTAATAAGAGGTCGAACTCCATCATGAATCAACACAATATCTTTTTCATTAGACTTACTCGATTTTCTGATTACATCTAAGCCATTAAATTGTGATGCCAGTGCACTCTCCCCACCTGGTATTATCCACTTAACTTTATTTAAATTGAATTTTTTTATTATTTCTTTTGTATAATCGATCCACTCTTTAACAATCACAACACATATTTCGTCGATTTCTGGATGTACTTCAAAATGTTCTATTGTGTGTACAATTATTGGTTTTCCATGTATCTCTAAAAATTGCTTTGGTCGTGCCTTTGAATTCATTCTACTCCCTACACCACCTGCAAATATTAATGCATAATTCATTTTCTCAACTCCTTAAATAGAGATTTTTTCTCTTCTGATTTCCAGTAAATAATATTATTATGTGACAACCGTTCCGTCTCTGGTGGAAGTTGCATATAATCACTTTTATATAAACATTTAAGATACTCATCATATCCCACTGGTGCTCTAAATTTTTTTCCTTCAAACTCCACCATTATATAGTCCGAAAAACACGCTTTGGGTGCTCGCTTATTAAATTCACCATTTACCAATGTAGTCACATATTCACAACAATCAATTGGGTATTTCTTTATATATTTCCTAATCCATTTTTGTTGTAAAACTAAAGGAACATTCGGATGTTTTATAAAAGTTCTCCCCATAGCTGCTATCGTCTTTTTTAATACATTATTACTGGTTTTCCATGCATATATAGAAAAAACATTGAACCACCGCAACAAATTTAAATTGTAACTTATATCGCATACTAATTTTGATTTTTTGCTTGCATCACGTATTCCGTCTTTTGGAAATACATCTATATATACGCCAACCTCCATTGGATTTTTATCTGGATACTCAACCAACACTGTTCTATTATCCGCTATTTTTAGGAATGGAAATATCGTCTCTTCTGGATATTCCACACACAAATATTCAGACAATACTCCACCTTTCTCTTTTGTCATATTAATGAATTTATCATAATCTTCACGTGGCATATTCACATCTATATCATCATCCCACGGAATATATCCTTGATGTCGGACAGCACCTATTAAAGTTCCCGCATCCAAAAAATAGTCAAGGTCATTCCTTTCACAAAATTCCGAAAATTTACATAGGATATTCAGCATAACTTCTTTTTGTTCTTCTTTTTTCATCTCAACATACTCCGGTCTCATTCACTTCCCTCCTATACAAATTATGTTGTACTATTGAAACCAATGTCCCCATCATAAACCACAATACATAGCATTTTACACCAGGTCCAAATGGTGCTAATTGTTCGGTAATTCCATTTTGAATATATGTTAACGCTATTGCTATAAAAATAATATACAAGGGTTCAATCATAGCTTTCCTTTTCAACCCCCACACGAGTGGATAAATAGCGATAATCAAAATCATTGTTCCTCCAATAAAACCGAATTCAAGCAATGAAGTTAAAATAATCGTTTCCTGTTTATCTCTTCCATGTCCAAAAAATGGCGTGTCTTTCATACGATCCCAAAACTGCTGCCACTCAACAAATCGTTCCGATGTCAAATTATTCAGATTACTTGTATCTCTCCCTGCTGTTAAGACCTGATATATAAAATCATAAAATGAATCATTACATAACAAGGCAATAATGATTATAATAACAGCTATAACTAGCCATCTTCTTAATTTCTTATCCGATTTTCGACTTAATAAAACCCACAAAACTACAATTGGCATTCCCAAAATTGAGGATCTGCTTTGTAACATTAGGAGCACATAAGTCAAAAAAGCAAATGAAACAAAATAAAATATTTTTTTCAGAAAACTATACGTATCGAGTTTCTTTAACAAAATAAAAATCCAAGTCGTCAACAATATTTGCGATGCACTATTTTTTGAATTATATAAATATACTGTACCTGACAATGAGTTGCCTCGAATATAAGTTAAATATATCATTATCATCAGTATCAATCCGCTTATAGTATATGCCGTTATAATAGGATCCCAATCCTGAAACTTTAATTCTCTTCCTACTAATAACCCAACAAATAAAACAAAAACAGATAACATCAGCGCCCGAACAAGTTCCGAATCCGAATATGCGTTAATAAACAACTGGCCTACAAAATAATAAATACCAAAAAATGAAGTACACACAAAAAAGCCTCTTATATAATGCAATGATATTTCTGAATAACGGAATATACAATATATACATAACATAGCCCATATAGGTGTACTTAATTTATTTGATAAACCTCTCGTTACAAAAAAAGGTATCTGGGATATATTTGTCACAAAACAAACTAAACATATTAGATAAACAAATCTTTTGTTTACCGTATTCTTACTATTATTCATTGTTTCTCCTATTATTGATACAATTGAAGATATTTCCTAACCGTATCATGATAATCTATATTAATCTTTTTAGGTTTAATACAATTAATATTTTTAAGTGCATTACTAAGTTCCTCTAAATTATTCTTTTGAACACTTAATCCATACATCTCTGCACTCTCTCTACTACCACCTGTATTATAAGAAAGCACAGGTGTCCCACAAGCTATAGCTTCAATATTAGTAGTTGGATAATTATCCTCTAATGTTGGATTTACAAACACATCCGCTGACGTATATATTGCAGCTAGTTCTTCTGAACTATCTGTTCCTAAAATACCAATAATGTTATTTGGCAATTCCTTAATCTGCTTCTCTTGTAGCCCTACTAAAACAATTTGATATTCATTCGGTAAATGTTTTGATAACTCCACAAATGAATTTAAACCTTTTCGACGATCCCAAACTGATGCCACTCCAAGAATAATTTTCTTGTTTTCAAGATGATATTTTACTCTGAAATCACTTTCTGTAGGCTTGAATACTCTTGTATCAACACCATTTTGAATAACTTTTACAGAATATTCTTTCATAAAAGATTGTTTTACTAAATTAGCAAGCCATTTTGATGGTGAAACTAAAGTCAAATCCGAAATTCCGGTAAAAAGCTGTTTTTTTATTTTATAGTTTCTTCTAGATTGATCTAATCCCACAGAACAAGGATATTCTTTTTTTTGAATACAATGGTGACATCCTTTTAACCATTTATCACACTGCACATAATCAAAATATGCACAATGTCCAGTAAATGACCAACAATCATGGAGTGTCCATATAATTTTCTTGCCACAAATTCGTAAATATTTAAATAATACTTTTACATTAATATAGTAACCATGAATATTATGTAAATGAATCACATCTGGATTATATTCTTTAATCCATCGAATAAACTTTACTGTTGCATTTTTACTTCCAAAACCAGCACCGTCCAGAAATCTAGCCTTTATACCATGTAATTTTACATCCAAATCCGTCCCGATTCGAATAGCATATTTTTGGAATTGCTTTGGAACATTTTCTCTGCCATAAGCAATTTTTACCTCATGCCCCTGCTTTTCTAATTCAACAGCAAGATCTGTACAAATACGTCCTGTACTACGAATACCACAGACAACATTTATCATCAAAACTTTCATATACGACTATCCTCTTAAAGAAAACACTGTTCCAATCCATCCATAAATTTTTTCTGTTCAAAATGCATCTCATAATATGCTCTTGCATTTTTCCCCATTAAATCTCTGTTTGGATTTTTGATAAATTTCCTAATATTTTCTGCCAGTTCATCCGCATCTTCTGCTTTACCGCAAAAACCACACTGAGCTTCTTCTATAACAGTCTTTGTCTCGCCATCAATTGCACCAATAATCGGCTTTCCAACAGCCATATATGACTGTACCTTTCCGGGAAGAGTTAAACTCAAAATCGGATCTGCTGCTAACGTAATCAGCATTGCATCTGCCCTTGCATAAAACTCAGGCATCTCCTCAACCGGTCTTCGTCCATAAAAGATAACATTCTCCATGTCTTCTCCCATTTTCTGAAGTCGTTCTAGATCAGTTCCGCCGCCAACAATATGGAATTTCACAGGTTCATCTTTCAATATCTCTGCAGTCTTAATTACTGTTTCAACAGACTGAACAGTTCCAGTATTCCCAGCAAACATAAAATTGAATGTTCCATCTTCTACTCTTGGCGGAATTTGTTCAAAAATTCCTTCTGCATACTGCGGTAGATATTCAATATCTTCTTTTTTTATCCCAAACTCATCTCTAAGATAATTCGAGAACATTCTGCTGGTAATTAATATCTTGTCCATCTGTCCATAAATTCGTTTACTAATATGATGGTAGTACTTATAAATCACAGATTTTCTTTCGATGCCACCGGCAATTAAACTTTCTGGCCATAAATCAAGACAATACATTACTACCGGAGTTTTATGCATTTTTTTATAACCAATCGCTGCATATGCCATCATAACAGGTGAAAGTTGATTACAAAAAACAACATCAAAGGAAGTTCCATCCGAAGCAACACACTTCCTAGAAAGTACATACTTTAATGATGAAGCAGCATAACTGTAATAATTCATCATTCTCTTTGCTGTCCCGGTTTGCCTTGGAACTGTGTAACAGCGATGTACTTTTACCCCATTGATAACCTCATCAATATGTTTTCCTTTGCCATATCCTTCATAGAGAACTCCTTCCGGATAGTTCGGATAGCCAGTAACCACTTGAACTTCATGACCACGGCGAACCATTTCTTCACAAATATCAGCGATTCGGAATGGTTCTGGTTTATAATACTGGCAAATTACAAGAATCTTTTTTTTTACAGTTTCCGTGTGGTCAGAGTTTTTCTTCATTTCTCCAGTTCCACCTTCCACCACGGAGTCATCATGTGCAAATACACCAATGCTACCGAGAAAACATTTAATATCCATCTGTAGCCCCATATTTTTTACATATTCGCCGTCTAATCTAGCCTTCTCCGAAATTTCCAGCTCATCTCTACCATTAATCTGTGCCCATCCGGTAAGCCCCGGTTTGACATCATTAGCCCCATATTTATCACGTTCCGCAATTAGAACGTCCTGATTCCAAAGTCCCGGACGGGGACCAATAACACTCATATTTCCTATGAAAATATCCCAAATCTGTGGCAGTTCATCAAGGCTATGTTTCCTCAAGAATTTCCCCACTTTAGTTATATACTGTTCCGGATTTTCTAACATATGAGTCGGCGTATCATGTGGTGTTGACATTTTCATACTTCTAAACTTATGTAGTTTAAAATATTCTTTGTTTTTCCCCACACGTTTCTGCGTAAATAGCACCGGACCCGGATCGTCAATCTTAATAGCAATAGCAATTCCGATTAATAAGGGTGATAAAACAACTAATCCTCCAAACGAAAGAATAATATCAATCACACGCTTTACATGCTTTTCATAAAAACTTTCTTTATGATTGGAATCGCCTACTGCTTCCAGATGCCCACGGACTCCATCTGCATTTTCCGGTTCTTTTTCATTCTCAATAAAGATTACCTTTTTACCTTCCATTGAGTTTCTCTGTTCTGCAACATTCTTATAGACACTGTCGCCTTTTTTCTTTCTAGCTACAACAGAAACGGCGATAAAGCTTGTCCCAAATATTGCTGTGGTAATTCCTATGATTTTTTTCCAGTTAATTTTCATACCATAATTCTCCTGCTAAACCTTCTAAAAAAAGCCAACATCTTCTTTGGTTCGTTTTTCATATTCCTTTGCAAAGTCACTATTACTGTCTGCGTTTATAATTGCTGATTCGTATCCTAATACGACTTCTCCTGCTTCCAGTTTTCTGTAACTCTCTACCTTGCCGCCTGCTTTTACGATTGCTCCTGCATTAACATGACAGCAATCACCAATTTCTGCATCGTGATCTACGATAGCACCAACTGAAATAATGCAACCTGTACTGATATGACTATTCGCATTCACAATGGCTTTAGGCTCAATCACTGTCCCATTATCTATTTTTGCAGTCCTGCTGACATAAGCACTTGGATGAACCAGAATCGGGACAGTATAACCATAGTCCTGTAGTTTACTAATGAATTTTCCACGCAATTCATTATTTCCGATTCCTACAAAAGCATCATTGTATTGATTCTTATATTTTTCTAGTTCAGATACTTTTCCGATTGCCTCTTGAGCGGTGTCGTCTAAGAAATCTATATGTTCATATCCAATATCAGCAGCAACCTCAGCCACAACTTTTCCATGACCACCCGCCCCTATGATTAGTAATCTTTTCATTAAAATCTGTCCACCTTCCTTCTGTTTTTGATTAAACTTTCCGAGTTTTAATTTACTGGATGATAAGTTGTAACAACCTTCTGCACTCTTTCTTTTATATCATCCTTATTTTTATATGCTGCTTCTAACAACTCATCCAACTCCTGTAAAAACTCCTCAATATCAAATGGTATCGGACAGCCAATATAAATTAAATCATTCTTTGTTTTCTTTAGTCCTTCTTCAGACATTAGAACTTCCTCATAGAGCTTCTCACCACTTCGCAAGCCTGTAAATTTCAATTGAATATCTACATCCGGTGTGAACCCTGACAAACGAATGAGATTACGTGCCAATGTAGCAATTTTTACAGGTTCCCCCATGTCAAGAACATAAATTTCTCCTCCCTAGCTGAACTTCCGGCAAGAAGAACAAGACTTACTGCTTCCAGGATAGTCATAAAAAACCGGATGATGTCCGGGTGGGTAACTGTTACTGGTTCACCTGCCTCAATCTGTTTTTTAAACAGCGGTACAACGGAACCGTTACTTCCTAATACATTTCCAAAACGCACTGCTACAAATTCTGTTTTTGTCGTCTTTAAAGCATTTACCAGTTCCTGTGATGTAATGATTTCTTTCATACTATGGGTAAATAACTGAGGAATTTCATAAGCTTTCCCTTCTTTAATCTTCGCATCAAATGCCTGAATAATCATTTCACAAAGTCGTTTTGAAGCCCCCATAATATTGGTTGGATTTACTGCTTTATCCGTACTGATTAACACAAACCTCTGACATCCATGTGACATAGCTGCATATGCCGTTTTATAAGTTCCCATAGCATTATTTTTAATTGCCTCGCACGGACTATCCTCCATGAGTGGAACATGCTTATGTGCAGCCGCATGATAAACGATATCCGGTCTGTACTGTTCAAATACCTGAAAGATTTTCCGACTATCTCTTACCGAACCAATAATGGTATCCAATTTTAATTCTGGATATTTCTTTTTCAATTCCAACTGGATGTCATATGCATTGTTCTCATAGATGTCAAAAAGAATTAAGTGTTTTGGATTATGAGCTGCAATCTGTCTTGCAAGCTCTGAACCAATAGAACTAACTCCAGTAACCAATACCACTTTTCCCTGAATATATTCAAAGACTTCTGTCATATCTGCTTTGATTGGATCTCTACCTAATAAATCCTCTATCTGTACCGGCTTCATTTTACTCACCAGAACCTCGCCAGTATACAGCTGATACATGCCTGGAAGATTCATTAACTCACAAGAGGTTTCATTACAAATATGAAGAATTTCCCGTTTATCTTCCGGCTTGGCACTTGGAATTGCTACATAAATTTTTTCTATGTCGTACTTTTTTACAGCTTTCCTGTATTTTTATATATTTTCCGGATGATACGTCGGTACGACTTCTGCCACAAGTTTTTTCATCCAGTCTGTTTCCTGATACGCTGCTTCATCGAGCTGCCGGAGTTTCTTTTTAAATGCTGCATCATCCATTTCGATCGGTTTGCCGATATGAATCAGCTTGTTTGGTGTCTCCTGCATGCCTTCTTCTGCCATCAGAAGTTCTTCGAAGAGTTTCTCGCCCGGACGCAGTCCGGTGTATTCGATTTTGATGTCTACATCCGGTGTGAATCCTGAGAGGCGGATGAGGTTTCGTGCCATTTCGTCGATCCGGACCGGTTCACCCATGTCCAGGATGAAGATTTCGCCGCCTTTTGCGTAGTGTGCTGCCTGAAGAACCAGTGATACAGCTTCTGGAATGGTCATGAAGTAGCGGATGATGTTTTTATCGGTGACGGTCACCGGGCCACCCTCTGCGATCTGTTTCTTAAAGAGCGGGATTACGCTTCCGTTGCTGCCAAGCACGTTTCCGAAGCGAACTGCCACGAAGTCGGTGTCTTTGCACTGGCGGTTCATCATCTGCACGACCATCTCACAGAGGCGTTTGGAAGCTCCCATGATGTTGGTCGGATTGACGGCTTTGTCTGTGGAAATCAGAACAAATTTCTTAACTCCTGCCCTGGATGCTGCCACAGCTGTCTTGTATGTACCCATAACATTATTTTTGATTGCTTCGTTCGGACTGTCTTCCATCAGCGGCACATGTTTGTGTGCTGCCGCATGAAATACGACATCTGGTTTGTATTTCTGCATGATGGAACGAATGCGGTTCGTATTGCGGACCGATCCGATCAGAACTTCCAGATCCAGGCTGTCGCCGTATTTTCTGCGAAGCTCCTGCTGGATTTCGTAGGCATTGTTCTCATACATGTCAAAGATGATCAGTTTCTTTGGATGAGATGCTGCGATCTGTCTGCAGAGCTCGCTTCCGATGGAGCCTCCGCCTCCTGTCACCAGCAAGGTTTTTCCCTGAATAGAGGAATAGATTTCATCCATGTTTACCTGCACCTGAGCACGTCCAAGCAGGTCTGTGATCTCGACATTGCGAAGTCTGCTGACGCTGACTTCGCCGTTTACCAGCTGGTAAACGCCCGGTACAGTCTGTAGACGGCATCCGGTATCCTTGCAGATATTTAAGATGGCCTTGCGGTCATCTGCCGCTGCTTCCGGGATTGCATAAATAATGCGGTCAACTTTATATTTCTTTGCCATTTCTGGAATGGAATAGCGGTCACCGACAATGGTGATCCCCTCCAGAACACGTCCATGCTTGGTTGGGTTGTCATCGATAATGCAGACTACCTGTGTATTCAGTTTTTTTGAATTGATGATTTCTTTGATCAGTGCCTGACCTGCTGCTCCGGCACCGATGACCATCACATGGTCTTTTGCATGTATTTCACCGCCTGTATCTGCATTGGTATTTCTGCTGTTCACCCAGAACCGCATCAGACGATAGGAAAAACGCAGTCCGGTTGTCATCAGAAAGTTTAACAGAAATCCGATAAAATAGTAGGATCTTGGCATATGCATCTGCATGAACAGCATGCCCAGTGAATAAACCACTGCCAGTATGCTGTATGCAATCAGGATCATCTGAAGCTCTGCTACGCTTGCCAGTCTCCATATACTATGATATAGCCTGCAGATATAAAATATGACGATCGTGCTGATGATCCAAAATGGCATGGACCACAGATATCCCATCAGATATTCTTCCGGGATACTTGAAAACACAAAGTCAAATCTCAAAAGCAGCGCCATAAAATAGGAAATCAATACAATCAATATGTCTGCCAGTACCAGCATCAATACTTTTTTGATCCACATTTGATTTGGTTTTTGTTGACTGATGTAATTCATATTTTAAATATCTCCTGTTCTGTTTCATTTCTGCTCTGTTCGTCAAAAAACTGACTATTTTTCAACAGTCAGTTTCCATCATCTTGCCGCATGATGTCGGATCACAAATCCTGCTATACCGCAGAACACTGCCGCCATCGCCGCAATTACTGCATTCTTCTTATCAATCACCATGCAGCCTACAGTTTTATACTGTGCATCAACCGCAGGGCTGCTCACCAAAATCACAGCCACTACCGTTGCTAAAACACACATAAATAAAACCAGAAGAAGAAGTGTACTCCCCCTTTTTTTCAGTTTCTGTATTTTGCTGTTTTTCATACTCGCACGCTCCCTTGATCTTCTTTTTCTTCCGTCTCGGTCTTCTTTAATCGTTTTTCATTATATACTATCATTCTGTACTTGACAAGATATTATAAAAATTTTCTTAATTTTTTGAATCAGCAGATAAAAAAATAAATTTCGTCATTTTTTACAATGACTTATGCATACCTCTGAGAACAGTAACAAGCGAAAAGCGAAATCTCTGGAAAAGTCTGTTCTGACTTGCAATTCCTGTCGGCTCGTGTTAGAATAAGCGATAAGCAATCGTTTATTGATGTATATTAAATTTCAAATGGAGGCGTGATAAATGAAAAAAACTTTCTTAAAGGCATTCACAGCTGTCATCGCAGTTCTTGCTTTATCTTTGAATGTCTTCGCTGCTGGAAGCATTGTCGGCTCGATTGATATGCCGAATGCATCTTCTGACCGCGGCAAAGTAACTTTAAGTGCTGTAGATTTAAGTAAATACAGTGAAAAATTACAACGAATCATCAATCGTCTGAACAATGCAAGACGAGGTACTACTGTAAAAGATGCTTTTGGAGATGACCTTCCAGATTCAATCAATCTTTACGACAAAAGCAATGTTTTAAAAAAGAATATCGATCCGAGCACGTACAAATTCCTTTCTCCGGTCATGGATATTACTTTTGACAGTGTGACACCGACAGCTGATGATCCGGTCAGAGTTACTTTTGTAGCAAATAATATGACGGACAGCATCCAGGTGGATATCCTCTACTATTGTCCGGAGCATGGCTGGGAAGTTCTTCAGGGCGAAAAGATCAGTGATAACCAGGTAGCCGCTTATTTCCATGCCGGTTCATCTGTTATGGCTCTGATCTACCGTGAAAAGGGTGCGACCGTTGGAACAAGCCAGGTTTCACCGCAGACCGGTGCCCGTTCCACATGGCCAATTACAGTTTCCGCAATATTTTTTGTAAGTTTTGGTATATTTGCTCTTTACAAATCGAAAAAAGCGTAATATAATAATGTCATCCATATTTTTATATTTCTCAAATTTTGTTGTAGGTCGGGAGGTTTGAATATTTCAACCTCCCGATTTGCTCATCTGTACATCTTTATGTAAAGAAAAAGGATCCGAAGCTCTGTCCGGATTCCATTTGATCTGTTATTCTGATTTTTCTTATTTTCCTGTTTTTTGTTTTTTCCCCCGGATTTTCCAGCAGATCCAGTAAATCATTCCACCTAATGCACCACCCAGAGTATTGTAAAACAGATCTGACAGCTGAAATGTTCCAAGTCTTAGAAACAGCTGCAAAAACTCAATCGCCAGCGAAAACAGAAAGGCTGTTTTCGTTGATATCCATAGACATCTGCCAAACGTTATCTTTCTGCCGCAAAATATTTTTTCTGCCACTGTCCACAAAAGCAGTGCCGTAAACGGAAGCATCAGTGCGATATTCTCAAAGCATTCCGTCGTCAGTGTGACCGTGCCGTCTGCCGCCGTGTGCCAGATCCACCAGCCTCCCATAATATCCGACAGCGGATTGATCCACATATTCCGGTTGATCAGTGTCTGAAACAGGATCATCACTGTAAAAAACGTCAGCAAAAAGAGTTTTCGAAAGAACAGCGAAGTTCGAAATTCCTGCCACCATGCCCGAAATGCTGCCCGGATGCCCTTTCCTGTGTCAATCGGCTTATAGGTATATAGATAAAAAAACAACAGAAATACGGTCAGAATAACCGCAAACCAGAACGGCTGATAAAGTGCCGTCAGGACGTTTGTTATGATTTTCTTTAATAATTCAATCAAATTTTCCATTTCCCCCTCTCCATTTCTCCTTTTATATCTGTCAAGCGGATATTCGCAATCCGCTTTGCTACTTGCTCATAACCAGATACATATTTTCCCTGGCATCTCCATATACTTATACTAACATGGTTCGAGAGAAAAAGCTCTCTTCAGACACGATATATATGCTCTTTGCGTTCAGGTCGAACGCAGCTTACCATACTTTCAGAAAGGACAATGATACCATGAAACTGACTCTTATCACTATCGGCATTTTGATTCTTTTCCTGTATATTCTGATTCTCTACTGCTGTATCCTGGTCGGTGCCAGATCAGAGCGGCGCCTCCGGCAATTTTTAGAAAACAGGAATCCTTCTCAGGACGATCACAGCATTTCCGGCTGACCGCCCGAAACCTCATCTACCCTTTTGCATTCTTTTCATCATCGCATGCCATCTTTTCTTCAAATTTCTCCGGTACCCTGATCAGGCCCAGTCTCCACAAAATCGGATAAATATAGGAAATCCCACGGATATCTCCAAGTGCTTTCGGCCGTTTCACAATTTCTGTTGTTTTCCGGCTGTTTTTAAATGCCAGTACCACGCTGCTCCACGACAGACTTTTGCTCTTTTCTCTGCGGTCGATCCATAACTCTTTTGTCCATTCTCCGTTTTTGCCTGTTTTCAGTGTATATTGAAACGGCAGCCCCGTTACTGTTTTGAATGGATAATCCTGAAATGCCATGACTGCCTGCCACAGATTCTCCTCTGATGGAGCCTCTTTCAAAATGTTTATTCGCTCCCGGCGGATTTTATTCCATTGCTGCTCTGCCTGCTTTTGTTCTTCCATCTCCTTTGGCTCCCTTTCTCAGTCTATCTTCTCCACTGAACCACATCTTCCAGCTTTCTCCTTGGTCTGGAAACTGGCTTTTCATTCGCTTAGTTCCTTCTGTGCAAAAAACGTGTCACAAATCCACAAACAAAAGAGCCACGGTCTTCCATGGCTCTATTGTATCATAAATCAAAACTTATTTTCATTAAAATTTAAAGGTATCTTTCAGTCCCAGCCATTTCTGGTCTTTATCACTCAGGTTCAGCGGTGTACCGTCTGCCAGCGTATAACCTTCTGCCAATGCACTGCCTTTGTACTCGCCCTTCACTTCCGGCCACTCGATGCCGATCTCCGGGTCGTTCCATGCCATGCCGCCCTCATCGTTCGGATGCCAGAAATCGTTCACTTTATAGCAGAATTCTGCCTCATCGCTCAGCACCAGAAATCCATGTGCAAATCCTTCCGGAATCAGGAACTGCTTTTTATTCTCAGCGGATAACACTACGCCGAACCATTTTCCATAAGTCCTGGAATCGGAACGCAGATCCACTGCAACATCAAATACCGTTCCGCGTACCGCACGGACCAGCTTGCACTGCGGATACTGTTTCTGGAAATGCAGGCCTCTCAATACTCCTTTTGTGGACATGGACTGGTTATCCTGTACGAAATGAATATCAATGCCTGCCTCTTTCATATCTCTTTCGTTGTAGGTTTCCATGAAATACCCACGCTCGTCACCATGAACGGCCGGTTCTACGATACAAAGGCCTTCGATGCCGCCTACATTTTTCTCAACTTTGATCTGTCCCATTTTTTTTATCTCCTTCTGCAACTGTTCAGTATCTTTTTATCTTAGTCGGTGAAGACTCCCACTTTTTATTTTTTGTACTTATGATGTTGGGGGCAAAAGTCCCCAACTATGATGCCTACGCTTTGATTTCTTTCAGATAACGGCTCAGTGCGTCCTGCCAGGTCGGAAGCGGGGTAAATCCATTTTCCACCAGCTTGCTCTTATCCAGACGGCTGTTAAACGGTCTTGCCGCTTTGCTTAAGCCATATTCTGCTGTGGTTACCGGCAGAACCCCGGTCGTATAACCTGCCTGACGGTAGATTTCTTTCGTAAAATCATACCAGCTGATGTATCCGCCCTCGTTCGTCGCATGATAATAACCATATTTTTCTGTTTCATTCATATCAACCAGCAGACGTGCCAGATCATAAGTGTAAGTTGGCGTACCAATCTGATCATTGACCACACGAACCATGTCATGCGTCTTGCCGACATTCAGCATCGTCTTGATAAAATTCTTGCCATTTAAGCCAAAGACCCACGCAATGCGGACGATAAAATATTTCTCCAGTGTCTGGCTTACTGCCAGTTCCCCTTCCAGCTTCGTCTGTCCATAGACATTCATCGGCTTATAATCCTTGCAGTCCGGTTTCCATGGCTCTGTGCCCTGACCGTTAAATACATAATCTGTGCTGATGTAAGTCATCTTGCAGTCCAGCTTCTTGCAGACATCGGCAATGTTCTGCGTACCGCCCGCATTGATCGCACGGACCTTTGCAACCTTGTCATCATCTTCCGCCATATCAACCGCAGTCCATGCCGCACAGTGGATCACCGCATCCGGTTTTACGCTCTCAATGACACGCTTTACTGCTTCTTTATCTGTGATATCCAGTGAAAGATAAGGTGCTTTTGTCACCTCAGAACCATCTTCCACACCGCTGTACTGCTCCTGAATATCAGAACCGACACCCTCGTGCCCTCTCTTGATCAGTTCGTTCATTACATCATGTCCAAGCTGTCCGCCGACACCTGTTACAAAAAATTTCATGCTGTTTCCTCCACTAATTATGCTCATGAGCGACTGGCTCACAAGTTACTTCTTTTAAGTATCATAACTCATAGCATTTACTAAGTCAAACCGAAAAGCTGAAATCATTCCCTGACTGCACCGGAGAGTCATGTAAAATCAATATTCTCCAAGATCAAACAATTCCTCAAAGGTTATTTTCAAATTCGGGAACATCACCAGTTGTAACTCCTCTTTATTCTGTGCAGTAACTGTTTTATAAAGATACGGATATCCTGTTCCATCCTCTTCGAAGTCAAAAAGATAGATTTCTACGGACTTTTTTCTCCAATCAACGATCCAGTATTCAGAAACTCCGACTTTGCAGTAAATATTCATTTTTTCGTGCCTGTCGTATTTCTCTGTAGCATTGGATAAGACCTCCATCACAAAACGAGGAATACCTGTAAAAGAAATATTCTTTCGATCTCTCAAGTTGCAGATAATGGATACATCCGGAATCATTACTTTATCATCGTTCTCACGCCATTCATACTGCACACCATCACCAAAGACACGACACAGACTGTCTTTAATCTGACTGCCGATTTTGATAACAAAATTGTTGATAACCATAGCGTGTTCCAGGTAAGTTTTACTTAAATCCTCAACAGGTAATACATTACTCATGCAGTGCTGCACCTCCTTGATATATAGTATTGTTTACGTTCTCTGAAATCTTTCAGCGCTGCTGCGTCTGCTTTGCAGGTCATACCGCACCTGATGTCACTCTGATATCACTCTACCGTCACGCTCTTCGCCAGATTTCTCGGTTTATCCACATCCAGTCCTTTTGCCACGCTGACATAATATCCAATCAGCTGCAGCGGAACCACGGCCAGGCTTCCGACAAAATGCTCATCTACTTTTGGTACATAAACGGTAAAGTTCACCTGATCTTCGATTTCGTATTTTCCATAGGTAGTCAGTCCCATCAGGTAAGCTCCGCGGCTCTTACATTCGAGCATATTGCTGATGGTTTTCTCATAGAGTTCGCTCTGTGTCAGGACTCCGATCACCAGGGTTCCCTGTTCGATCAGGCTGATGGTTCCATGCTTCAGTTCTCCTGCCGCATAGGCTTCGGAATGGATATAAGAAATTTCTTTGAGTTTTAAACTTCCTTCCAGGCAAACTGCATAATCAATGCCACGGCCCACGAAGAATACATCATGTGCGTTTGCATATTTGGAAGCAAACCACTGGATCCGTTCTTTATCTTCCAGGACTTTCTGCATTTTATCCGGGATGGTAAGCATCTCAGAAATGTAATAGCTGTACTGTTCTTCTGAAATCTTTCCTCTGACTTTTGCGAACTGCACTGCCAGGCAGTACATTGCGGCTAACTGTGCACTGTAGGCTTTCGTTGTCGCAACTGAGATTTCCGGGCCTGCAAGTGTATAGAATACCTTATCGGCTTCGCGTGCAATGCTGCTTCCAACTACATTGACGATCGCCATTGTGGTAATATTCTTTTCTTTTGCCATTCTAAGAGCCGCCAGTGTATCGGCTGTTTCACCGGACTGGCTGACTACGATCACCAGTGCTTTCTGGTTTAATGGCATTTTTCGATAACGGAATTCGGATGCCAGCTCTACCCTCACCGGAATATCCGCCAGATCTTCAAATACATACTGTGCTGCCATACCCACATGCCATGCCGATCCGCAGGCAACAATATAGATCTGATCAAAATTCTGAATCTCTTCGTCCGTGATTTCTACTGTTGAAAGGTCAATTTTATCCTCTTTGATGACCGAATTGAGCGTATCCTGGATTGCTTTTGGCTGCTCATGGATCTCCTTCATCATAAAATGCTCAAAACCGGCTTTCTCCGCTGCTTCGGCATCCCACTTGATCTCGGTTGTTTCTTTTTCAATCTCATCGCCATCAAGATTATAAAAATGTGCCTCTCCCGGAGTCAGTTTTGCGAACTCCAGATTTCCAATATAATAAACATTTCTGGTATATTTAAGAATTGCCGGAACATCAGAAGCAACATAAGTTTCGCCGTCTGCAATACCAATGATCATCGGACTGTCTTTTCGTGCCACCCAGATCTCCCCCGGATAATCCTTAAACATCAGTTCCAGAGCATACGAACCGCGTACACGCACCATCGTTTTCGCGATCGCATCGATCGGACCCAGATTATATTTCTTATAATAGTAGTCCACCAGCTTGATCACAACTTCTGTATCTGTCTGACTGTAAAAAGTATAGCCATGTTTTAATAACTTTTCCTTCAGCTCCGTATAATTCTCAATAATGCCATTATGCACACCAACAACCTCGGATTCTACCATACCTGAGCCAGAACCGCTGCAGTTTCCCGACACATGCGGATGTGCATTTGTCTGACTCGGTTCCCCATGCGTTGCCCAGCGAGTATGACCGATCCCGCAAGTACCTTTTAAGGTATGACCATCGTCCGTTTTCTCCGCCAAATTGCTCAAGCGTCCCTTTGCCTTCACAACCTGTGCCAGATTCTCTCCGTCTCGAACAGCCAATCCCGCCGAATCATATCCCCGGTACTCCAGTTTTGACAAACCATCCAATAAAATCGGTGCTGCCTGATGTTCTCCTGTAAAACCAACAATTCCACACATAATGTATTCCTCCACTTTTTCTGAATAAAATGATTTGAAATTTGCTCTTATCAAAAATCAAACACTTCAGACAATCCTTATGTTTCTCTTTTTCCATAATATCTCAAAAAAATTTTTCAAGTTTTCCAATAAATCTAAAGTCTATCTATCATACCACTATTTCTTTGATTTGTGGAGTCTTTCTTTTAACCTTCCATGTTTTTAATGTTTAAGAAGCAAAGACAATACTCTCGGTCTTGCACCTTTTTCATATCGAAATCCCAATGCATGACGTATAATTTCCGGTAAATAAAGTTTTTCTCCATCACGTTTCAAATATCCGGATTGTGTCATGGACTTTTCTTCTGCCGATGTAAATATATTATTTTCCAGATTCATTGGAAGTGTTTTTTCGTCTGTCGGCAAATCTTCCAGCTTTTCAAAAATAGGCTTTAAATTTTCATATTCCGCCTTAATATCACTGATTTTGGCATTTGAACACTTTGGTACTGCATAACGTATCTCTGCAGGCATTAATATCCGATCATCATACGGCGGTTTTTTCATATTCTGCCCTGCTGCATATTTCAAAAACCGGATAATGTCACGTGCCTGAAGTTGTCCATTAAAATCGGAAAGAGCTGCCAGTATCCAACGTGATGAATACGCTTCATTTGAATCCTTCTTTCCTAATTTCAATCCCCAGAGTTCTTCCAGATATTTATCGATTATTTCCTGTGACGCATTTTCAATCGGAATACTTTCCCGATAAAAATCACTGTTTGCATGGCTTACCAGCCAAACTGCCAACTTTAAAGCTTCTGCCGAAGACCATTTCAGTTCTGCATAGGCAAATGACTGCCTGAATTGCTCATAATTAACTGTAATTGCATTCTGTGCCATATCGCTTCGTATAAAAATAATAAGACCAATATTTTCATATCTCGCACTGATCGTATTCAAAACTCCCTGGCATAAAACTTCTATCGCTTTTTGCTGATTTTTATTTGAAGATACTGCTTTTAATATCTCTTCCAGCCCATCAATCAAAAAGATAACTGTCTTTTCCTCTTCTTTTAATTTTTCATTCAGTTGAGCAAATGAGGTAAACTCTTTATTAACGGAATTTACAAACAATTGTTCCCAAAAATTCATCCAGTCAATTTCTTTATTCGCTTCAAGATCCAGTCTGTAAGAATTGTCACTGTAGATACTCTGTGAAACATCTGCAAAAGACAATGCCTTATTAAAACAGTCAATACATTGTCCCAGAACCGTTTGAATCTGTGAAATATTCTGCGGTGCTAAAACAGGGATAAAATAGCCATTTTCCTTACTGATTTTTTTATGAGTAATTTCAGAAAAAAAAGAATTCCAGTTTTTCTTTTCTATCAACTGACGATACAAGAATGTTTTTCCAGATCCCTTTGCTCCCTGAACAACCGTTACCGGAATCTGGTGATTGAAACGAGCACAAAGATTTTTAATCGGTTCGGTTAATAATAGTTCTTCCGCTCCATTGGCTTCAGCCGTGATCTGATTATTCGCAAAGTCACAAATTTGTTTTGTAATGATCTGATGCTGTTTTTCTGTATAAATTCCTCTTTCTGGTTCTTCTGATATACAGTAAGGTTTTACTAATTCTTTGACAGCATCATACATATCTCTGTCTTTTAAAACATTTAAAATCTGCTTCCATTCTGTTAAATGTATTAATTCACTGGCAAACGGAAGCTCCACGATCATATTATCAAGAAGTTCCTCTTTTACCTCTGTAGTCTCAAAACATCCGAGTAAATTTTCCTTGATTTCCTGTTTCTCTCTTCTTGAAAAAGTTTCCGGAATCATGCCCAGAAAAACAGTAGGCAGAAGCGTATCTTCCTTTATCTTCAGACCTTTTGCAATAAAACTTAATACCTGCTTTGTTCCCATTACAGACTGAAGAGAAGTAGAAGTTACACAATATTTTTTCACTCGCGGATCAAGCAACAATGGTGCTGAATATTCGCTGATCCCCGCACGAAGATCCACCAGAACTGCTGTTGCCCCTAAACTACTTGCCAGTTTTGAAAGTACTTCTGCCAAAATATATTCTTTATTTCGACTGGCAGTGATTGTTTGCGGACTTGCATACAGATCAAACAATTGCTCTTCATAACGATATGTCGGAAGAAAGAAATGTTCTACTCTCTGTTGGCTGGTTTCGATTGGCAAGGTAATCGTCCCCATTAAATTTTCTGCCGTTGATACAATTTCCTCTACATTGCTGTTATCCTGAATCAAAGTTAATAAATCCAAATAACTAAAAGCACTATCATTTAAATCACCCTGGATTAAGGTAAGTCCCGGTGCCTCCAGATCAGAATCAATAATTAAAAGTTTGCTGTTTTCCGGATTCTTCTGAAGATTGGTCCATGCCCGTGCAAATGCAATAAGCGACAGTGTTCGTCCAACTCCACCCTTATAAGAATGAAATGCAAAAACCGGACAGCTAAGATCCGCCAACTGCTCCGTCGGATATATGGAATCTTCATAAATCGCCTTTTTAAACAATGGCAACGTTCTTACAGTAACCGGACTGTACTCGTACTCATATAAAATCATCAAATCTTCTCCCTGACCATCCAATTTTATACTTAAATTATCAGGTGCAATATTTTTCGGAAAAAGTTTCTTTAATACAGCATTCTGCAGCGTACCCTGTTCTGATTTTGGGTATACAACCATTTCATTCGGATAAACTTCTATATCGTATAATTCATCTTTCCACTCATCATGATGCATTAAAATATATCGTTCAATATCTTTCCATGTATAGAACCTCATAATTTACACCACCTCTTTCAGCCATTCTTTAATCTCAGCCAGCGTATAATCAAATTCCTGCAAATATGTAATATTCTGCTCTGCAGGAGCAATCAAATACCTGCACAACTGATGATAATCCGCTGTTCCTACCGTATTTCCATACTCCGTAGGAAAACTCTTAAATCGATAAGTTCCAGCCTGACCAACTCTCTTTAACAGCGTTCTAAAGTCATGTGACCCCAAAATTTTCGCTGTCTCATCATCCGCCTGAGAAATCATATATATATTATCATTCTCCATGATCAAGCATTTCAATCCACATTCAACACAATAACATAATAATAAACGTCTACTGTAAGGACTTCCAATATTCCAATTATCATAGGAATTTGCATGAACTGTAAACGCTTTTTTATAATTTCTTTTATCAGCTCGTAATTTTGCCATAAAGTTATCCTCTTATTTTCACGTTAATCTAATCGCTACCAAGCAGGTTTCTTCTCTTTCAGATCCGCCTTCAAAGTGTCAATGTTTGCGGTGATGGATGCGATCTCAGCCAATCATCAAAGCCCTGATTCATAGACTTATTGCCTGCTGCTCACCACGAAGGTAAGTGCAAAATATTGCTACGTTACTCGTAAATTACGCTTGCGCCAAAATGATAGATGCAAGCGTTTTACTTTATTTTAGTTTCGACAGTTCGCTTTTGCCATCTCAACCATTGTATACACAATAGCACTAGCGGTGGCTCCTT
>ERZ827108.964-NODE-964-length-42831-cov-8.573593_pt1 | contig 42831 bp, 47 predicted proteins | sample MGYA00519921_ERZ827108 | MGnify/ENA primary metagenome ERZ827108 (study PRJEB31778, sample SAMEA3449258) | human gut metagenome | biome: human gut; feature: human-associated habitat; material: faeces | place: United Kingdom | collected 2010/2012 ...
CCGCCGCGATCGAGGAGGGCGTCGAGGAGGAGCGCGCCGCCGAGCGCGAGCACGAGCGCGCGGCCGTGGCCGACGACGAGGCGCGCGAGGCCGGGCGCGTGGCGGAGCTGCGCCGCCAGGGGCTCATCTGCGAGGACTCCGCCACACATGCCGCGGCGACGGCCGCGCCCAACGGCATCGCGAGCGGCTGCCCGGACGATGTCGCCGAGGCCGCGCGCTGCTCGGCGGCGGCATCCGCACGCGAGGAGGCCGGCGGCGGCGAGAAGCACAAGGCCGGCATGTAAGCCGCGGCGCTTTTAGGGTATACGCCATAGATGACACGTCCGACAGGGGGCCGGTCTCCGGCCCCCTGTCCCATTTAAACCGAAAGGACACGCCATGCAGCCGCTCGAAATCGACTCCGCCGTATTCTGCGACGGCGCGCACTACACGATCATCTCCCGCGAGGACTCCAGCATCCTGACCTGCCCCGTCATGAGCGGGGCGGGCGGATACACGCTCAACAGGGTCGAGGGGCGCGACATCGACCGCGAGATCGGGCGGCTGACGGGCCACGCCGCGTGCATCGCCGTCGACGTCCCGACCTGGTGCCGCATCGCCGGCGACCCGCTCGACGCCGTGGCCGACGCGCTGGCCGACCTGCTCGACGAGACGCCCACGCGCTTCGAGCTCGAACGCCTCGCCGCCGCCTCGCCCGTCCTCACGGCCAACACGCCCGGCATCCCGGTGTTTCCCGCCGGGATAGCGCCGGCGGCCAACTCCTACACGCTCGCCGGGTGCTGCCGCTCCGCGCTCGTGCGCGGGCTGTCGAGCCCGGAGCTGTACCGCACCGCGCTCACCGCCGCGGGGGCGGCGATCTCGGGGGCGCGGCGCATCGCCGCGAGCAGCCCCGACACCATCGGCGCAACCGACGCCATCCTCACCGCGACGATCGGCCTCGGCGGCATCGACACCGCCGAGATCTGCGCCGGCTGCGCCGACGCGCGCGAGGACGGGAGCCTGCTAATCGAGGGCGCCGCCTGGCCGATCTCGGAGGGCGAGGACGAACGCGCGTTCTTCGGCTTCGAGGATACCGCCGAGGACCCGAGGAACCGCATGCGCGAGGTGCCGGCAGGGGCCGACGGGGCCAAGAAGCTCGCCGACGCGGCCCTCGCCGCCTCGTGCGCCACGCTGTCGCCCAACACGGCCGACCCCTGCCTCGTGGCGCGCCTCGCCGCCGAGGCGCGCGAGCGCTCCCTGTCGCTCACCGACCCCGAGACGCAGGCACGCGGCGCCAAGAGGGCCGCGGGATCGACCGCGCAGGGAGAGGCCGCCGGGCGCGGGCCGGCGCTCTAGGGGCGGGGCTTCCCGTTCGGGAACATGCGTTCACACGGCGGGGCCGCATTCCTATCATCAGGGCAATATCCGCACCGCCGGCGCCTTCCGCGCGGCGGGCTGCCTAAGGAGTTTCGCCATGGAGCACATCGTCCTCGAATACGACAAGAACACGCGCACCGCGCTCGTCGTCGCCATGTTGGGCGGCCGCGAGCCCGTCCTGAGCGGGCACGCATCGCCTTACATCGTCGCCGACGGATACGATTTCGAGTCCCGTACCTGGGGCGCCGGGCACTACTTCACCGATATCGCCCAGGCGAAGATCGACTACGAGCGCTCGTGCCGCCATGCCTACCCGCTCGCGGAGGGCAAGCTGCGCGACGACGAGTTCTGCACGATCCGCTGGTGCCGCGAGGATATCGCGGAAGCGCTCTCGGAATACCTCGCCTACCCCATCCCCGCCACGGAGAAGAACATCGATGCCGCGATCGGGCAGCTCATGTTTCGCGACGGCCTCCGGGACCGCTCGACCGAGGACGGCTGGGAGACCATCGGCGCCATCATCGACGAAGACGAGCTCGACTTCGGAATCTCGAGCGCGCAGGGCGTTGACTTCTACAAGGAGGCCTTCGACCTCTCCGTGCGCACCGACGCCGTGATCTGGCCGAGCAGCGAGGGGGGCGCCACGTTCGTCATGGCATGTCCCCCCGACAGCGAGGACGGCGACCTGGCCGTGTACAAGATCGACGGCGGCCTCATCGGGGACGACGAGATCACCGTCGAAGACATCGAGGGCCTGGGCGGCGCGCGCGAACTGTGCGTGTACAAGCACGGCTTCGACGGCATCGAGGGCATCCGCGACTTCGCCAACCGCACGGCGGTCTGCAAATTCGACGAGCGCGTTGTCGTCCGCGACCCCATCGGCGCGATGCCCGACCTCGGGCCGACCCTGCGCAATACCGCCGTGCTCGACGAATGGGATGCGCGACTTGCCATGCAGCAGCCCCGCGACCCGCAGGGCATCGCCGCCGCGGCGCTCACGGCAGCCGAGGGCGGCACCAAGGCCGTCGCCGAGCACGGCGGCAACAAGCACTGACGTTCTTTCCGGCGCGGCGGGCGTTGCCTGCCGCGCCGCCTATCCATTTTGGAGGTTTCGCCATGAATCAGAATATGGCCGCGGCCAAAGACAGTAGCAAGCTGGTCGCCCTGCGCAGGCTTTCCGATGCAGAGCTGGCTTCTGAAATCGAGAAGGACGGCGACGCGATGACCGAGCTCGTCGATGCCCACATGAGTTATGTTCACGGTCTCGGCGGGACCGAGGCCGACAGCGCCGCATATTACGCGGCCCGGAAACGGCATGCGGACCTCCAGTTCGAATCCGGACGCAGGCTGCACGCGTCGCTCAATCGCGGGAAAAGGGAAAGCGGACAGAGTCCGCAGGCCATGGCGGAAGCCGCGACGAAGGCCGCCATCGGAAGCGACGGCGGCACCGGCGAGCATAACGGTATCAAACACTGACGTCTAAGGAGTCTCTCTATGAATGAGAACATCGATTTCATCGTCCTCGAGCATGACGACGGCGCCGGGTGCGCGCTCATCGCCGCCACCGTCGAGGGGGCCGTGCCGGCCATCGACGGGTACAACACGCCCTACATCGTCGCGGAGGGGTACGACCATGCCGCCCGCGACTGGGAGGACTGCCGTCTGTTCGACGACATCGGCAAGGCGAAGCTCGCCTACGAGAAGCTGCGCGGCTGCGATTACTCGCTCGATGCGGATATGCCCGACAGCATCGCATTCAGAGCCAAACACTCCGATATCGGCACCGACGATTACCGCGCAAAGGACTTCTACAAGAACGCCTACCGGCTGATCGACGACAGCTATACGGCAATTGCCTGGCGCTCCGAGGACCGCAGCCTCGTCTATCTCGCCGTGGCGGACAGGGGAAACGAGCTCTCCGTGCTGCACTTTCCGGCGTCGGCGCTCGAAGAGCTCGATTCGCCCGCGCTTTCCCATGAAGACCTTTTCAACGTCCTCGGGGCCGTCCAGGACCTCCACGTGGGCAACGCCTATGCGGAGAGCGACGCCGTGGCCGAATTCGCCCGCACGTCGCGGGCGGCGGCATCGTTCAGGCGTTCCGTGTTGGTCTGGGCTCAGGATGGAGAACTCGATCTTGAGGTCGTCAAGCGATTCGCCACCGACCCGTACGCGCGCGAGAAGAGGGCCATCCGCGGACTTCCCGACGCGCAGCTGGAAAGCGAGATCGCGAAGGCGGCCGCCGCGCTGGACTCCAAACCTCGCCATCTTCGCAGCCCGGAGTTGCAGCATAGGAGCGTCATGCTGCGTACCGAAAAGGCGCGCAGGCTGCACGAGTCTCGCAGCCGCGAGATGGAAAAGGGGGGCCGCGACCCGCAGGCCTTGGCCGCCGCGGCCTCGAAGGCCGCGTCTGAGCACGGCGGCGGCTCCGTCGAGCACGGAGGCAACAAGCATCAGTAAACCCGCGGCGGGCAACGCGTCCCGCCGCCCTATCCGCTAGGAGTACCGACATGAACGACAAGCTGGACCATTTCGTCCTCGAGTATGACCACGAGAGCGGCACCGCGCTGCTGGCGATGACGGAGGCCGACGGCGGCCGCATCGCCGAGGGCGGGACCCTTCCGTACGCCGTGGCCCGCGGCTACGATGCGGATGCACGCACCTGGGAATCTATCGAGCCCTTCGATGACGTGACGCACGCGAAGCTGCGCTTCGAGAAGGAGTGCGGACGCGATTACGTGCCGACCGGCGGCAAGCTCTACGACGACGAGTTCATCACGCTTCGTTGGCGCCGCAAAGACATCGCCGACTCGCTTGAGGACGATTTCGGGAACTTCGGCTTCCCCGTTCCCGCGACCGAGAAAAACGTCGATTTTGCCATGGACCAGCTCGGGAACCATATCGACGATACTATCTACAGCCAGGGGTGGGGTATCATCCATGACTATCTCGACCCCGACTCGTTCGACCTTGGGGTCGGACACAGCGTGCAGGCCAAGGAGTTCTACAAGCAGGTCTTCGAGTGCGCGGGCGACTACGATTCCACCGTCAACGTCTGGCCCGCAGTCGACGGCGGCGGGGTGCATGTCTCCGTCTGTCCCGTCGCCCACGGCGGGAATGATTTGGCCGTCTACTCGGTCGATGCCGACAAGATTGGCGACAACCCCATCACGATCCGAGACCTGGATGACGTCGGCACGCGCGAGGTCTACGTCGAGGACTTCATGGAGCGTCCCGATGAGGTGCGCTTCTTCCTGCGCACGGACGCCGACGTGTTCATGTTCGGATCCAGTCTGGGCAAGTCGCTCCCCGTCCAGTACACCGGCAAGGAGGATATCGGGCACATGCTCCGCGATGTGAGCGCATGCTGCAAGGACGCCGCCGAGAAGCGCGACCCGCGACTCATCGGCGCCATGGCCCAGGCCGCCGCGGTCAAATCGGCCACGGCCGATGGCGAAGCCGGCGGCAAGAAGCTCTAGCGCGCCATGGCCGCCCCGACCGTCAGAACGGTAAACGCACAGAATCAAAGAAACCTGGCCGAGGCCGCATCCGACGAGGCGGGGTGGCGGCGCTATCTCGAGACGCTTTCCAGGCACACGGGATGCGCCAACGCCTTCTACAACCTCTCCGCGATGAACTGCGCGGGGCTCGCCGCATCCGATTGGCACGAGTGCCGCGAGATCCTTCCCATCTCGACATGGAAGTCGCTCTTCCCCGGCGCTGACATCAAGGCCGCCGAGGGCTGCACGGGCGTCTACGGCGTCAAGTCCAGGCCCCGCGGCTCGGGCGGCGGGCTGTTCTTCGTGGACGAGTTGTTCCCGCCGGCGCTGCTCGTGGGACTGCCCCCCACGAGGCTGAGGGGAGCCGCGCGCGTGCTCGACCTCTCCGTCGATATCGCGGCTGCGTCATGGAGCGACGCCAAGGCCGGGCTGTACCGGCTCGTCAACGTCGCCGACATGGACAGCGACGCCGAGGCCGTGCCGGAGGCCGAGCGCGTGCCGGTCGCATGGGACGACCTCGACGAGAACGCGCGCTTCGTCATCGAGGCGCACTTCCGCGCCCAGGGCCCCGGGTGCGCCAGCCCCGTGCCGCCGCCCGACGACGTAAGGGCCAAGGCCTCCTCGCTCAAGGGCTACGTCAACGGGATCGTGAAGACCGCGGCGCCCCTCATCAAGCAGATGCGCGGCGGCTACCGCGCCGCCTTCGAGCGGCACCGCCGCGAAGTCATCCCAGCATGCGATCCAGGGAGGGACAACGGCCGCGACGTCGCCCCTGGCGGCATCGCCGGGAAGGCGGGGGCATTTGCGGAAGCCCCCTCGCCGGCGTGCGGTGACCGGTCTACACCGGTTGAGACACGGAAGGATGGAGACGGCCTACACGCCGATGCGGAAGGCCTCGCGCGCGAGCCCATCGAGAACGCCATGAGGGCGATCGGCAGGCATTCCAGGGCGGGAGACGATGGGGCGGGCGCGAAGGCCGCAGACTGCCCCGTACACAGCTATGATGACGATTCGGGTGCCATCGGTCGGCACTTCGCGCGGAAGGACGCCACCGGAAGCGCTTCCGCGGCGGCCGTCCAGAGCGGAGGATACGAGGAGGCGGGTGCGGTGGCAGATGCCCGTCCCGAAACCCCTACCCCTCCGGTGCGTAGCGCAGAGTCGGTCGATACCGGCGCGGAAGGGAAACCCATCCGGAATACCGCCGGCGACCCAGGTGGGGCCATGACGGCGAAAGAGGGCGCGCGGCTCGCCGAATCGCGTGCACAGGCCCATGAGCGCCGCCGCGACGGCATCGGGCGGCACGGGCGCCCATCCGAGCGCGCCACGGACGATGGCGGCGAGATCGACGTCAGACGCCCGCATGGACGGCGCTACCGCCGCGAGGAGAACGACAGCGCCGGAGGCAACGACCCCGAGCGCCATGCGATGCGCCGGCGCCGCGATGTCGCGGCCAAGCCCGAGCCCGAGGCCCCGCCGGAGAAGTACTACCCGCACGGCAGGCCTCCGCGGGAGACGGCAGGGCACGCGAAGAGCGCCGCGGCCAGGACCGCGAAGGACCGCGGCAAGAAGAAGAAACCGCCGACCGGCAAGGAATCGACGTAGGAAACGCAAGGAGTTCGATATATGGCTGAAAAACTCGAGGTCGTCGAGGACGGCGCCGAATACTACATGGTGACGGTCTCCGAGTCCGTCACCTTCAGCTATCCCGTGCTCGCCACAGATATGGAGGCGGCGCGCGAGAAGGTCGCCGCGCTCATCGAGGCGGGACGCGTCCGCGCGCCGCTCGACCTGGTCGGGGCCCCGTGCCGCCGCGAGGGGATCGAGGTCGTAGGCGCCGTGGAGTCCGAGGACCTGAGCTGTAGGCAGGTCTGCGCCCAGACGCTCACGCCCGGCGAGGCCGAACGGCTCGTTGACGACGTCGAGGCGGGAAAGCTCTACGAGAAGACGCCGCCGCAGATGGCTCATGCCGCCAAGTCAATCCTCAGGAAGACCGGTTCGGGCAAGCTGACGCCGACCAAGCGGCAGAGGAAGTGACCGGCTTCCCGTTCGGGAACCCTATGGGCCGCCGGGCCGCATCGCAGCCGGGCGGCCCTACCATTTTCGGTATCAGAGTGCCGATTTTTTGGATTGGAGTGCATGGATATGAACGAGCGCGGACGGAACGAGTCGGATAACTCCAGATATACCGATGTGGAGTACTCGCCCGATGGCTATAAGACTGTGTACCGCTGGGGCGATTTCCTCGAGATCGCCGGCGGCCACGTCTACAACGCGATGGATACCATCGACCTGGTCTCGACAGGAGGCGAGTATGAGGGGTTCAACCCGCGATACGCCTATACCTGCGAGTTCGTCGGTTGCTCTACCCTCGTCGACGGCATCGCGCTGTTCCGGCCGGTGTCCCGCGATGGGGAGGACCTGACCCAGATCGCCTTCCTGCGCAGCGATATCGACGATGACACCGGAGCGTATACCGAGTGCTTCGAGGCGGGGTCGTTCGATATCGCGGCGGCCTCCGATATCCAGTGCTCCGATCTCGGCATCGACCTCCTGGACTATTTCAGGGGCAGGTCGTTCGAAGGCCTGTCCGGTGTGAAACGCGGGCTCAATGGGCGCGAGGCGGTCGGGGCCGTGGAGGTCGCCACCGGATGCGACCTCGATCTTTTCGAAGACTTCTGGCTCGGTTCGCCGGGTGAGACGGATGTCCATGTCGGTCCCTATGTGAAGCGCGACCTGATCGCGCTCTCCTATATCGTCAACGATTTCTCGCAAATGTATGGGACGACTGCCCGAGATATCCGCAAGCTCCTCGCGCGGGTAAACAATTTCCATCCCGATCGTCTCGCGGCGGTAAAGGCCTATCTCGATTGCGAGTACGTGACGGACCGCGATACTTCCGATGAGAAAACCTACCGCTGGAGTGACTTCCTCGAGATCGCCGGCGGGGACGCACGCTACGCCGCCATGCTTATCGAAAGGACCGCGCCGGGCGAGCCGCAAGAGGGACTTCACCCCGAGACGCTGGTGGACCAGGATATCCGCGACGGAGAGGCCTTCATGCTCGCCGGGCGGCCCATCGCCCCGGAGGACATCTACGACCTCCCTGGGACCGTGCACGGACTCTACTCGGAGCTTGTCGACAACGTCGACCGCTCCGGCACGCTTGCCCGTGACTGGCGCGGTTTTTCCGCCGGCACCGATGCGGACGATGTGCTGCGCGAAATCGACGGCGCGTTCGGCGAGACCGAGTACAGCCGCGCTGGCACGGTGCTCGGCGCCTACGCCGACGACACGTTCATGTCTCCGTTCTTTGCGGCGGATGACGCCGCCCGCGACGTCACGCCCCTCACGCCCTGGGAGGACGAGAACGGCGTGGCGTTCCTGTCGCGCACCTTCGATGCCGACGCGGCCGCGGTCGTATCCTGCCTTTGGTATTGCAGGCGCGACGAGGGGCAGGGCTTCGAGGTCGGCGGCGTCAAGCTCGACTGCTCGAAAATCGGCTTCGACGAGGTCTCCAACGAGGCGGCATCCAATGGCTTCGACTGCGTGCTCGCCTATCTCGAGCAGTCCATATCCGGGTCGGAGCCCCTGTGCGATATCGCCGTGCGCCGCGCCGATGCCGGACGGGCCGATGCGGTCAAGCACTTCGGCAGGCAGGACGAGGCCTTGGCCATGCTCAGCGCGATCGCGGGATGCAGGATCGAGGCATATGGCGTCGATACGCTGACCTACCGTGCCTTGCTCGATAATGCGGCGGCGGCGAAGCTCGCCGCGGGCGCTTTCGCACTGAAGGAACAGCTCAGCGGCCGCGGCGACGCGGTCGAGCGCGGGCACCGTCTCTAGCGAATCGTTTTCGGGCGGATAGATTATCGACCCCGGGTCCTTTCGGGTCCGGGGTCTTTTTGTCGGACATGTGCGGCAAAATGCCGGAATTGACACGAAGGCTTCCCGTTCGGGAAATGGGGGCTGTAGTTGAGGCTGGTGGCGATTCGGGCGGGTACTATCGGTCTATGACGGTGACCGGGTCGGTCCCGCCTCCCCCGTTTGCAGCCGAAAGGACTTCGCCATGGATTTCTTCATGCCCGCGGAACGCGTCCTCTACGACCGTTCCTATTACTTCTCCGATGAGGCGGTGGATGATTATAACGAATATATAGCGGACCGAGACGGTGTCAATGTCGATGTGGTGTCCTCCCTCGATTTCTTTATGAATGAGGTTTGGAAAGAGATTGATTACGCCATCGACAACGACCTCTTCGACGAGATCTCCCGTTTCGATCGCATGCTGCGCGACTTGAAATGCGGCGACGACCCGGAACATCCGACCGAGATCTCCGTTGTCGCCAAGGGGACGGTCGAGCGCTGGGACAGGCCCTCCCGCGGGCTGGTCGTCGCCGACTCGCTGCTTTCCCTCGTACAGGGCACCGGCAGCGCGGATGCCCTCAAGGATTGCCAGACCGACCGCATCATAGATACGAACGGCGAGCTCCACATCGAGGCCTCCCATCATGACGGATCGGCCTATCTGGACGTCCGGCTCATCTCCGGGGTCTCGTTCGATGCCAAGGGGTTCAAGCTCGGCGGCGAATACTACGCGCCCGGCAAGATGAGCACGGGCGATTTTCATATCCTCCTGGATAACCTCTACGACTCGCCCGGTGTCGGGCCATGCTCGCTGCCGCGTTTCGCGGAGCGCGCCTACGGCACGGCACGGGAGTCCTACCGCTTCGGGGAGACGAAATTCGACATCTACAAGGTCGCCGACTCCCCCGACCGGCCCTACACGGTGAAGATCTCGACGGGCGGGGGTGCCCGCGAGGATGCAGGAGTCCGGTTCGCCTCCATCGGAGAGGCCAAAGAATGGTGCTATCGGTACTCCCTGCGCGAACTTGCCGAAGGAGAGAAGAAGCCCGAGCCGGCCGAGGCCGCCGCAGCGGCGAAGAGGGCGGCCGGGTGCTCAGGCGGGGACGATGCCGGGGATGCCGGCGCCATCAAACTGTAAAGCGATCTCGAAAGGATAGGGACATGGCCGAAAAATACGAGCCCGACGAGTGGGAGGCGGTCGTCTGCAACGGATTCACCGCCGTCAACGTCCTCTCCTCCACCAACGTCGAGGAGCTGGGCTGGGACTACACCGAAATGGAGCTCGATCCCACTGGGACCTGCGGGCTCTTCGACGGCATGCTGTTCGACTGGGACGACGATACGCCCGATGAGCGCCGCGAGCATGAGGAGTATTTCCCCGATGCGTTCACGGTGGGCGCGCGCATCCTGGTCGACGACTGGGACCATGAGCTCAGTAACGACGAGGTGCGTTCGCGCTGCTTCCTCATCATCGAGCACGCCGACCAGTTCACCGACCACGATACCGGGCGCGACTGGCTCTGCGAGAGCACGCTGGCCGACTTCTCCGAGGTCGAGGCGATGACGTTCTTCCAAAACCTCACGCTCATGGAGCCCCAGGATATCGCGGAGCTCGGCGGGCGCCCGATTATCCCGTCCGCAGGGCCCGAAGAATGCCGGGCAGCTGTGCTCGCCTTCAACCAGAAGATGATCGCCCGCCGTCGCGAGCGCGAGTTGGGCGATACGGCCGATCCCAGCAAGGTAAAGAAGACCGAGCCTGCCCCGAAGTCCGCCGCGCCGAAGAGGGAACAGGCGATCCGCGGGCTCGGAAGGGTTGATTTCTCCGGGCTCGGATACGGCTGGGGAATGCAGTATTATCCCGATTCGCTTTCCGTCGATGCCATCGGCATCGATTACCAGTCGGGCGAGCGGAACGCCATCCTGAACTTCTCCCCCATCACGCATGCCATCGATTTGGACGGCAGGAAGTTCTTCTGCCATGAGACGACTATGGGGTATGACCGCAACGCGGATTCATGGTCCGGCGCCACTATCGGACCGGATTTCTGGACCTTCGACGGCGAGGAGGCCCGCGAGTTCGCCGAGAACATCGGGTTCGACCGCCTGGCGGCCCGTGCGTGCGCGCAGCTTGGCATCGACGCGCCGGGGCTCAAGGGGCGCGAAGCGCTCCCGATCCCGAAGGCCGTAGATGTCGCGCCCGAGCCCGGCGCGCAGGCGGAGGCCGCGAAGGCCGCGGCCGGTAAGAAATTGTCCGGCGAGGGCGGCGGCGGGATGCGTATCTAAAGCGATTTGGTTTTCACTGCGGTTGGTTGGCGGCCCTTCCCGTTCGGGAAGGGCCGTTCTCGTTGCCGGGCGGTATGGGTAGCATCGTCCTTGTAATTGACCGGTTTTTGTCTTGGAGCTGATTAGATGGACAAGAAGCACTTCAATTTCGGGTCGAGTATCCGCGACTGGTATACGCAGGCCTTCCCCGACGATGAGCTCGGCTACATCATCGACCCGGATGCCACGTTCGCCGGCGCCGTCAAGTTCATGGCGTACGGCGGTGAGGTTTATGAATATCTCGGTGTCGTGGACTCCCTGGTGCGCGAGAACGTCTTCTCCAAGATCGCGGCCATCACGGGCGTCGAATATGAGGACGTGTACGACCTCTGGCTCCACCATGACGCGAGCGAATGCAGCCGCCTGGTATTCCTGGGCGACCACCCGGATTGCGCCGTCGACCCGGACTGGCGCGATGGGTTCGATGACGTCCTCGGCCCCGCCGAGCAGGCACGCTATGATGAACTGTTCGCCGAGGAGGAGCATAGAAAAGCCGAATTCTTCGATTCGATCATGGTGGTCAACGAGATCCCCTTGGACAAGGTGCGCTGGGACGACCCCGTGGCGCTCGCAAATGGAATCGCCGCCGCCAAGCTCGCCGAGAAGATCGACGGGCCGAGCGCGGAGACGGGTGAGCGAATCGCCCTTTTCAACAAGAAACTCAAGCGCATCCACAACGAACCGCTCCGCAAACAGCTGGAACAGATCGAAAGCCAGGTCGACGATTTGACAGTGAAGGCGAGCATCTATGACGAGATGCGCCAAATCGGCGAGCATACAGACCCTGAGGACATCCGCGCCGTCGAGGGCAGCGTCAGCATGACCGGCGCGCTCATGGCCGCCGCGATGGCGAGCTACGACCTGTCATGCGGCCTTGTCGACGATAAGCATATCGAGCGATACGACAACGTCATCACCGCCCTCGAGGAGCGCATGGGATTCGGCGCCGGGATGCTCTCCGTGCAGACCGAGGTCGGCGAGCTCGTCGCCAACGCCAAAAAGGACGGCATCAGCGTCGGCATGAACCTGCCCGGCGGCAAGTGCGTCGATATCGCCTTCGTTGATGCGGACCCGGCGGCCGGCGACCTCTACCCGACGCCAGTGCGCGCCTTCACCTACAACGGACGCGACGAGGAGCCGGATCACCGCGCCGACGTGCATCTCGACGGCGCCATGGTCCTCGAGGGGCAGACGGGCGCCGAGACGCCGGCGCACGTCCCCGGCGATGTGGCCGCGGCGGCCAGGGAGGCAGCCGCGAAGAGCGCGGAGCGCGATGCCGACGGCACTCACGACATCAAGCACTAGGCGGGAGGCATAGCCATGGAAGAGACCTATCAGCTCATCGAGGGTTCACCGACGCTGCACGACCTGGACGCGGAGAACGGCTTCCTCTGGTGCCCGCTCGGGTACTCCGAGCGCCTGAACGAGCCGGGCATCCTTGTCAGCCGTCTCGATGACGGCAGCTACGACGTGAGACTCGGGATCGGGCTCGACAGCCCTGTGCGATTCGCGATCAGGGACCTCGAGTGGTCCTGGATGGACATGGTGATGGATGAGACCGTTGAGCTCACCTTCCCGGACGACATGGCGCTCAACGACTGGATCGCGAGCGAGACGACCGCCACCGGCGCTGCGTGGGCGCGATGCTTCAACCCCTATTGCGGTCCCGACGAGAAGACGTTGAACACCTCTGAAATCATCGATACGCTAAAACGCTTCGAGAGCCCTTCGTATCTCGTGCGCGGTCCCATCGAGAATATCGAGAGCCTACCGGTCGGGTACTACTGGTCCCCCGACGCCATCGACCCCGATCCGTCCTATAACGGCTACCTTCTGAACGTGTTCGCCGGTTTTGGCGGCCACGGGTTCCCGGCCAAGTCCTTCGAGCTCTTCGGCGGAGTCACGCTGAACGACGTACCCTCCTTCGGGTTCGACGACGGCTGGGACGGGTCGTGCCTCAACCGCCTCGACTGGTTCGAGGACGCCATCGGCATGGATGGCAACGGCCTCACCGCCGGCCTCGTCACCGATGACCTGGATTCCATCAAATCGCTCGTCGCGCGCTGTCCCGCCTGGATCGAGTGCCTTCCCTCTTACAGCGCAAAGGCGGCCAAGGGTGTCGATGATGTGGTCCAGGCAGTAAAGACATATCGGGCAAACGCCAAAAGGGCATTCAGGGAGTCAATCCCCGGGCGTATCCCAGAGTGCCTGTTCGAGGGCGCGAGGGCCGCGGCGTCAAAGACCGCCGGCGGTGCCGATATCGGCACTGGGCCCCATATCTAGGAGGACGATCTGAATGGACTACTTCTCCCGTAAACCCGATTTCCCGACTTTCGAGGATATCTATATCGCCTGCGCGCAGGGCGCCATCGGGTTGGAGCGTCGCGAGGACGGGCTTGCCTGCCGCTTCGGCCAGGACGGTCCCGCCATCATGCTCCCCCAGGTCGCGTCCCAGGGTGATGGCGTTCGGGGGCGTGCCGTCTGCGACGGCATCGCCGGGGCGCTGAAGGAGGACCCGGGGGTCCGAGCTGCCGCGGCCGGATGCCTGGACTCGTACTTCACCGAGGTTGCGGGGCGCGCACCCGTCGGCGAGACGTGCGGGAGCGATTGCCTTTTCGCATGCCATGTCGATATAGACGGCGTCTATGCGCAGCGCACCGGGGACCCGGACGGGCTTCGCGCCTACTGCGACCCCATTGGGGTCGGCTGGAACTACGGCCCGATCTATTACTTCCCGCATGAGTCCGTCGAGCAGATCGTCGGGCAGCTGTGCGAGGACGGGGACGACTTCCCCATCCTGTTCGACGGGGAGAACGTCATCGAGGCCTTCGACGGCTCGCCGGTGCATATGTCGGCGCCCGTCGAGGTGGATGGCGAGCGGGTATGGACCTGCGGCTACGACTTCTGCTGGGGCGAGACCGTCGCCCCCGATTTCAGCCGCGCCAGGGGGCACTTCCCCGACGCCACCGTGGCCGCCTGGGCGGCGGCGCGGAGCGTAAACGAATCTGATGGCTATTTGGGTATCAAGGAGCGTATGTAATGAACGAGCGCATTTCCGTAATGACCGATTTCGGCGAGCTGATCGCCACGCCGTTCGCAGGCGGTATCAGCGTGGATATCAACCTGCCCGACGGCAAAAGCAGCGGGCAGCTCGCCTTCATCGAGGCGGCGCCGGTTGAGCTTCAGGATGACTACCCGACGCCGGTGCATGTCTTCACCTATGACGGGCGCGACTCGGAACCGGTGCACCGGACCGATGTCCATCTCGACGGGGAAGCCATGACGCTCGACCCCGTGAAGGGCGTGCCGGTGCATAACGCCGCGCAAGCGCATGGCGGTGATAGGCGTCCCGCAGATCTCGCCAAGGCCGCGAGCGCGGCGGCGAACCGAACTGCCAGTTCGCATGCGGACGAGGCCGGCGGCATCAAGCACTAGGGCGTCGATGCCTACCGGCTAACGGATCGTCTTTGCGGGATCGTCTCGGCGGCTGTCGGCTATGCCGGCGGCCGCCGATTTCTTTGCCGCGGCCGCGAGGGTGGCGGGAGATGCCTTCTCGAGGACGACGGCGACATTCCTGCGGGCCTGCTCGGCCCTCTCCAGGTCCGGCCTCCGCATACTTGGCCTCCGCGCGGCGCTTGGCGCCGTACAGATCCATGTACTTCGCTGCATTTGCCGTATGGTCTGGCGTCCGGTAGTCCAGTGCCGGCGGCGCGTCGATCGCCTGGAGCTCCGCCGGACGCCATGTCGAGTTCTTCGCGGTATCCTCCAGGTCGTCCAGAAACCTCGCGATCATCTCGGCCCCTGGTGAGATATCCCTTCTGTCAAGACGAAAACGCAGGGAAAAACGAGCGGAGCGCCCTGCTAGAGGCATCGCGATTCCGAAAGACCACGAGGGCTCGCAAGGCGTCATTAAATGTAACTAATTGATTTGCTATGTACCATTCATAATGGTACATTGATAATTGTTTAGTTACATGAGGAGGCAGAGCATGAGGGAGTACGTCGAGAAGGCGCTGCACGCGAGGGTCGATTGCGAGCCCGTCGACGCCTCGAGGCTCCCCCTCTACCTGAGGGGGCTGTACTCCCTGGAGCGGTGGACCGCCTTCGGCGTGCCGTTCGCCGTGGCCTCCCCTGTCGAAAGCCTGACGGTGAAGACCATGGCGAAGCACCGCGACGCCCTGGAGGCGGCCCTGGGGACCCCTGTGTCCTTCGCCCTCGAGGGCGCCACGGGCTACAGGGTCGGGCGGATGCTCGAGGCGGGCCTGCCCTTCATCGCCCCGGACAAGCAGGTGTACCTGCCGTTCCTGGGAATCGCGCTGAGCAGCGGGAGGAGCCACGCGCGCGACAGGCGGCAGACAGACGTTGGCACGTTCTCGCCCCAGGCGCAGCGCCTCGCGCTCATGGCGCTCTACGGCGACCTCGACGGCGCCAGCGTCACCCAGGCGGCAGGCCTCCTCGGCACGGCGAAGATGACCGCCTCTCGCGCATTCGACGAGCTCGCGGCCGCCGACCCCTCGATCGTCGCCGCCGAGGGGCGGCGGCGGGTGCTGCGTCCCGGCAGGGACAAGATGGCGATGTGGCGTCGCTTGGAGCCGCGCATGTCGAGCCCGGTCGCGAGGGAGCACCGCCTGGGCCGCGTGCCCGATGCAGAGCTTCCCCTTGGCGGGCTCTCGGCGCTGTGCGAGCTCTCGATGCTGCAGGACGACCCCTGGCCGACCCTCGCCGCAACCAAGGCGCAGGAGCGCGCCCTGCGGCTGGCGGCCGACGCGCGCGACGCCGGCCTCGACGAGCCAGAGGATCCCGCGTGCGTGGTGCAGGTGCTGCGCTACGAGCCCGTGCCGGCGCCGGGATGCGCGGTCGACCCGCTTTCGGCCATCCTGTCCCTTCCCGCCGACGAGAGGGACGACCCGCGCGTCGCGGGCGAAATCGAGAACGTTTTGACCCGAGTGCTTGGAGGCGATCATGAGGGGAATCGATAAGTTCAAGGAGCGCTTCGCGGGCCACGATGGCGAGTACGTCCTGATCGGCGGCGGCGCCTGCGACCTGCTGTTCGGCGAGGCCGGGCAGGACTTCAGGGCCACCAAGGACCTCGACCTGGTCCTTTTGGTGGAGGCGCTGACGCCCGAGTTCGGCCGCGTCTTCTGGGATTTCGTCAAGGAGGGCGGGTACGAGAACAGGCAGAAGAGCAGCGGAAAGCCTCAGTTCTACCGGTTCTCCAAGCCGGAGGACCCGGCCTTCCCCGCCATGCTGGAGCTGTTCGCGCGCACCGACGTCGGCCTGCGCGACGCGGAGTCCGGCCTCATGCCGATCCACATCGACGACGAGGTGTCGAGCCTTTCGGCGATTTTGCTTGACGAAGAGTACTATCGGCTGCTCGTCGAGAACAGGACGTCGGCCAGCGGCGTCGCCGTCCTGTCGGTCGAGGGGCTGATCCCCTTCAAGGCCAAGGCGTGGCTCGACCTTTCCGCCAGGCGGGCGGGCGGCCAGGCCGTCGACGAGAAGAGCGTGGAGAAGCACCGAAACGACGTCTGCCGCCTCGCCACGCTGCTCGCGGGCGGCGAGCGCCCCGCCATGAGCGAGGGGGTCCGCGCCGACATGCGGCGCTTCCTGGAGGCCTACGAGTCGGACCCCGTCGACCCCAAGGCGCTCAAGATCAAGGGCGTCGGGGCGCAGCAGGTCGTCGAGGTGCTCAAGAGCGTCTACCTGCGGTAGCGCAGCTGCCCGATAGCGCTACCGTGCGGCGTCATCTAGGACGGGCGGCAAGGCGCGCCCCGCGCCTTTCATCGCCGACTACCTGCGCCACACCGCAGCTACTGGGTATCTACCAAGTAGTTACTGCGCACTGCTGAGCAGTCCAGCAGGTTGCGAAGGCTGAGCCATGGTTGGACATCGCGTCGTTGCATTCGAGACAAATGGGGGTGCGGACAAATAGTTGGACCGAATCGGTCCGGTTAGGAGTTCGCGAATGCCGAGCTGCACGGACGAGCAGAGGCGCAGGGCCGTCGATATGATCGAGGAGTGCGGCCGATCGGTGACGCGCGCGATGCGCAGGCTGGGGATACCCCACGCGCCACAAGTCGAGCGCAACTTTCTCCTTCGGCAAAAGGTCATAGCCGCCCCTCACCTGCGCGAGGCCGCTGAGCCCTGGCTTCACTAGAGCGCGATAGTTCCAGCCGTGAATGCGCTTCTCGAACTCGGCGCAAAAAGCCGGGCGTTCAGGCCTTGGGCCTATAAGCGCCATGTCGCCATCATCTCGGAATACGCTATGCGCTCCCCTTCGGCCATGTCCACGGCCCGCGGGCGTATGGCTATCATGTTGCGGGACGAGGCAAGGTCCTGCTCCGCATACTCCGCGTTCACCACCATGTAGTCCGCGTACTTGTGCCTGGGCAGCATCCTCGGCATCAGGATATCTCCCGCACGCAGGCGGTAACGGTCCGCCTTGGCCGCATCGACCCGGATGAGCTCGACCCCCTCCACCTTGTCCTCCGGCATTAGGATGCCTTCCGTCAGGTCTTTCGCTGAGATGCGCCTAAGGGTCACCCCGTCGATGTCGGCGGCCTTCACGCTGTCCCGGGACATCAGGGGAGGCACGACGGCGAAAAGGTCGCCGACCGTGGCCTCGTATCTCCTCAGCATCCCCAGCATCGACTTCGCATCGAACTTTCGCTCTACGGTCATGTCCTCTCCGAACTGACGGGTCTTTTGCAAAAGGATACCCTCGGCGCGGTGGTGGAGGGGCGCCCCTTCCCGTTCGGGAAAGGGCGTTTCCGTGCGGGTTCGCGGCGGGTAGCATCGATGGGGACAACCGTTTCACTGGAGGTGCCGACATGGCCGATATCAACCCTAATGACAGCGCGACCCTTACCGACGGCCTCGAGATCGACAGCTACGATGACGTCGTGAACCTGTTCGGCGCCGGCGAGGCCGCCGCGATGCTCGCGGATGTCGTCGGCAACCGTTTCAACCGGCAGGAAATCTTGAAGGCCATCCGGAACGGAGGGGATATCCACCTCGACTACTGGCCCGAATACGGGGAGTACGGCTATGCCGCGCGCATCTGCGGCGAACTGCTCGCGGACACCTCGCTTGCGTGGGCCGATGGCCTCATCGACCCGGACAAGATCGAGACGCACAAGGGGCTGACCGCCGGCGACCTGTCGCATGCCGTCACCTGCGTGCTCACGGACAGGTTCAACGACGGGCTCGATGAGGCGAGACTTGCGGATTGCAAGAGTATCGCCGATGAGTTCGCCCAGGCAATCGAATCGCGGCTCGGCTCGGGGTGCCTCGGGCGGGAACTCTATGTCGACAGCGGATGCCTCCGCGACGACCTGACCGATAAGTTCGGGTTCTTCTACGACATCGATTTCAGCGGGCTCTCCTTCAAGACCTCGCTCATACTGTCCGTCAACGGCCTGTATTCCGAGGGCGACATCATCGACGCGGCGAGCGACTGGCAGGAAGATTACCTCCCGTGCGTCTGCCATAGGGGCGGACAGGGCGAGGATGACAGGTGGGAGTACGAGCCCGCCGAGGACTACAGGCCCTTCACGCGTCCCGCGGACATCCCCAAGAGCATCTTCGACAAGCTGTGCGCCTCGCAGGGCACGACCATCGAGAAGGTCGTCAACGACCCCGTTACGCCTTTCGAGCGCAGCTTCCGCGAGGATATCTTCAATATGCCGCAGAATCGCCCTGTCGGGCTCGCGGTCCTCGCGACGCTGCCGCTCGACGCGTTCCTGGATGCCAGCCTGTCGATGATCTGCCGCGGCGAGGGCGAAAACGCCGGCACGTTCACGGTCAAGCCCGGAACGCATGAACCCATCTTCGGTATCTACGACCCCGTTGGCGGGTGCGGCGGCACCATGGGCACCGTGCTCGACAGGGATTTCGAGATCGACCCGCACGACATCTCGTACACGATGGTGGAACCCGTGCGCGGCGAGTGGAAGTCCGATCGCATCGACCTGTACACCCCCCAGGGCTGCTTCGGCTTCTCCGATCCCTTCGGAGGGCGCATCGAGTATTCCGAGAAGAAACCCGAGGCCGTCGTCGCGGTGAAGCCCGACCCCGTCGAACTGGGTCACCGCGCCTCAGTCGCGGCCAGCTCGACCGTCGGCGACCGTGCGCGCGGCGCCGGGATCAGGCAGTAGGGGTGCCGCCATGGACAATCGGGACGCCAAAAGCAAGAGGCCCATCACGTGCCTGGAGTCCGGGGTGACCTACGACTCCGCCTACCGGGCGGCCAAGGAACTCGGTTTCGCCGACTCGCGCAACATCTTCCGCTCCATCCAGCGCGGCACCTGCACCCAAGGGCTGCACTTCTACTATGCCGACGAGCCCAAGCCGGCACCGGAGTTCTTCATCCCGCCCAACAGGGCGCCGCGCCCCGTGGTATGCCTCGATACCGGGGAGACGTTCGAATCGGCATTCCAGGCGGGCCGCGCGTTCGGCATCACGCCCGGAGGCGTGCGCACTTCAGCCAGCACGGGCGTCAAGCGCGGCGGCCTGCACTTCTATTACGGCGACGAGCCGAAGCCCGCGCCTGAGTTCTTCAGGGAACGCCATTCGAAGACCCGGCCTATCGTCTGCCTGGAAACCGGCGAGACCTTCATGGGCAACCCGGCGGCGGCCCGTCCCCTGCATGTATCGCCCGCCGCGATCAGCCAGGCCGTCCGCTACGGATCGCCCGTCAACGGGCTCCATTTCTACCATGGGGACGAGCCGAAGCCGGCGCCGGAGTTCTTCAAGCCGGCGAAGGTCAAAGGCGGCAAGAGCCCTGCGGCGATGGCCGCCGCGGCAAAGGTCGCCGCGGGGAATAGCGCTCCGGGTACCGATTGCCGCGAGCATGGTATTCAGCGTGATCGGCGTGCGGTACAATAGGTGCGGTCGGTAAGGCGCCCTCGGTTTCCGAGGGCGCCTTCTTGCGTCTTTTGGGGGCTGTTTCGATTTGCATGCGCAGGGCCCGCCGGTTTCCGGCGGGCCCTGCTTTCCCATGGGTTTCGCTAATGGCGGAAGGCTTTTCGGGTCCCAGGGAAGAAGACTTTGAGGGGGTGATTGGGTGATATACCCGTGCCAAGTGGTTTAATTATAAACCACTCTGGTATAATTAAGGGGAGGAGTATGGGAGGATTTCAGTGAAAAGCGTCGAGGCGATCAAGATTCTGCATGGGTGCGATCTGGAGGGCCGGATCCTCTTCCGGAGCCGCGAGCTGGGGGCTCTTTTCGATGAGCACGGCGATACGCTCCGCTCGACCATCAAGAGGCTTACCGCAGACGGCATCCTCGAGCGCGTCGCCCACGACGCGTACCTCTACCTGCTTTTCCATCCCAACGGCTGCGACCTGCTCGGCCACATCGCGGCGTTTCTACGCCCCGGCGGCGCCACCTATGAAAGTCTCGAGTCCGCGGCATCGCAGTGGGGCTTCATCTCGCAGATCCCGCTCGGGCGCATCTCGTGCGTGACGACGGGCGCGGAAGGCCTCGTCGATACCCGGTTCGGCGCCATCGAATTTGTACATACTGATGATGATTTGGATGCCGTCAAACGGGGAATAATCGACCGTATGCCGAGGAATCGGCTGCCGATCGCGACCGAGGAGCGCTGCCTGCACGACCTCGTCTCGAGGAAGCGCAGCCTAGAGCTTATCGATTGGGATGAAGTGGATGTTGATTAACCTCGAAGAGGTTGCCAGCGATATCGCCAGCAAGGTCGATGGCGCCCGCCTCACGCCCGTCATCGAAAAAGAAATCATCCATTACGAGATTATCCGGTCCCTCGGGAGGAACGGCCTGCTTCGAGATATCACCTTTCAAGGCGGGACCTCGCTGCGTCTCTGCTATGGATCGCAACGATATAGCGAAGACCTCGATTTTGTCGCCGGCGACAGGTTCGATTCGCTCCCCTTGGATGATTTTTCCAAGACTTTGCGCTCCGATTTGCTGAAATCCTACGATACCGAGGTTAGCGTCAGGGAACCCAAGGTCGTCAATGATTTCGATGGCGTCGGGATGCGGAGATGGACGGTTTCTGTAAATACCAACATCGCACGCCCCGATTTGCCGAAACAGCGAATCAAGCTCGAGATCGCGTCTGTGCCAGCACATACATCCACGATTCGACGTGTCGCGGTCAATTATCCCGAACTTGCCGGAATGTATGACGACCTCACGATCCGGTGCCAGACACTCGAGGAAATCTTGGCCGACAAGCTCATCTCATTCTCCGCCACCGATACGCATATCAGGCATCGCGACCTCTGGGACATTCCCTGGATCGTCCGTGCACAGGAGATCGATTTCCCTGCCGTAGCCGCACTTGTCGCGGCAAAGCACGATGACTACCGCTGTCCCGTGCCCCTTGCCAGCATGATCGCCACCGGGACGCAACGTGCACGCGTCTGCTATGCCGATGGATCATTTACCGGGCAGATGCAGCGTTTCCTATCTCCTGCTGTCTTGAACCGCACGCACGATTTCGATAATCACTGCGATGCCCTCAATACAATCGTTGAGAAGTGCTTCGACCGCGTCGCCGCCTCCCTCGGCATCTCAGATGAGGTCGAGCATTCCAGACGCAAACTCGCAATCGAAATATCGTCGGGATCGATTTCGGCCGCCGCCCTACCGAAAAGGACTTTAGACCTTTCCTAAAGCGGCAAACTAGCGGTCTAGTAGCTTGTTATCTGAAATCTGAATGAGTTTGTTCCTATCTTGCGTTACTTCATCATTTCAAATACGAATAACGTTGTGTTTGCTCAGATAGCTAACTTTGAAACCACTAACGATCGTGCATATGATTCCTGCGTCGCTTTTGCGGCAACGGAGTTTATCCTTTGAGTCGATAGCATTAGTGTTTCCGCTTTGTTTGAAATCGAGCTTCTTTCGTCTTGACGGTTGTTATCGATCGCTATTCCATGTAGCGGTTTCCTTTGCCGCAATTGCAGTCCTCGCATAGGGTCTGGAGGTTGGACATCACCGACTTGCCGCCGCGCGATACGGGGACGATATGATCGACGTGGAGCTTCACGCCGTCCTCGCGGCCGCGCCCGCAGCGGACGCAATGGAAATCATCGCGGCGAAGTACGTTGTAGCGCATTGCCCTTGTGACCTTTGCGTGCTCGGCGTCGTTTGCCATGCGGCGGTCCTGATACTCCAAACGCCGCTTCTCACGTGCCCGCTTTCGTTTCGCCTGCTTGTGATCTTTAATAAGCATCGTGACGACAGTTTCAATGCCCCATAGAACCATAGCGAAAATTATAATGGGCTTTAGGGCTTCCACCATTGCGTCCATTTGGGTTTCCTCTTTCTTTTTGGCGGTGGGTATTCGCGGATTGCGCCCGGTGTCCGGGCGCCTGCTGGGGGCCGATCTGGCTCCCGCCGGTTTCCGGCGGGGGACGCGTGATCATCGGGTGGCGTCAGTCCTTCTCGGTCTGGCGGTATACTCGGAGCTCCCACTGCTTGCGCTCGACTTTCGCAACGGCGTCCAGGATGAAGCCCGTGGTAAGCGAGAGCGCTGCCATGAACATGAGCGCCGCGGCAAGGATGGCGGTCGGGAACCGGGGCACGAGACCGGTAGCGAGGTATTCGGTCACCACCGGCATGCCGGCACACAGGCCGCCGATGCAGAACAACAAGGCGACCAGCGAGAAGAACTTCAACGGGCGGTAGTCCTTGAACAGGGTGCCGATCATGGCGATCACCTTCAGCCCGTCCCTCACAGTGTTCAATTTCGAGACCGAGCCCTCGGGGCGGTCCCGGTATTCCACGGGGACATCGGCGATCCGCCAGCGGCGATCGACGGCGTGAATCGACAGCTCCGTCTCGATCTGGAAGCCCTCGGACAGGACCGGAAAGGTCTTCACGAACGGCCTGGACATCGCCCGGTAGCCGGTCATGACGTCCTCGAAACCGTAGCCGTATATCCACCTGATCATGGCGCGCACGAGGTCGTTGCCGAATCCGTGGAAGGTGCGCTTGTTCTCCTCGGCGTAGGTGCCGTTGGAAAGGCGGTCGCCCACTACCATATCTGCCTCGCCCGCGAGGACGGGAGCGCAGAGGGAGCGCGCCGATTCCGCGGGGTAGGTATCGTCGCCGTCGATCATGAGGTAGCAGTCGGCGTCGATGTCGCGGAACATCTGCCGGCAGACGTTTCCCTTGCCCTGACGCGGCTCGTGCCTGACGATAGCGCCGCGGGCGCGTGCGATCTCGGCGGTGCCATCGGTTGAGTTGTTGTCGTAGACGTAGATGGCCGCCTCGGGAAGTTCGCGGCGGAAGTCATCGACGACCCTGGCTATCGTCGGCGCCTCGTTGTAGCACGGTATGATGACGGCGATATCGTGACTGGTTTTGGGCTGCGGCATTTTCGGCTTCCCTATTTGATGTCCAGGTAGGTGCACGGGACGCTTACGTAAGTACCTTGGTGGTCCAAAACCTTGATGTGGTCGTAGGAGGATTCGATAACGTCCGCATGGGCGATATCGGGCGGAAGGCGGAACAGGTCCTCATAGTCGATGTAGGCAGCGCAGCACGTGTAGCCTCCTGCGCGGGTGATGACGAGCTCGCGGACGCCGGTCTCGTGTCGGCAGTATTCGATAACGGTCATAGGTCTACTCCTTGTCCTTGTCGGATAGATTCCTCTCGATCTGCTTCAGCAGCTCGAGCTTCTGCGCCTCGATCTCGTTGCGCTTGCGCAGCTTGCCGCCGATCCTATCCAACCTGTCTTTGATGCCGATCAGGCCACCTACATCAACGTACATTTCAAGTTTCTTTCCCTCGGGTGTGATTTCGGGTCTTTGATTGCCATGAGGGGATTCGCCCTCAATGTCCCGACTTCTACCCGCGATGGAAAAATCTATTCGCTGAACGGGGCATATAGCGAATAGAAACATTCGTCTGTTTAGGGGTAAAAGCTGATTACCTATCCGTGTGCTAGCCAAGGAGTTCAATTGGCACGTTTGGTGACAGGCCTGAATGACCTGGCTACAGTGAATCCCGATCTTGCAGCAGAGTGGCATCCGGCTAAGAATGCTCCGCTTTTGCCATCGCAGGTGGCTGCCGGCACCAAGAAAAAAGTCTGGTGGAAGTGCCATCTCGGCCACGAGTGGGAGGCGGCAGTTTCCAGCAGAAATAAGGGAAGTGGCTGCCCTTATTGCGCTGGACAGCGCGCTATCCCCGGCGTCAATGATCTTTCGACCGTAAGTCCAGGCCTAGCCGCGGAATGGCATCCGAGTAAAAATGGTCCCCTGTGTCCCAATCAGATCATGCCCAAAAGTAGTAAGAAGGTATGGTGGCTGGGTAAGTGCGGCCACGAGTGGGAGGCGGTGGTATCTTCGAGAACGGCGGGAAGTGCCTGTCCATACTGTAGCGGACATAAGTTGCTTCCCGGATACAATGACCTCGCTACGGTCGATTCTGAGCTCGCCACGGAATGGCATCCAACGAAAAACGGTGACTTGCATGCCGATCAGGTAACGGCCCACTGCGCCAGAAAGGTATGGTGGATGGGTAAGTGTGGTCATGAGTGGCAGGCAACTGTTGCTGTCCGGGAAAGTGGTCACGGCTGCCCATTTTGTTCAGGAGGAAAAACGCTTAAGGGATTCAACGATCTCGCGACAATCAACCCACAACTTGCTGCAGAATGGCATCCCACGAAAAACGGCGATCTCTCGCCGACACAGATAACCGCCGGCACGTCGAAAAAAATCTGGTGGATGTGCAGCGAAGGCCACGAGTGGCAAGCGAGTGTCGGGAGCAGATGCGGTGGTGTCGGTTGCCCGTATTGCTCTGGAAAACGTGCCATTGCCGGTATCAACGATCTCACGACGATCAACCCAAAGCTTGCCGCAGAATGGCATCCCACGAAGAACGGGAATTTATCTCCAAACCAAATAACAGCAGGTAGCGGTAAAAAAGTATGGTGGGTTTGCACTAAGTGCGGCAACGAATGGAAAGCCGTCATCAGCAATAGGTCACACGGGTCCAACTGTCCCCTTTGCTCGCATCCGCACGATAAAAAGAGCAACAGGCAATTTCTAGAGGAACTTGCTGCAGTCAACTCGAAAATCGTTCCCCTTGAGCCCTATGTCGACAATAAGACGAAAATCCTGGTAAGGTGCGGAGAGTGCGGATACGAATGGAAGGTTGCCCCCGGGGCTATCCTCGATAATCCCAACCGATGCCCACATTGTTGGGAAAGCAAGCGTGGCCTGTCACGTGTCAAATCGAATGAAGAGTTCCTAGCGGAGCTTGCTGAGGTCAACCCATTTGTGGCTCCACTTGAACCGTACGTAAGATCCAAGGAGAAAATTCTGTGACGTTGTGAGATTTGCGGACATGAATGGTTGGTAAGCCCGAATGAGCTCTTGCGAGGCAATGGGTGTCCGAGCTGCAATCACTCTCAAACGTCATACGTGGAGCAGTGCATCTATCTTGCCTTTCAGGCACGATTGGGAGACAGTGCGGTCTTGTCACGAGATCGCGTTGCGATCGGTAGCGAGCTTGACGTGTATGTGCCGGAGAAATCGCTGGCGGTCGAATATGGAGCATGGCACTGGCATCGAAATCGAATCGAAGGGGATAGGAAAAAGGCAAATCTGTGCAAAAGCATGGGTATCCGGCTGATAGAGATCTACGACGCCTTCTCCAAGGATGAGGTTGAGCCCTATGGCATGGAGTGCTTGACTTTCCGCTCGCCGCTCAGCCTTGCTCAGAACCGGAAGGAACTTCATGCCCTGTTGAACCTGCTGCTGGAATGCGCGGAATCGACGGCCCTGTCTATCGATGAGTTTACGGAGGTATCAACTGAGGCACACCGGCATTCGCGAAAAAAGACAACGGAAGACTTTATCGCCGAGCTGGCAGCGGTAACGAGCACAATTGAGGTGCTTGGGGAATACCGTGGCCGCGACTGCAAAATCAAGGTGAGATGCAAAACATGCAGTCATGAATGGAGTGCGAGTGCGGGAAACCTGCTGTCGGGGTATGGGTGCCCGAACTGCAAAGCCCTAAATCACAGTTTGAGGTCCAGAAAGACACACGACCAGTTTGTGCGCGAGCTTTCGCTCTGCAATCCGTCAGTCGAGGCGATCGGAAGGTACGTAACAAACAAAAAGAAGGTGTTGGTTAGGGGCAAAAGCTGCGGACATGAGTGGCAAGCAAGTCCTACGCACCTATTGAATGGGAGCGGTTGCCCGGTTTGTGCCGGAAGACACCAGGGAATCGTTGTCTGTCTCGAGACGGGAGTAGAGTATAAAAACTATAACCAAGCAGCTCATGCCGTCGGATTAACTGGAAGTGCCGGCGTTAAAGATTCATGTATGAATCCAAATAGAACGGCTGGCGGCTTTCACTGGTGGCTGAAGGATTATTAGTTTATCAGCTACAGTTGAAAGCCCCGCCGGACTCCGGCGGGCTTTGGATTACCGGGCGGACTACAGGTCGTCTTCCAGGATGGGATAGTGGGCGGTGAGGCAGCGTAACTTCCGGTAGTAGTCGCTCAGGCGGTCGGTCACGCGATGGCGCTTGTCGTCGCGCTCCGCGGCCTTGGCGCCGAAGTGCGAGGCCGGGGCCATGACCTTGGATACCTCCGTGCCCTCCCTCGGGGCATTTGTCCTTTCGTCGTCGGCTTCGCGCCGTCCGGTATTTCCATAGCGTGTCGGCAGATCGCGGCGCCCGTGTTGCTTGAAGGCTCCTTGGCGAGATTCCCGTCGTATCAAACGCCCGTCATCGCCGTTCCAGGCAACCGGCTTTCGCGCCGTGCGCGGTGCGTGATGAGCGGGCGTTGTTCAGCCCTCGCCGCAGGTTGGTTCAGGAACGGCAGGGGGAGACCGGCGACACCGCCGCAGGTCTCCCCCTGCACTCCCTTCTTTGGCGGTCCTATTCATTCTCATAGTCGAACGTTGTTCGCCCGACTCTCGTTATCAAAGTGGAACGATATCGTGCCGTTTCAATCCTGCCCCAGGCGTCTCTCCGATGCCCCGAAATAACGTTACAAGTTGCGAATCGACGAGGCGGAGCGCCCGAGGCGGCCGCATTGCCGCCTCGGGCATCGTCGCGGTCACTTTCTAGAAGAGATCGGCGAACATAGAATCGTCCTCATCGTCGTCGTCACCGTCTTCATCTTCGCTAGGATCCCCGTCGGGATCTCCGCCATCTCCGTCCTGGTCCCCATCGGAACCCAAACCGTTTTCAGCCTCGGCGGACTCGGTTTCCGAGCGGCCTGGTTCAGGCTCGATTTCGGCCCGCGCGCCGTCTCCCGCGGCGTCCGCGGGAGACTCGGGTTCGGCGGTGTCGGGAGCATCTTCGAGCAAAGCCCGATCGGTGGCGCCGTCTCCGGCGGCGGCTACTGCCATGTCGCCGCTTTCCGCGTCCTGGGAAGGCTGCGGTTCACTTTCGATCGCGGCGTCGTCGGCATCGGGATCGTCCGAGACGATACCGCCGCCGCTCACCATGCCGCCGGCAGTCTTCATGGCGACGAGCTGCCCGCCAAAGGTCATGAGCTCCATGTGCGCATACTGCTCCGGATCGACCACGACCGTGGGCTCGGGGCGGAACTCCATGAGGTTGCGGTCACCGCGCGTCCAGGCTCCGCGGGTCCAGGTGATGCCCGAGTCGAGGTCGCTCCAATCGATCAAGTCGTCGGCCACGAGCATGCCGTCGCCGAATGAGAGCACAGTCGGCACTATCGTCTCGTAGCTGCCGGACTCATAGTAGACGCAGAGGCCCTGGCCGTGGTCACCCATGTAATTGCCGCTGTCGTCGAACAGCACCTCGAACACAGCCGGGGCCAAGCACGAACCGTCCTCGGTCCTCACGAGAATCGGCTTACCGTCGGCGTAGACGCCGTCGATGGCATCCAGCTCGTCCGGCTCGATGAGCGTCACGGCGCGCTTGAGGAGCTGCATGTCGTCGCTCGTGGTGATAAACACGCTGCGCTCAAGAAGCACGCCCTGGTTAAGGTAGTCGGAAATGTCGAGGAAGTCGTCCTCGAGCATGATGCCGCTATGCAGGTCCATGCGCGTCGTCTCGACCACGCGGGCCATATCGTGCATCTTCACGATGATATTCACCGTCTATCTCCTTCTCGTGTAATTCGCCGGCGTATAGCCGTCGTCTTCGATATCGTCTCGGGTCTGTGCGTACGTCCGCGAGTCGACCGCGTCTCCCCCGTCCCTCTTCTCGAGCTCGAGGTCCTTGACCTTCGGATGCGAGTTAAGCAGCGCGTTGACGTCAGCTATAGTCGGTTCGCCGCCGAGGCTATCGACGTCGGCCTGCGCAATGACACCGGATTCCACGAGGTCTTCGAGATATTTCATCTGCCTTTCGGTCGCGGGGCGCTGGAGGTATGGTCTCCATCCTGGCTTCACCCTCCTGTCCGTCTCGCCGGGTGCGGCGACCGTCACTGGGGCATCCTGCGTCCATTCACTTCCGGCCATCCCGTACGCCGAGCGTTCCGCGCGCAGGTCCTCCTCGCGCTGCTCGCCGATGATCCTCGCCTTGGCGCGCTCGTGGTCGCGCTCGATCTGCTTGATCCTGTCAGGCGTGAGGGCGCCTGCCGCGATCGCCTCCGAATACGCCTTCCGGTAGCGCGTGTACTCGCGCGTCAGCTCGGCGGTCTGGTGCGCGGTGATGACCTTGGCTCCGCGCAGGCCGCGACCGATACCCTTCTGCCTCTCGCCGCGGCTGCGGACATCGGTGGGGCCGATCGGCATCTGGGACGAGGCCAGGACATCGACCGCGGCGGAAAGGCGGCGTGAGCGGTTGCGGATGTCGCCTGCCGCGGATGCGAGGTTCGCAGCGTCGGCCCTGACGCCGTCGCGGCGCGCGAGGAGGTCCGCGTAGGTCGTATCGGTGAGCTCGATGCCGCGCTCGGCCATCCATTTGCGGATCACCTCCATCTCGCGGAGCTCGTCTGCGTTGTCCTCGCGCCATGCCGTGAGCGCTTTGGGGCCGTCCGGGCGCGCGGTCAGCTGCGCGGCGCAGGCCGTGTAGACCTCGACTTGGCGGATAGCCTCGGCCGTCTGCTCGGCCTCCAGCTTGAGTGCGTCGGCTTTCGCGTCGACCTCGTCTACCTCGACGGCAAGACGCTTGGCGTCGGCCGCCATGTCCGCATAGCATCGGTAACCGCGCTCGCGGATGATGTTCACGGCGTCGGCCGCGGCGGCGAGGCGCGCGGCGGAACGCTCGATCCTCTTTGTCCACTTGAGGTTGTTGGATGCGACCGCCTGGAACGTCATAGGTGGCAGGACGACGTCCGGGACAAGGTCCTCGGCGCACATTTTCACGTTCGGGCGCTGTCCCTCGAGGCGCACGGCAAGGCGCTCGCGCAGTCCTTCGACGGTATAGGAGTCGTCCAGCTTGTAGCCCTTCACGGGGTGCCCCTTGCCCTCGGGCGGGTAGAAGGTCAGCACACCGCGGCGGTTGACGTTGATGCGGTAGCCCCTCTCAGCTAAACGCCTCTCGAGCGCGGGCCATGTCCGGCAACCCTGCAATGCGGCCTCGATGTCGTCGTGCATCGCGTCGGTCCAGAGCTTCCCCCCGCTGTACCTGGCGCGGCGCTGGGCGTCCGTCACATGCCTGCGCGCCGGGCGCGCCTCCTGCAAGACGACTTCGCGCCGGCGGTCGGGGCGCGGCGCGCGTGCGTACCAGGAACCGTCCTCGTCCCTCGTGAACTTGAAATTGTCGAAGGCGGTGTAGCCGTAGTCGCGGCAGATTCTCTGCAACTCCATCGCGTCGGCCTGCACGTCATCGTCGTCGAGGTGTATCTTCCTCCCGTCAACGGGGTTGACGGAGTTGACGACGATATGTGCATGCGGAATGCCGTTATCTATATGAGTCTCGATCACCCACTGGTAGGCGCCGTAGCGCTCACGCACCCAGTCGTATGCCAGGGTGTCTACCGCCCGGGCATCCAGGCCGTCCTCGGGGTCGGGTGAGATTACGAAGTGGTAGTACTTGCGCCCCGTGTCCTTTCCGAACATCTGGCGCGTCGCGTTCATCTGTTCGTCCCAGTCGGCGCTATCGAGATCGATTGAGCTTGAGCGGAACGTCACGGCTCGACCGTTGCGGGCGAGGTAGTCTCTTATCTGCTTGCAGCCGCCGAACTTCCGGGCAAGCGTCTTGAGCATCGCCATGCTACCGCTCCACTTCGGACTGCCGCCTGAGCTGCATCATGAGGCCGCGCGTCTCCGCGAGCGCCTTGCAGTAGGGATCCTTTAGGGCCGCGACGAAGTTCTCTATCTGCGCCGCCAGCTCGCGACGGCGCTCCCTGCCCATGTCGGGCATGTCCTGGAGGAGTATCAGCGTGTTCGCCGCGGCGGCCAGCTGGTTCAGGTTCACGCCCTGCTTGTTGAGCTCGTAGAAGAACTTCTGGAAGAAATCGGGGTCGCCGATGTAGTACATGGGCGTGTGGAGGATGCGGTCGACCATGAAGCGCGATTGCGTCATGCCGGCCTTCCTCGCGGCGTCACGGATGAAGGTGTCCTCGTAAGGCGTCACGTTGAAATGCTTCTGCACCGTGCGGCGCTCGGTGTCGAGAAACCCTTCCAGCGCCTCCTTCACGTCCATGCGCTCACTGCCGGGCAGCTTCGCCAGCGTGAACTCCTGCTTGCCGTAGATCGCCGTCTCGCGGATGAAGTCAGAAACGGTCATGCCGGCGAGTTCCGCCTTGGCGCGAACCTTATTCAGTTCGGTTTCAGTCAGGCGAACGCGGATGTAGCGTTCCCTGCTGTCCCTGCTGGCTGTCAAAGTCTCTCCTATCTCATCGCGCACCAGTGCGCGACCCCGGTCCAAGGGCGGAGCCCTGGCAAGCGCCGGAGGCGGGCTGGTTTCCGTCGGCGGGCTGTGCCAGGCGTCGGAAATCTGACCGACTTCGGCGGCATACTTGTGGCCACATCTACGATGGGGGTACAAGTATGCGTCTCTTGCGAAGTTTTCAGTATCCTACCCCTATTTGCCTGGGTTTAGACCGCCTTGCACCGGTCATCTGATGTCAAAATGTCGTCCGCGTTTCGATTGCCCGCCATCCCTTTCACGGTGAACGGGACGCCGTCCATATGTTGCAAGTCCGATCCGGCTCGGATACCGTCACGGCCGTACAAGTTGTTTTCAGCGATGAGGAGGAGGGTCATATGGATGCCGACGATTGTGCCCGTATCATCGAGGGGGTGGCAGCCGTGCTCGATTTGCTTGCGGCCGACGGGGATGCCGTGGACGACCCGGCGCCGATCTACGAGCTGCTTGCGGAGAGGTGCCGGCACGTACTCGTGGCACTCGAAGTTATGACGGGGTGCGAGTAGCCTGCATGCCCGATCGCGGCAGGAGTCTGGCGCGCTGGCGCGTGTCCAATGTCTCGGCGCACGCCGATCCGATAATTCCCGACTCCGACGGGCGTGCATCGAGGCGAGGCGGGGCCTGGCCGGCCGTGTCCGGCGCGAGCGTTTCCGCTCGCTTTCCATCGTTGTCCGGTCGGTGTTCCGGGCGTTGCGTCGCGACATGAAAAAGGCCGCCACCGTGTTCCGGTGGCGGCCTCTCGCCCGGCGACCCTCGCCAATGCGAGGTCTACGCCTTCTTGTCCGCGAGGCGTTCGTAGTCGTCGCTCGAGAGCACGACGGCGTACACGGCGCCGTCCTTCATCAGGTACGCCATGCCGTTGCGCTCGATGCGGCGCTCGATCTCGGCCTGCGGATCGCTGACGCCGCCGAGATCGACGCTGGACTCCATCAGGCGCCGGATGTCATCCATCGTCAAGTTCTGCATCTGCTCGGTGAACGCCTGGCGCTTCTGGCGAGCGCGTCGCTTCTCGCGCTTCTCGGCATCGGCTGCCTTTTTGGCGGCATCGGCCGCGCTGTCCGCGGCCGATGCCTTCGGCGTCTCGGTCACGGTCGGCTCGTCGTCACGCAGGGTCTCGCTATCGGTGTCGAACATATTCTCCCTCCCCTCTTGTCATGTTGCCGGCATTACCTATCGATGCTACCCAAAAGCGACCGGGCTCATACGCCGCCCGCCGCCTTTGGCGGGACGTAAATGCGCCGGACGTTTGTGCGGTCGGTTTCGCCATGTGCGCAAAAAAGGATCCCCGCCATCGGTTTCCGATGGCGGGGATCTCGGCTACTTGAAGCCGCGGCGGTGCGAGCCGGCGGTCTTCATGTGGCATCCGGCATATCCTATGACGATCAGCTCGTTTTCCCGGTCGATGTAGAAGTGGAGGCGGAAGCTGTTCTTCTGGCTCCTGCCCTTGATGTGCGCGGAGATGTCGACGGTGCGCCCGCCGTAGCTCCTCTCGCGCATCTTCATCAGGTCGGCCCGCGCCCTGGTGGCGCTGCTCTCGCTGAACGTGAGCTCGTATCCCGTGCGGCGTTGGAACTCGCCGGCGACCTGGCCCTCGCACCCGTCGTCCTCGAACAGGAGGCCGTAGAGCGCCGTCGCGGTGCCGCGGACGATATCCCATTCCTCGGCGAGGTTGCCGTCGTAGGACTTCGCGGAGTCCATTGCCTCGGGCAGGACGACGATACGTTCGGGCCAGATGGACCGCGCGAGCTTCAGGAGGTCCGTCAGGTCGCGCGGGATCGACTGGAGGCATTCGGCCACCCTCGCGGCACCGTCGTCGTCCGACGGTGCCGCGCACTGCGCCGCCTTGCGTTCGAGCGCGCGCTTCTCGCCCTCGAGGCGCTGGACGGTCCTCGTGAGCTCGTCCACCTTCGCGGCGGCGTCGGAGTAGCATCGGTCCTGGTCCGTCGCGATCTCCTCCCAGGCCTCGGCATCGGCACGCAGGCGCGCGTTCTCCGCGCGCAGCCCGTCGATATCGGCGACCGGCTCGGCGGCCGCCTTCGCGCGCGAGCGCAGGCGCTCGATGCGCTCGCCCTGCCGCTCGCTCTCGGCTCGGCTGCGCATCCACAGCACGTCGCCGATTCCGGCGACGTCGCCCGGTCGAGCGTCGATGCCGCGGCCGAGGCCCTGCATGAGCACGTTGATGAAACCGTCGCGCCCGCCCGCGGCATAGCGCTCGATCCTGTGGCGCGTGAAGAGCGTGCAAGCCGATAGGGATTCCTCGCCCGACAGGTCGATGCCCGGACGGTATACCATGACCGCGCTGCGCCCTATCCTGTAGCGCCCGGCCGGTGTCCGGTCGGGCAGCAGGTCGCGGAACGCCTGCACCAACGCGCCGTCGCGCATGTCGATGACGTACACGGTGGCCATGCCCACGAGCTTCGATGCGAGCTCGGTCGCATCCCATACGGGGGTCTTGCCGTCGTCGTCGGTCGTCATGAGGACGATCGGCAGGCAGCGCGCGCGATCGGTCAGGCTCGGCATGAAATCGCGCTTCAGCGCATCCGCGTCAAGGTATATCTCCTCGACGCTCACACGCGACGCGCCGATCCTCACGTCTAGCTTTCCGTTCGCAAGGATATCGCGCACGACGCGCGGCACGGACGGCAGCGGGTTGCGCTGGTATCCGAAAAAGCCGTTGACGGCGTAGTGCGATACCTGCACGTTGAGGATGCACCCGCCGTCTCCGGCGGGTGCGAGGCCGATCCTCGTGTGCCAGCGGCGGCGCGAGAACTCGCCGTCGAGCTCATCGGCCTCGACCGCCCATGCCGCGCCTTGCGCGCCGGATAGGCCGAGAAAGCGGACGGCCTTGGCGGCGTCGGGCTCGTCGGCGGCCGTCCAGCCCGCAGGCACCGCGATGTCCGCGGCGCCCTCCGGTACGTCCAGACCCTTGGCGTGCAGCCAGCCCATGACGATCTCCTTCACGGCCTCGGCCGCGTCCGCGCCGTCGGCCGCTGCGACCTCGAAGCGCGCGCGGTAGTGCGGTGTCTCTCCCGATATGGTCCTCAGTGCGGGAGCCAGGACGGGAGACGCGGGGCGCTGGACTGGGACGGCGGCAGGTTCGGGCAGCTGTGCGGCCTGCACTCCCCGGCCCCTCAGCACCCTTCAAATGGCCTCCTTGAACGGGGCCTCCATAACGTCGTAGACGGTATCGGGCGACGTCACCTTCGCGACCTGCTCCAGGGCGCGCATCATGTCGTTCGCGTCGCCCTCGTTTCGGAATACCATCACCGGGGCCGTCCCCAGATCGCCCGTGCACATGAGCGTGTAGCACTTGGCCGGCTCCGTCTCCGGAGCCTTTGTCCCCGCGGCCGCCGTCTTCTGCCCGTCCGTTTTCGATACCTTCTGCATTTCCATCTCTTCCTTCCCCATATCCTGTGACTGTCGCGCGGCATCGGCCTCCGATGCCGCCTTTCGCGCCTGGCGCCTCTTCGCCTTCCTGTCGCGGCGTTCCATCGCACGGCGCTCCTCGCGGTTTAACGGGCGCCTCGCAGTCCCCATACCGTCATCGATGCTGCCCTCGCAGACTTCCCTGGCCCCATCCTCAGCGAGGTCGAGGCCTTCCGCCTCCACCCACGAATCGAACTTCGCGACCGCCTCGCCTTGCGTACAGCGGTACGTTCTGATCATGAACTTGGCGTTGGGCATACGGACATGCCCCTCATAGCAGCTGTCCTCCAGCTTCCACAGCCCGGCGCGGTAGCGGTCGCCCTTTATCAGCTTACGAGTCGACATGGATCGCCCCTTTCATCACCGGAGCGCCATGTCCTGCGGCGACCATGGGGGCGCCGCAGGACGGGCAACGCGTGCACACCGATACGGTCACGCGTGCGCCGCATCGCCCGCAGGTGTAGGAATACAGGGCGCGGTCTCCGCGCTCCGTGCGCTCCGGGGACGCCATCAGCGAGACCGGGGCAATCAGGTCGGCCAGGCGCATCGCCGCGATTTGGTAGGAGGATCGATCCGACCACCCCTTGATATCCAGGGCAGCGAGGATGCGAGCGGTGAAGCTGTCGGCATCCAGCGTGTCGGTGGCGCGCGCCTGGCGGCGGAGGCCGGCGAGACAGCCTAGCTCGCCGCACGTCATCCCGTCGGCGTCCGGCATCGCCTCGCGGGCCGCCGCGAGCCTCACAATCGCGTGCAAGCAGCCCAGATAGCCCAGACGCCCGGCGACGTCCACGGCATCGCACACCTCCTCGGCGAAACCCGCACAGTCCATGTGGTGGAAGCGGGCCGCGACGGCCTGGAGTCGCAGGGCGGTGCGGACGCGCCCGGCATCGGCATCCATCTAGGCCTCCTTCTTGCCGAGATCCGCGATATAGGGCGCGACGCGGTAGCCCTGGGCGCTGTACTCGAATGCTGTCATTTCCGTTTTCCCTTCTATTCGATGGCGTTCCGACCGGCCTAGCGGTCCTTGCGCAGATGCTCCTCGAGCAGCGAGCGCATGAGATCGCTCGCACTGCGGTAGCCCTCGCGGCGGTGCTCCACCAGGTACTCCTTGAGCTGCCAGTAGAGGTCGTCGGGGACGATCACGCTCAGGCGGTGCGTCGGACCCTCAGAGGCCGCCGCCTTTTTCTCAGCTGCCGGCTCGGAGTCGGAGTTCACGACCTTCTCGACGATCGTCTCCTGGCGCTCGACCATCTCCTTGGAGGTGTCCGTGAAAAAGCTGTTGATGGCGGAGTCCGCCTTCTTAGTCCTCGCCATTACAGCATCGCCTCCACCTTGTCCAGAATCCCCTCGATCGCGTCCGCCGCGCGGCCGCCCGGCTGCACCTCGGACACCGGTCGGTTGAACGACGCGCCGCGCTTGAACGCCTCGGCGGTCGGCACGCAGCCCAGGATGGGCAGGTCGTCGGCGGTGAGGAAGTCGGTAAAGCTGCGGTCGATGATTCGCTTGTCGGAATAGCGGTTCACGATCAGGCCGATCTCGAGCTCGGGGTTGACGCCTGTGATGAGCTGGATCGTACGCTTCATCGCGCGAAGGCCGCGCTGGCTGGGCTCGACGGGGACGATCGCGATGTCGGCGACTTCCACGCAGCCGCCGAGCTTGTCGTTCAGATAGCCCGGGGTGTCGACGACGGTGACGGCCTTCTCGCCCTCGACGGTCTTCTGCTCGTGACTCGCGCCGCCCTGCGGGTCGAGGTTGATGAAGCCGACCTCGCGCCCGCGGCGCTCGAGGCCCCAGGCGATCTCGTCGGCGAACGTCGTCTTGCCGACGCCGCCCTTTTGGTTGACCAAAACGATTGTCTTCATGTGTTTCCCTTCTACGGGTGCCGCCCGATTTCCGGGCGGCCCTCTCGGATATCTGCCGCCTGCCGGCGGCGGGCACGGGGCCGGCGAGTCGCTACCGGTCCCGCATCCGCCGACGGCAGGGCGCTAGGGCCCTGCCGCTGCCATATATGTACCCAGTTATGCGGATGCGTAAACGCACATCTGCATACCTGTGCGGATGCGCGTTTACTTATTCTTGCCCGCCGGCGCCGCTATGCGCCGTATTCCGACGCCCTCGCGGCGCGATACGCGCGGCGCGTTTCGACCTTGCGGCAGCACTCCTTCCGTGCCGCCACCGTCCTCTCCGCCACGTCGTAGGCGTACGCGATGAGCGCGCCCGCCACCGGGAATACGGCGCAGTTGATGTAGACATAGCTGTATGCGAGCATGAACCACATCCCGACGAGCCCCGCGACCAGCGCGGCGGCGGCGGCGACCTTCTCCCTTCCGCTCGGCTCCATTACTTCCCTCTTGCAACCGGCCATGACGGCCTCCTTCCGATATTCGGCGATCCCGCGCCGACGCGGTCGCGGCCTCCCTTGCCGCTGGTATGTATGTACCCAGCTGCGCACATGCGTAAACGCACAAACACGTAAATGCGCACGTATGCGTCTGCGTAATTCGATAATTTGCCCAGCGGGCCGCCCGGACGCCGGTCGGCAGGCCCCTGGCCTGCGATTTCCATGGCCGGATGACCGGCAGGACCCCATCCGTCCCATAGGCAGCCGGGTGTGGGAAACGTGTGGAGACGGGCTACGGCATGAAAAAGCCCCGCCGTCTCCGGTGGGGCGATCACTTGAGTATGGGGTTGTACGGGTCGGCTAGAACGGGATGTCCTCGTCCGCAACCTCGACGGCGGGAGCCTCGGGGACCGCATACTGCTGTCCACCATCAACCGCGGCAGCAGGAGACGCGGCAGGGCGGGAGTTCATGAACTCGATCTCGTCGACGATGACCTCGAGCTTGCTGCGCTTCTGGCCGTCGCGCTCCCAGGAGCTATAGCGCAGCTTGCCCTCGATCGCGACCTTGCTCCCCTTGGAGATATAGCGGCCGACAGCCTCGGCGCGGGTGCCGAACATGGTACAGTCGATGTAATTGGGATAGTCCTCCCACTCGCCGGTCTGCGGGTTCTTTCGGCGATCGTTGACGGCGATGCCGAACGAGAGCACCTGGGTGCCGGCCGCGGTGGCGCGGAGCTCGGGATCGCGGGTGAGGTTTCCGGTGATGTTGACTCGGTTGATGCTCATTGGCTTCTATCCTTTCGGTTCCGGCGGGGGGCCGATCCCCCCCGCCTTCGTCGCCATGTATGTACCCAGATGCTCAGATGCGTAAGCGCATAGATGTGCGTTTGTGCGGTTATGTATTGGCTGGCACCGGAGCCCGGCGTTTTCCATGGCCGGATGACCGGAGGGACCCCATACGTCCCGTAGGCAGCCGGTTGTGGGAAACGCGTAGCGATTCCTCCGGTTCGGTTCTCGCCCAGTTTGAATCACGGGGCGGTTCAGAAGGCGTGCGTTCGGCGCCGGTTAGGGTCCGGGGCCGGCTCTACACGTGGGACGCATATGGCGCCGCTGAAGGATGCCTCGTCGTAGGCGTCGCGCAGTGCGGCGACCAGGCATTCGCGTGTAACGTAGAAGTCCGGCTCCCATTTCTCGCCGTCGCCGCCCGTCACCCGATACCATCCCTCGCCCTGCCAGACCTTCTCGACAGCCTGGTCGATCACGGAGATCTCGGCGTAGGGCAGATGGATCTCGCCGGCATCCCCGTAGGCACCGCGGAGGTCGTCGGCAAGGTCCGCTTCGGTTCCATACCATGTGGCCGGATACGATCCCATCCCGTCGGTGAAGCAGATTCGGTACCAGCCCTCGCCCTGCCAGCATTCCTCCAGATCGGCAGCGACGGCGCGCCCGATCTCGTCATCGTCCGTATACATGGCTGCTCCTTGCCCAAGTCGTTCATTCGGTATTACCAGTTGATACCCCGTTCGGGCGCATCGGAAACAGCCGATTCCGATGAGGACGGGAAAATACGGACAGGCGGCCTTCCGCCCCGATCTCAATTTAGCGGGCATGAGCGGGGGCGATTCGGGGTAAACGGCTCTCTAGGGAAGCCGCGGGAGCGGCATGGGACGGAAACGGAAGGATATGGACATGGCTACGGATCACGACACGGTGTCGCCCATCGAGCACGATGAGACGGCGAACCTGAGGCTCGCGCTGATGGAACGATGGAGGGAGTCCTGCGGGCGCGTGGCCGAGAGGTTCGGACGCCGCAGCGACATCCCCTTCTACTCGAGCGCGCTGTCGGCACTCGCCGGCGAGTGCGCCGACGACATGGGCAAGTCCGGCAGGGTTGCCGAGGCGGCCGTCGCCATGCTCGCCGACGCGCTCATGGAAAAGGACCCGCGGGGATATGCGGACAGCGCCGAGGCTGCCGCCAGGGAGCTCGAACGCCTCGTCTCGTCGATCGCATACGCGGACGCACTCGGACGCCTGCGCGCGGCAAACTCGACGTTCGAGACGCGCATCCTTGGGGAGATCGACGGAACCGACCCGGATGCACTGCCGGCGGTGCCGGATGGCCTCGTCGGACCGTCGGATACGGCCACCTGCACGATCGATATCCTCGGCGGGTCGCAGGAGGACAACCGCGAGGTGCTGGACACCTGCGGCGCCATGATGATGAACGAGGATCCCGATATCGGAGACTTCTGCTTCATCACGTTCATGCTGCGCGACGGCTCGCCCAAGACGGGTATCTTCTGCAAGATATGCGACTCCCGCCGCGTGCAGGACGCTTGGGAGCGGGCCTATTCCGACTACACGAACGGCAACCGCATCGGGTCGGCCGAATAGGCATGGCCATAGGCCGCCTGCTGCGCGGTGAGACCGCAGCGCGGGCGGTACCGCCCCGGATGCCCTCCCCGTTGGGATCACAGGGCGGTATCCAGGGTGGGAGACGGCGGGGGTATCGCGCGCGTGGCGCGCGATACCGAGCGGGAGGGAGGTCCGGCACGTGGGCGGATGCAGCAGGTTCGACGCCAAGGTCGTCCCCATAGCGGTCGAGACCGACCGAAAGTGCGGGCTCAACACCCCGAGGGCAATCGTGTGCGACGGGCGGCGCTTCGAGATCGCCAGGGTCGGCGCGACGCTGCCCTACCCCAGCATGTTCGGCAAGGCGGACGCCACCGTGACCGGCGTCCTAGTGGACGTCGGCGGTCGATGTGTCGCGCGCGGGCTGATCTGCGACGACGGTCTGTGGTTCTCCGTGAAGCCGGACAGGTAGAGGTCCGTCCAGGTTCGTCTCCGTAGACGGCCGCGCCACAGATAACATTGTCGGCAAGGATTGAGAAAGAGAGATGCCGCAATGCGGAAAGACACCTACAGGATTGGCGACGGGACGTTCGCTTTCTCCCCCGCCGTGTTTGATTCGTTGCTAGGACACGGCGCCAAAGGCGCCGCCAGGATGCGGGAGCTCGCGGGCGCGATGCACGTCTCGATCTCATCGATTAAGGACTGGCGGCGCGGGACGCACGCTCCGAGCGACTTCGAGAAGGTCGAGGATATCGCCTGCTGGGCGCACATCGACGTCGCCGACCTCCTCATAGAATCAGGAGATAGGACCATGGACGAAAAACTCACCGAAAACCAGCTGGATGTGCTCTGCGTGCTATGGAACCAGGCCTACGACTTCCTCGACCTGTGCGAGGAGACCAATCATTTCGTCTGGCCGACTACAGACCTGCGCTGCGTGCCGGACTCGATTCTGCACGACATCAAGGTGAACCCGGAAGACGATAAGTCCCGTCCTCCCTGGGAGATCGGCACCGAGGACCTGTTCCTCCAGACGCTCGACGTGTACCTCCGCGCGTGCCGACGCGCGACCCCATATGTCGGGGAGAGCGATATCTTCGTCAGGCTCCTGGGCCTCTGCGACATCATGACCGAGACCGCCTTCGGCGAGGGCGACGGCAAATGGCTGCCAGACCCGGATATGATTTTCGACCCGCATGAGGATGGATACGTCAGCCCGATGGAGGCCGCGGAGCTCAAGTGCAGGAAGCTGCTCGATGAGATCAGGAATGACCTGTTGGCGCTACGCCCGACGGCGGGTAAATAAGGCTAGTTCCGCCAGATAGCACGACGGCCCCGCCCTCGGAGGGACTGCGCAGCGATGATCGATTCCGAGTTCGCATATAAGCGTTCGACATGGCGATGATTGATTGATTCCATATCCAGATTTCAAGACAGGGGCCGTTTTCGGCCCCGTCCTTTTCCCGAACCCGGTCCGGCGATTTTTCCGCGGCGTGCGTTTACGTTTCCCCTCAGGGGGTACAAGGACTACCGAGCGGGCGGCATGGGGCCGCCCGGCGCGCATATGGGAGGACTATATGGAAACGCTCTTCGTGACGGAGTCGCGCGAGCTGCTGTTCACGGGAACCGAGGATATCGACGTGCGACCGCTCCATTCGCCGGTACTGCATTACGAGGGAGACAGCCGGGAGGTGGCACTGCGGGCGGCGCACGAGGCCGCGGCGGCCTCCAAGGTCGAGGCCTGCCAGCGCGGTTTCGCCCGGTGGGTCGCCACCGTGAGCGAAATCACGCTCGACGGCGAGGAGTTCACGGAAAGCGAGGAGACGGTCAACACCGTCGATCCGCTCGACCGCGTGCCCGAGCTGCGCACGCTCGCGCGCGAGGCGGCCGCGAGACGCGCGGACGGGAAGATCATCCGCGATATCGCCGGGCATACGGAGCCGGTCGGATCCGCGCGGTGCGGCGGGGACATCTACAGCCTCTACCGCGTCGAGGGGTCGGCCTTCGGTGACTTCACGTGCTACCGGGTCGGACGCGCGCCCTACAACGGGACGCTCTACCTTCCCGCGGGGTTCCACGATTACGGCATCGCCACCCTGCGCGGGCTTTTCGCCGCGCTCGAGGGCGGACAGTGCGAATTCCTGTGCGAATACCAGGACGAGATCGATGGGGTCTATCACGGGCTCTTCGAGAAGAGGATCTAAGATGAAGGGAACGGACATGCAGACCATCCACACCAAGGCAGGCTTCAAGGTGCTGCGCGAGAGCCTGGGGCTCTACCAGTCCGACGTCGCGCAGGCCGCGGGCGTCGACGTGAAGACCGTCAAGAACTGGGAGAGCCCGCGCCTGCCGCGGTGCCGCGCCACGGCCGAGGCATGGAAGTACCTCGAGAACCTAGCAGAAGTCCAGGAGCGCGAGGTCGGGTGCTTGGTGGAGAAGATTGTCGGCGAGACGGACGTCAACCCCTACCCGCTCCCCTACTTCCGCGAGCAGGACTTAGCCGCGGAGGATGCGCGCGCGGCGCGGATCTCGAACGCCATGACCAGAAAGGTGGCCTTTGAGCTCACCAGGTTGGCCATCCCCTACGAGTTCCGCTTCGAGGAGGAGGCCGCGGACGATGAGCGGCTGAGCGAGATCCGGGATATGTAGGCAGTCGTTATTGAGCCGGTACCGTGGAGGTGCCGGCTCATATTAGAAAAGAGCTCCGGTTGCCCGAAGCCCCTGTCTCAATGATGTCGATGAGTACGTCTGGCAGGCACAGGTAACTCTCTGTCGCCGCTTTGCCGCTCGGCCCGGTGAAAAGCGTGGAAGACGGGGTTTCCACCGTTTGCGTCGAACGCGCGGCCATCGGCGAGCGCGACGGAAAGCTCCTCGAGCCCGTCGATGAGATGATCGGCGTTCGCAACGCCGCATATGTCGTAGGATGCGAGGTCGCTCCATATCTCGAAGCGCTTATACCACGACATCGACGCGATTTGACCATCGACGAGACTTGCAGCCTCCGATGCGACCTGCTCGCCGAAATCTTCGGTGACGCAGGCAAGAAACGCGCTTCACGTATCCGATACGAAATCCTCGGCCGTGTAGGCCGACGTCACGGTAAAGCTGGACTCCACGGTGGCGGTCTCGCTATCCTTCGTCTCGGTAAGGATGCCAAAATCAAGCGCCGGGGCGGTTACACAACGAAGGCCATGACGGCGACCACCCATGACTTCCTGCCGTCAGATACTCTCAGCCAGGCGCAGGTATCCGCGAAGCTCTCGCCTCGCGAAGTTCAGGCTTGAACGAAAATCACCGTTTACAAAAGGCCCGCCAATCTCACGCTCGCCGACAAATACCGTCGCCATATAGCTTTGCATACCCATATCGAGCCCCTTCTGAATATCTGCTTGTCCCTATTGATTGGATGCCAGGGCAAATCACGCGGTCGGGGTGCCTAGGTCGGTTTCGGCCAGGACGTCGCGGATATCCGCCACATCCCTCACGGCCATGACGATGCACCTGATCGATACCGCCGCCGCGACCACGGATGTCAGGAGGACTGCCACGCCGACGTCGTGGGCCCAGATGACAATCCCCACAGCCATAGTGATGGCGAGGCCAACGATCCAGCAGATGAGCGCGTTGCGCGACTCGTCGAGATACGATCGCGCATAGACCTCCAAAATCTCGCGGTCGATGCCCATCTTGCCGAACCTGTCGATGTATCTGGACATCCTCGACGACATGCCGTGCTCGGTCCATGCAACCATTTTCAGAAAACCCATGGTCGCAATCGCCGCGTTGAATGCCATGGCCATGCAAGGAACCAGGTCGATATTTTCGGCTCTTCGGGTGTTTCTGTGGGTTGCTGCCGAATACGGGGCAGGTGAATAACCC
>ERZ827108.971-NODE-971-length-42720-cov-4.582937_pt1 | contig 42720 bp, 35 predicted proteins | sample MGYA00519921_ERZ827108 | MGnify/ENA primary metagenome ERZ827108 (study PRJEB31778, sample SAMEA3449258) | human gut metagenome | biome: human gut; feature: human-associated habitat; material: faeces | place: United Kingdom | collected 2010/2012 ...
GCCTTGATGACTTCATTGTTGTCGCTGACTCCGGATTCATGATCAAGCGCAATATTGAGCTGTTGCGCTCCGGAAATTACAGTTTCATTGTCGGTGCAAGAATCAAGAAATATGCCGGGGATGTCAAGAAGTGGATTATGTCCCTGTCCCATGAGGACGGCCGGTTTTATGAGATAGTGCTGGACAATGGAGACAGGCTGATTGTGACCTACAGTTCCAAACGAGCCTCAAAAGACGCTTACAATCGCAGCAAGGGTGTCGAGCGGTTGAAGAAGGCCTATGCCTCCGGGAAGATAACCAAGGACAAGATAACCAAGCGCGGTTACAGCAAATTCCTTAAGATTGAAAGCGATGTGGCCGTCAGCATAAACGAAGACAAGATCAAGGAGGATGAACAATGGGATGGCCTGAAAGGATATGTGACCAACACCAGGCTTCAGCCCAAGGATGTGGTTGCCCAATACAAGGGACTTTGGGTTGTCGAGCGTGCTTTCCGCATATCAAAAGGCACAATCGAGACCAGACCGATATTCCACTTCACCGAGCGCAGGATTGAAGCGCATGTGTGCTTGTGCTTCGTAGCCTATAAAATCTATAAGGAACTTGAACGCATTGTTTATGGCCTTGGCCTTGATATGAGTGTAGACACTGTTCTGAAAATAGCCAAGACCATCACCACCATCCGGCTGAGATTGCCAATGAACGGCTCGATGCTCACCCGTACAATGTTTCTGACCCCCGAGCACAAGCCACTGAAGCCTCTTTTTGACCACCTCGGCGTTTAGGGTGACGCAATGACGAAGTCAGGCGAACAATCCGAACCGGCTCTACAAAGAGGTATGGATTGGACTTGGCGGCACACAGTCAGCGGTCTATGCCACGGAGGTATCGACTGAGGAATATCTCTGCTACACCACCGAGGAGACGGAGAAGATTCAGGTTCTTAACAAAGCCGCCCAACTCGGCGGCTGCGTTGAGGCGGCGATAAAGATGCTTGCCAATGAGAGAAGGGAGGGTACGATATGAAGATGAAGATACCCAGATGCTTCCATCCGATACTCGGAGTGCTTATTGGAGCAATACTCTTTCTCATTGGAATAGCCGTTCTCTCTGTCGCGTTTGTAGCGGCATATAGAATGGTGGTATTTGCCAAACCGTTTGTGGCTGAGACTCTTTCAAACATCGCTCATCATCTCGCTCAATGGCTACCGCTATGAAAGTCCTCTATATCCTCTGGCTGATACTCGCCGGCTTACTCGTCGGCATCCTTGCTCTAATAACTTTCCCTTTGCTCCTGCTTTATGTGGGAGTAAAGATAATCGGAGGTTTTGCCTCAAAACTCAACTGAAACCCAAAGCGAATGAAACATTTCAAAACAATCATCGCGGTGGTGGCTATGGTTTTGCTCTTCGGAGCAAACCGAGCCTCTGCCCAGTGGACGGTCATCGACCCGTCGAACATTGCCCAAAGTATCGTAAATAACTCCAAATCACTTGTTCAAGAGTCCACGACGGCGACGAATATGGTGCGGAATTTTCAGGAAACTGTGAAAATTTACCAGCAGGCGAAGAAGTATTATGATGCCCTTCAGTCGGTCAACAACCTTGTCCGCGACGCCCGGAAGGTGCAGCAGACAATCCTGATGCTCGGCAATATCTCCGGCTACTACGTCAACAACTTTCAGAAGATGCTGACAGACCCCAATTTCACAAGTGCAGAGTTATCAGCCATCGCCTCCGGCTACACGAGGATTCTGGAAGAGGCCAACGGTGTGCTGACGGATCTGAAACAGGTGGTAAACATCACGACTCTCTCGATGACGGACAAAGATCGTATGGACGTTGTGGATGACTGCTACAAGGAGATGAAAAGGCTGAAGAACCTCACCGCCTATTATACCAATAAAAACATCTCCGTGTCATACCTGCGGGCAAAGAAAAAAGCTGATACCCAGCGTGTCATCAATCTCTACGGTGACGGCTCTGAAAAATACTGGTAACACCTATGCTTTGCGCGATAGATTTTGACAACCTGCACACCGTGCTCCGCTCGCTATATGACGAGATGATGCCGCTGTGCAGCGACATGGCCGGAGTGGCTCAGGCGATAGCCGGACTCGGCGCACTATTCTATGTGGCGGTGCGTATCTGGAAGTCGCTTGCAGCGGCGGAACCGGTGGATGTATTCCCGTTATTGCGTCCATTCGCCATCGGTCTGTGCATCATGTTCTTCCCCACAATTGTGCTCGGCACCATCAACTCGGTGATGCAGCCGATTGTTCAGGGCACGGCGACGATGCTCGAAGGTCAGACTCTCGATATGCAGAAATACCGCGAGGAGAAGGACAGGCTGGAGTATGAGGCAATGATGAATGACCCTTCTACAGCCTACCTCGTGGATGATGCGGAGTTTGACCGGCAGATAGATGAGCTTGGAGTGACGGAAATCGGCACCGCAGCCGGGATGTATATCGAGCGTGGGATGTATAAGGTCAAGAAAGCAATCCAGAACTTCTTCCGGGAATTACTGGAGATGCTTTTTCAGGCGGCTTCGCTTACCATAGACACGATAAGAACATTCTTTCTCATAGTCTTGGCGATACTCGGGCCCATTGCCTTCGCCATATCGGTTTGGGACGGATTCCAGTCAACATTGACGATGTGGATTCAGCGATATATACAGACATATCTATGGCTTCCGGTCGCTGACCTGTTTTCGACTATATTGGCGAGAATACAGGTACTGATGCTCCAGAACGACATATCAGAGTTGACCAACAATCCTAATGTAAACCTCGATAGTTCAAATACTTGCTACACGATATTTATGATTATCGGTATAATCGGATACTTCACGATACCAACTGTTGCAGGCTGGATTATTCAGGCCGGTGGCGGTATGGGTGCCTATGGCAGGCATATCAACTCTGTGGGAATGCAGGGCGGCTCTGCCGTGGCTGGTGTCGCCGGATCCGTGGCCGGAAACGTGACAGGCCGTGTCGGAAAACTTCTGAAGTAATATGAAAATGGAATTCAAATCACTGAAAAACATCGAGTCGTCGTTCCGGCAGATACGTCTTTTCGGAGTTGTATTCGTGAGTCTTTGCGCTATGGTAGCCGTTGCCGCTGTGGTGCTGTCTCTGAACTTCGCGGAAAAGCAGCGCGAGAAAATCTATGTCCTCGACAATGGCAAGTCTCTTATGCTTGCCTTGTCGCAGGACATGGAACAGAACCGTCCGGCGGAGGCACGCGAACACGTTCGCCGCTTCCATGAACTGTTCTTCACGCTCTCGCCCGAAAAGTCAGCCATCGAGCACAATGTCAGCCGTGCCCTTTTGCTCGCCGACAAGAGTGCCTACAATTACTACCGGGACTTCACGGAACAAGGATATTATAACCGCATTATCGCCGGCAACATCAATCAGGTGCTGAAGGTCGATAGCGTGGTGGTGAACTTCACCAACTATCCCTACGACGTAAGGACTTACGCAAAGCAGATGATTATCCGACAGAGCAATGTCACCGAGAGGTCGCTGGTCAGCAGTTGCAAACTAAAGAACTCCGGACGCTCCGACGACAATCCGAATGGATTCATCATCGAGAACTTTACCGTAATCGAAAACAAAGATATACTGACAATTAAGAAATGATTATCAAAACTCTGAAAGAGAAATTCGGACTCCTTTATAGTAAGGTGTCAAGCCGCAAAGAGGGCGCGGTGGAGTATGTTCGTCGCAAATGCGACGACATACCTCCGCAGAAGCGGTTCCGGGTCGTGGCTGTGGCTTTCGTCCTATTTGCCTTGCTCGCTCTCTTTGTCTTCGGCAAGTCAATCTATAACATCTATAACGGGGTTCATAGCAATCCCGACTTCGGCACTATAAAACAGATGCTGATGCCCGAAAAAGGCGATAACCTAACACCGGAAATTTTCTATGGATCTGAAGACGCTATGGAATAAACTCAGAAGACCCTCTACCGAAGCGGAGCGGAAGATGCGGATGAAATATCTCGTGGCTTTCCCCGCGATGTTTCTCACCACCGGCATTATCCTATGGCTGATATTCGACAGTTTCGGCGATGGAGCCGCTACCCAGACAAGTGGTTTTAACCAGAATATGCCGGAGCCTGACGCGAAGGAGATTGTCAGCGACAAACGAGACGCCTACGCCACGCAAAAGGACACAATCAATGTGACGGCAGAAAGTATCCCGCTTGTGGATTCTGTTCCCAAAGTGCGGGAAGAGACTCAACCCAATATGGTAGAGGCTTCAAATCTGGCATATCAGGAAGTTCAGGCATCGCTCGATGACTTTTTCATCCCGGAGAACACCGAGGTTACGCAGGTGGCTGAACTTCAAGCCCGCATCGACGAGCTGGAGGCTCAGAACCTGATGGCACAGCAGCAGGTCCAGCAGCCCAACGAGATGGAGCTGATGGAACAGTCCTACAAGCTGGCGGCGCAGTATCTCGGCACCGGCGGCGGACAGCAGGCTGTCATTGCCGATGAACCGGAGAAGGAGCGAAAGGTGATGCCGGTAAATCAGATAAACCGCAATGTAGTTTCTTCCCTCGATGCCTCGACCGATAACACCCGCTCTTTCTCTACTGCCGTCGGCACCAAGCGCACGAATTTCAAGAACACCATCTCGGCCTGTGTCGCCGCTGACCAGACGATTACCGACGGTCAGAGCGTCAGGCTCCGCACGCTCGAACCGATGTGGATTGGCAACTCGCTGTTGCCGAAGAACACCACTGTGGTGGGATCGGCGCGGTTGCAGGGTGAGCGTCTTGAAATCAAGATCGAGACTATCGAGGCTCTGGGCTGCATCATGGAAGTTGACCTTTCGGTCTATGACTCCGACGGTCAGGAGGGCATCAATATCCCCAATTCTATGGAGAGTGACGCGCTGCATGAAATAGGCGCCAACATGGGCAGTACGATGGGCAGTTCCATCAACCTGACCACCAACGCCGGAGCGCAACTCGCCTCCGATGTCGGCAAAGGACTTATCAATGGCGTTTCTCAATACCTCAATAAAAAGTTGAGAACACCTAAGATACACCTCAAATCCGGCTATAAAATCATGCTCAAGCAGAATGAGCAGTAAATCAACCAACCCCAACGACAACGAATGAAAACAATCACAAAAATCTTCGTTGCGGCAGTGGCACTATTCGGAGTGGCCATTGCTGCCAACGCTAAATCGCCCAAAAGCACCGATAACAACGTGTCGTCTGTTGCTGAACGCGACATCGAAGTATACGGCTCCAACTACACCGACGGCGACAAGTTCGACGGCCTGACCCGCAAAGTGGGCTTCGACCGTATGATTCCCCCTCACGCTCTGGAGGTATGTTTCGACAAGACGACTCACATTATCTTCCCCTCGGAGGTGGTTTACGTGGACCTTGGCAATGAAAACCTCGCGGCCGGACTTGCCGACGGCGCGAAGAACGTGCTTCGTGTAAAATCCGCCTTTAAGTCATTCAAGCAGGAAACAAATCTGTCGGTAATCACTGAAGATGGGTCATACTACACCTTCAATGTCAAGTTTGCGAAAGAGCCGCTGCTTCTGAGCATTGAGATGACTGACTTTCTTCATGACGGCGAGGCGGTTAACCGCCCCAATAACGCACAGGAGATATACCTCGAAAAATTGGGAAGCGAGTCGCCGATGCTTGTCAAGCTAATTATGAAGTCAATCCACAAGCAGAACAAGCGAGAAATCAAACATATCGGCTCAAAGCGTTTCGGGGTGCATTTCCTCCTGAAATCAATCTATACCAACAACGGGCTTCTTTACTTCCATACCGAACTGAAAAACACCTCCAACATCGCTTATGACATCGACTTCGTATCGTTCAAGATTGTGGATAAAAAGATTATCAAGCGAACCGCCATGCAGGAGCAGGTATTGGAGCCGCTCCGCGCCCAGAATTATGTGACAGTAGTGCATGGCAAGTCTTCCGAGAGGACGGTGTTCGCTTTGGAGAAATTCACCATTCCTGATGACAAGCAGCTCGTTATCGAGGTCGCCGAGAAGGAAGGCGGCCGCCATCAGTCCTTCGTGGTCGATAACGAGGACATCGTGAGAGCCAATGTAATCGACGAGTTATCCATCCAGTAAATCCCAAGCCCATGAAGAAGATTCTTTCAATCTTCGCTGTGGCGGTGCTTTCCCTGTTCGCAGGGGAGGCATTCGCCCAGCGAAATCTCCCAGGAATGTCAACGGCTGAAGTCCGGGCCGACATGGTGAACGGTTTCTATACCGGCAACTCCCGCAATTGCGGCTACAACCTCGGAGTGTTTTACTCTGTCATCAAGGGCAATAATGCCAATACATGGTCTTTCGGCGGAGAATACCTCCAGACCTATAAGCCCTACGGCGAGAAAGGTCGCATCCCCGTGGCTCAGTTTACAGGCGAAGTCGGCTATAATCTTCGCATTGTCAGCGATTACTCACAGACTTTCCACCTATATGGCGGTGTGTCGGCACTCGCAGGATATGAGACTGTCAACTGGGGCGAGAGCGTCCTACGCGATGGCTCGACCATTCAGGCAAAAGACGCCTTCATCTATGGCGGTGCCGTTACCCTCTCGGCTGACTTCTTTCTCTCGGACCATGTGGCATTAGGTGCGCATCTGAAAGAGAAGTTCATCTTCGGTAATGATACCGGGCATTTCCTGTTCGCATACGGCATTCACCTCAAATATCAGTTTTAGGCTATGCTGTACACGAAGAATGACATTTCCCGTATTCCGCTGACGGAGTTCATGGCGGCTCTCGGAGAAAAGCCGGTCAAGGCTTTCGAGGACATGAAGCTCTACTATGCGCCTCAGCGTGATGACCCTGAACCGATGCTTGTTGTCGATACCAACACGAACCGATGGTATGACCACGCAACAGACCAGAGCGGAGACATAATCGACCTCGCCGCCTTGAAGATGAATCCGAAACTTTACACGGATCCGCGAGAGTTCATTGTCAAGTACATGAATGACTATGAATATGGGAAGGAACTTTCGGCCAAGGTGCGTCAGCCATTGGAACCGAAGGTGGTGACTCCCGACATCCGAAAAATCAGGCTCACTGATTTTATGAAGGCTTTGGGACAGGAACATCCCGTGGCGGCTGACGGCAATCTCCGTATCTATAAGGCACCGTATGACCCGAAAGGTGAACCGACGATGGTAATCAACATCGAGACAAACCTCTGGCGTGATACCAAATCCGGAGCATACGGAGGTATCTATGACCTCGCGTATGAGATGACAGGCTCCGCCAATATGCGTGAACTGAACATGTATATCGCAGGAGAGATGTCGAATATCCGGAAGGTCAGCATCCGTCAGGAACCGAAAGAGCCACCGATGCAGGAAGCGGATAAACCGAAACGGAAGATGCGCCTATGAATATAGACGAGATAAAGAAAATATCCCTTGTGGAGTTCCTGAACCAGTTGGGTTATCAGCCTACGGGCCGCGACAGCAAAGGTCTGTGGTTCTACGCTCCGTATCGCAGTGAGAGAAAACCGTCGTTCCATGTCAATCCACGCAAGAATGTGTGGTTTGACTTTGGGACGGGCGCGGGAGGCGACATCTTCTCGCTTGCCGGAGAAATGTCCGGTGAAACGGACTTTTTGAGGCAAGCCGATTACATCGCGGAGAAGATGCGTCTCCCGGTCGCTAATCCTTACAAACCTATACCGTTTGGTGAGGAACCTACCTTCGAGAATGTGAGGGTGTCGCGGCTGACTTCTTCAGCATTGCTGAAATACCTCTCCGATAGAGGTATCCCAAGAGACATCGCCCAGCGATACTGTGTGCAGGTTGATTATGAGCTACATGGAAAACAGTATTACGCTATTGGCTTCGAGAACAATGCACATGGCTATGAGTTACGCAATCCTTTCTTCAAGGGGTCTTATCCTCCTAAGCATATCACCCATATTGCCAACGGCAACGCAAGGTGTAATCTCTTCGAGGGTTTTATCGACTTCCTTTCGGCTGAAAGGCTTGGCTTCAACGACGGCAACGACTGTGTTGTGCTTAACTCCGTTTCCAATGTCGTAAAAGCCATAACGCCTTTGGCTGACTATACCGTAATCCAGTGCTATCTTGACAATGACACCGCCGGTCGTGCGGCACTCGCTCGACTCCGGCGTGAGTTCAGCGACAAGGTCATGGACAAGTCGGCACTTTATCCTGACAACAAGGATCTGAACGACTACCTTATGTCGCTCTATCCGAAAAAATCATCAAAACTCAAACTCTGAAAAAAGTGAAAACAATTCTCAACAAACTTGGCGGAATACGCCTTACCACCGGCCGTTTCTTCGGTTTCTGGATTGCACTCTTTGCAATCGTCTTCGCAATGACATCCTGCTCGGATGACCTCGATGTCCAGCAGTCCTATCCCTTCACTGTCGATGTGATGCCCTACGGCGACAAGATTGTCAAGGGGCAGACCGTGGAGCTGCGCTTCAAGATCAAGCCGGAGGGCAACTACTCTAACACTCTCTACACCATCCGTTACTTCCAGTATGACGGTCAGGGGACTCTCAAACTCGTTGATGGTCCCGTGCTGGTAAACAACGACCGCGTGCTTCTGGAGAGCAAGACCTTCCGCCTCAATTACACAGCCAACACTTCGGAGGCTCATAAGTTCCTCGTCGTGATTGAGGACAACTTCGGCTCTACTCCGTGGGAACAGACCTTCGAATTCAACGGCAAGAGCGGCGACGATGACGGCGGCGAGACTCCCGGAATCATCGGACCGATTGTAGGACCAGTAACCCCGATCATCCGATGAGAAAAATCCTGATATTCCTAATGGCGATAGTGGCCGTCACGGTCACTTCGCCGGCTTTCGCCGCAAAGCGAAGTATCATGGAACTGCCGCTCTTTGAACGGGCAGTTCTGATAATCAAGAAATTCGAGACGCTTCACAAACCGAAGCACTGGCCCTATGTCGGCTACGGACATCAGGTCCAGCCGGGCGAGCCTTACCGCCGAGGAGTCCAGCTCACAGAGAAACAAGCAGACGCATTGCTTCGTAAAGACCTCGCCAAGTTCTGCGCCATGTACTCCAAATACGGCAAGGACTCTGTCCTCCTCGGCGCACTTGCCTACAACTGCGGTCCCGGCGTTGTCAACAAATCCACCGTCCTGAAAAAGCTCAAAGCTGGCAACCGCGACATCTTCAAGTCCTATATCGCTCACTGCCGCTACAAAGGCAAGAAACATAAAGGCTTATACACCCGCCGCTTAACCGAGTTCGCAGCCCTTTTCATTCCATAAAGATAAAGCATCGCACTTTAAGTCTTAACTTGGAGTTGCGATGCTTTAATTTTATTGGGGTAATTGTTTTTTCAGTCCCTGAATCTGATTCCAAAGCGTCTGACTAATTTCATCTGAAGAATCCGGCATCAGACACTCCGCTGTTTTTATCAGATTATCACATCGACTAAAATCGGACACTTTTACAGCAGTATATGCTTGCTCCAACAGCTCAATGACAGATAAGTAGGTGGCATTATGGTTTGTAGCTCTCTTTTGAGGTGTTGTCTCTTGAGGGATTTGATCACGCAGTTCGTTCAATTTTTCCTGAAGCATCTGTTTAACGGCAGATAGACCTTTGCCTTTATATGAATTTATAGCGGATGCAATAACTGCGCACTGTTGATGATATTCTCCTGGGTTAATATTTAGTCGGTTATTTCCCAATTCGCTAATTTTATGTTGCATATCCTCGACAAATTCCTTGTTTTGAAAGTAATTTCTGACGAGTTCATTAGTTGACTCTAAATCTCTATTCAGATATTCTTGTCTTGTGTCACTGTCAATATCATACTCATTTATTATGTCAAAAACGGTTTGTAGAGCTTTAATCTTTACTCTTTGCTTGTCAATTCTTGCAGAGTCAATCTTCTGCCGTCGCGCCCTGTCTTCAATGATTGAAAATTCGAGGACGAGATCTTTCATTAATTCCAAAGCTTCTCCAAGATTAGTCAAAAGCAGTTGTCGCTGACATTTCTGTATTAAGCTTTGAGTCGTCACAAGCATTTCAGAAAGTTTTTGTCCTTCTTCCGTCAGTGGAAGTTTCTTCCGTCGAAGAGACATGATATGACGCCATGTATTTTCATCACGCTTATCATTAGCCTCGGCCTTACCTTCATCATCTACACTTGTAACGTGCCAACCACAACAAAAAGAACAATAATAACTCCTTGTGGGGACTTTCTCAGATGATGACGCAATCTCATCACGATTGAATTTGATGAAATTATCAGCCTTAGTTTGAGTCTCAAAGAGCATTTTAGGGCGTTTGCATCCGATACAATATACCCGGTTATTCGTTGGCTTCATTATCTTAAGATTGATTTCCAGATATTTATCTTTGCTTCTAAGATTAGATGTGTGTTTGATGCACTGGTACTGGGAAGCGTGATTACCTGAATGTTTATTGGGAGTCTATTTGAATCAACATAGGTCTTAAAATAATCTGACGCATTTCCTCCGTTCAACCCTATTATTCGGAGTCTCGGATGCTTCAACACAAAGTCTAAAATATCATTTGCAATCGGATTTTCTATTTCGGAATCAAGACTGCTGTCTCTCTTAGCTGATTTGAGCACATCCCATAATGCTATGCGATGTTTCTTCAGTAAGAGAAGTCTATCTTCATAAGAGACAGGCAGAATGTCGTTAATAAGACCGGCTATGATAGACCAAAACTGATTGCCTCTATTGGCATAATACTGTTGTTTCTGCAAAGATACCTTTCCCGGAAGTGTTCCTAAGATAAGAATTTCGGATTCGGAGTCTGAGACAGGTGCCAATCCGACTGTTTGGTTAGCCGAGGAATAAACTTCAGGTGCAACTGTTTGAGTTTTCTTTGTAGCAAGCGATGCCATAGGTTTACTACCGCTGCCTGAGTGTCTTATATACCAAGATGTACCTTTGCCTCCCGGTTGTTTGGCATTGGGAATTTTTCCTTCCCTCAATAGTTTTCGTAATGGTTGTCCTTTTGTAGAAAAGTTTAACACCCCTTGCTTTTCTAAAAATCGGGAGATTTCGTTTGCCTCAACCTGATTTAATTTATTCTTGTCAAGGTAATAGTCTATTAAGGCGATGATTCTATTTATGTCAGCCATCGTTATTTCAAGTCGAAAAAGTTCTTCATAACATCATCCTCCTCATCATCGAGTAGGTCAAGTAAGTCTTTAGTGTCTTCAATCTCATCTTCGCAGAAGATGGTCTCATTCACTTCATCAGCTGATGGCATTGAGTAATCTCCAGTTCCAATCGGAGATGAAAGCACATTGTTAAGCTGACTTTCACGAGCTTCGAGATATTCTTCAAGTTCCGTTCGTTCTATATCTTTCTTTTCCATACTCTTAATCTATATTCCAATACGCATCAGGATCTCCATCAAAAGCATCGCTTATATCATCTATCCGATAATCCTCCCTTAGTTGATCATTATAATCGGCATCCATTATGCGACCCTCTGCATCGGTACGGATATTATAGGGGTATGGCGCAATATCATGTAGGTCGAGCAACTGATATTCCGCGTCTTTAGCCATTCTTATTTTTGTCTTTTGCTTTAGATGGAATTGCCATAACTCGGTGTATTCAACTGGAACGACCTCCTTCCCGGACAGATTGATAATGCCCCAGCGATACTTGCCAAAATTCTCACTTTTACCTACCGGAACATTCCCAATCTTGACTCTTGCAAGTCCCATAAAAAATGGCTCTATAAGATCATACTTGCCAAAGGGGACTATTTCATCACCCTGGCTATTCATGACGCCCCACTTCCCATCTTTATTTTCTATGACTGCTACATTGTCGAACTCATAGATATGGGATGCGTACTTCTTAATAGAAGTAAGATTAACAAACTTTTTTAAGTTTGTGAAAATAGGATTTCCCATAGCTTAATACTTTATTTCGAGAAGAATGGGATTATTTGTGGAGACAGTACAATCCTTAATAATCTCGGCTTTAACTATCTGAGGTTCAAAACTGCGGCTTGCAAGGAAATAGTCTATCCTATGTCCTTGATTTTTGGCTCTAACCGTAGGATCATTCCTAAAAAAGTAGGAAAACTCTTTAGTGAATGGATTGAGGATTCGGTAAGTATCAATCAGATGCCATGTCTTTAGTAGTTCCTTGAAATTATGTCGCTCCCAATCATGGAAGTTGGCTTGATTTCGCTGATATTTGCCGTCCCAACAGTCGCTGCCTGTAGCAACAATGTTCATGTCACCACATATAATCTGCCGGTCAGGAGTAGTGCCAACAATTTGCTTCAGGCTCTCGTCGAATTTCTTGCGGTGTTCAACCGCGCTCTCTATGTTCGGGTTAGAGTATGGGGTATAGATATTATAGAGAGTGAATGCGGGATAAAAGATTTCCGTTTTCAACAGATGCCCCGACAACTCCGAATTCTTAGGCTTGTCAAAAGTGCATGGTATATAGTTCTTCACATAAGTGGCAATTCCGGCATAGGGCGCCGAGAAACACTCTCGTTTGTAGCCTTCAATCTCAAATTCCGGAGAGTCTTTAATATCTTTGACCTTTTGGAGACATATTATTTCCGGCGAGTATTCCCTGATAAGTTTCTTCAATGCCTCAAAGTGGGCCTTGATGCCGTCAATATTCCAGCTTATCAGTCGCATTGTTGTGGGAGGTGTTGGCATTGTATATTGTCCCACTTTAATACGTCCCACCGGCAAAGACCAATATTCTCCGTAGAATACAGGCGTTTGACCTTTAGCAGCGAAAGATAGAAGTTTGTTGAACCACTCCACATACTCTACATCTTCGCCCTTACCAATCTCAAGAAGCAGAGGATTTTCCTCCATGAATGTCTTCACTAATGGTTTTATATCCTCACCTGTAGTCATCGCTCCAGTAGAGGTACACCATATTTCACTTGGATCCCCTGTGAAAACGATTTCCCGATTGACACATATATGGTCTTGCGTTGTTATATGACAGCGCAAGCAACATCCATTGGGCGACATATAAGACATCCAGCGGAGTTTCTGATAGCCTAACTTATGAAGCTCATGCAGAATCTGCATCAACTCATAAGCTCCGAGAGACTTTAATTTACTTTCTGCCATAGTTGTTAATTCTCATTATAGTAAAGATGTCCTTGACCTTTACAACGAGGACACGCAACCTGTTCGTATGCTTTGTTCGTTGCACGGTCTAAGATTACTCTCAGATGTCCAGCTGCCATACAATGAAGGCAATATGGCTCATTTTCCAATAATTTTACAATCCTATCTCTCATCAATGTCGATTTTGGAGGTTCGATATTCTGAGACGTCCCTGAGAATCGGTTAATTAAATTTTCGACAGATGAAAAATGGAATCCAAAATCATTATCCTGCGGATATAAAGCACGGTAATCGCTCCATAATTGCTTCGTTTTTGCAAATAATTCTAACAATATGTCTATTTGTTTATTGGCTTCGATTGTTGGTATATGACCTGTTCCTCGACAAACGGGGCAATCTATTTCTGGCTTTTCATTTTGACATGATGTGCAGATTGGTTCTGTTTCCAGCATTGCCATTATCTTCCTTACCAATTCTTTTCGGTTGGCACATAATTCCTCTAATTCATTCAAATATTCGTCCTCTTTCAGAACTTTACGCCCGGCAGATTTTATCTCGGCTATTGCTTGTTGTTTTCTCTGCCATTGCTCTTCGGATAATTTTTTCTTTTGTTCTGCCCGTTCTTTCTCCTTTTGGATTCTTATATTTCTCTCTTTGGTTTATTCTTCATTATATTGCTGACAATACTCAGCATGTAAGAGTTTCGCTTCAGGAGTTAGCTGGTGTCCGTAGCCTTTGCACTGGTCACAGCATACAGTTTCTGGAGGAGCAACAAGATAGGCAATTTCTTTCCCATAAATCCAACCACTACCCTTACAGGAGGGGCATACATCCCAATATTTTCCCGTTTCCTGATAGACTTTTGTATCAGGCTTAGATTTTGTTTCTGATTTCTTTCTTGTTGCATTATCCCCTTTATTATTCTTTCTTGTGAATCCCTTCACGACAGCAATAACAATCGCTATAATTATAATGATATATAACCATGTCGGAGACTTGTGATTAGGGTCGTCAGCAAGTCTGCCGTCATATTCAGCAAAAGCACTTAATGAATAGATTACGCTTATTATGAATAAAATAATTCGATAATGTCTCATATCAATATCCCATCCATTATTTCATTAATACTACCACGATACTCTTTTTACAAGATCTGGCACTGCTCTATTTGAAAGGACATTCGCAATGCTCATCTGATTGCCTTTAATACCTGCGGCGATATACTGTGCCCAGGGCTGTTGTATTGATAAGCATTTCATGATTGTTTCATTTTGAGGTTACCTATTAACACTTCGAAAATTGCAAAATCATTGTTAATTTTCAATTTGAACACGGATAAAGGATAGATTATCATTAGCCAGAACAGCGGAATTTCTTAATTTGCCAAGCGCATCCTGGGGTTGGTTAGCAATTGAAGAAACTGAAAACTCCTTATGTAGTCCATCTGAACATAAAATAAAGACATCATTGGGTTCCGTCTTTACCTTCCTGATAGGTGCCGCATCGAGAGATTCCACGCCCATAATACACTTAGTTACTATTGCCGAATATTTTTCAATATCTTCAGCACTCAAAGCTTTGATCTTCGACAGCTCGTTAACGACAGAATGATCTATGGTTCTGAAAACTTCCAAACCGTCTCGGAACATATAGATTCTACTGTCTCCAAGCCATGTTAGATAAGCATCTTCATCCTGAATTAATAAAACCACAACAACGCATCCCATCTGCTTGACTGACAAAGCCATTTTTTTAAGCATAAGACAGTCGTTAGCATAAGACAGCGACTCTTTAAGGAGTTCCGCAGGAGTACATTTGCCGAGATTTTGGACAGAAAACTCAATGATTGATTCAGCAACAATCTTGGCAGCGACATCTCCATAGTTATAGCCTCCCATACCGTCGGCAAGAACGTATATGGAGGAGCGGTCAGAGAGATAGGAACAGGATAAATAATCCTGATTCTCCTCTCGGCTTCCTTTGTTGGTATATTCTATGACGTTGTTCATTTGACTGCTTGAATAGTGTCGCCGCCATGTTTCGTAACTCTCGGGCGAATGCTTATTTTGATTGGCCGCTGAGTTATAGCCTTGTCAGAGGCTTTATTAGCCCAAATGTATGCCTCACCGGAGCCAAGGGCAGCCATTTCCGTAGGAGTTAGATTCTGTAATGGAGTAATGGCCTTCTGAACATGCTTTACCCAAGCAGGTGAACTGAATCTATGCATCACTACAATGGAGCTTAACTCTATTATATCCGTTGGCAAGCTCATTGGGTCCTGACTCGCAATCATTACCGAAGCTCCTCGGTGCCTCATTTCACGAATGGCTTCAGTGATTGATGAGACAAGATCCTTATTATTCATGTACTTGTGCGCCTCATCGAAAACAATGAATTTGTTGAATGATACGCCATTTACCGCCTTGACACCAGAGAAGATATTAAGCATTACCACAAAGAGGCCGAGTGCTTCCTCCTTCTCTATGAGCTGGTCTCGTAGATCGACTATAATCAGGCGCCCCGGTTTCATAAGGTTCCTCAGCTTAAAGCCATCCTTGAGGAAGCGTGAGGCAAACTTCAATCGATGATTTGCACTGCGTTTCTGGGAGGAAGACAAGTATTCAGAGTCTGATACGGCCTCCTTTATGCCGGACAGTGATATGTCAGGATCGAGGTCTCTCATTATCTCCTTCAGTTCCTTGATGTATATTGAGTCGTTTCCGATTGCTCCCATTAGGAACATCCAGTCCTTAATGCTTAGTTCCGCTGAATCAAAGGCAATTGGATGAATCTCCAAATCGGGATATTCACTCTTGCGTTCTTCAAGATGGCGTTCAGGGGTAAGTAATATCCCATCTTCGATACGTCCGGCGTCTGCGCCATATTCTGCCTTTAGCTTGGCAAGTTGTCCCGCCTCATCATTCGGATATACCATAGACGTGAACTCCGGTGCATAATACATGCTGTCGCTGTAGTGGAATATGACACTCGCCATGGGCGCCGGCAAATGGTTGACGTTTGAGAATTGCTTCAAAACCATTTCTGTGACAGAACCGATGGTATAACTCTTTCCTGCGCCTTGCACTCCGAAAAGACTTATCGTATGACACTCGTTCAGATCCATTCCGATTACACGCCCATTGCTCGACATTTTGCCGAGTATGCCATATTGCGGAGAATCACTGTTCTTTCCAATAATTACATCATATGAAGGTTTGTGATAGTCGCTGTCCACAGCTTGATTATGAGGCGCCGAGGCCCCGGATAACGTAGGTCCCTCAGGAGATTTTTTGTTTTCCGCATTGGTCGCAGAAGGTGTGGTATCAGCCACTTCTATTTCTACAGCGTCAGCAGGTGATGGCTCTGTTGATGTCTTCTTTTCCGATGAGGACTTATCTACGTTGACGTCCTCCGGCTTATCAGAAGATGCTTTTGTCTTGGGAATGACAATCTCTTCGACCTGTTCTTCCTGGGGTGTTGTTTTGACCACAGGATTGACAGGATGAATCACCAATTCATCTGAAGATGGCTTCAACTCATAATTGAAGGAAGGTTCAAACTGACAGATGAAATCATTGTCGAGATCCTCAAGCTTCTGGGTATTGAGAGTCGAGTTGTCATCAAGAATCATATTGATGACGGGCTGTCCCATTGTATATATCACGGCATCTCCGAGGAAGTCCTTCTTCTGCCGCTCAGGTTGATTGAAGTCAAATATCACTCCAAGTTGCTTAAATCTTAATGAATATCCGTCTGACAGTTTGCTGAGGAAGAGCAGATATTTATCAGCCAGTTCCTTGTTAAGCTGGTTGTATCGAGTTGCCCTGTTGATGTAGAATTGCAAGAACGACCTGAATTCCAAAGTCTTCAGTTCGCGATCAAGTCTGTCCTCGCCGTCCACCGAGATTTCAAACCTCGTTCGGAGTGCCTCAATCGTGTTCTTGATTTGAGCCACCATCTTTTCATGAAGTTCATCATGCTGATAATGTGCGTTGCGGCACTTGATCTCCACGACATTGAAAAGAATCTCCCTCTTATCGGGGTCAATCTTTACTACCAGGTTATCCGCGCGTTCCTTGTTATCGGTATCCAGGTCCTCAAAGAGTTCCTTATGAAGATCAACCGGAATTATGAAGGACTCACGCATGATATGTTTCTTCTCTAAGAAACGCTTTGTAAGTATTGTCCCAATAACCTCAAATCCCTTACGAGAAGTCGAATTGACCTGCATAAGAAGCGAACTGCTGACAGAACGCACATCTTCCAGAATTTCCCTGAAGTTACGTTTGTTCTCTATGTCGATTCCATACTCTTTGAACACCGGTATCATCAGCGACGCGATTTCGCTGGTCGGTTTGGTAGTCAGGAATGACGAGATGCCGGTAGTCTCCTCTTTAGGAATATAATCAAGCAGATAAGGCACGTCATCTTCACCCATGCAGGGCAAGTCATAGAACTCCGGTCCCATGTTCTTGTCGAAGGTAACTACCCAGTCGCTGCAATCATGAACAAACGAAAGCAGCATCATATCGCTCTCCTTGAGTCTGAGAGTTGTTGCCGGAACAGACTCTGCAACCGTTGAGGATAGAAGTTTGCCGGACACCTCTTGAATGCGGGCAAAGATTCCGACTTCTGTGTTGGCCCATTCATCAGATGGGTTTGGAAGAGACTTATTTGAGAAGTACCGTTTCCATACAAATGATTTGCCCTCTTGTGAAGCGTCGATGACATTTCTGCATATCGTTCCGTTCAGGTAAAACGAACGTTTTAATTCGCTTGGCCGGGCAAGGTCGGTTACAACCGCGAACGGATTTATTAAGAATGAAATATGCGCCTGATACTTGTCGTGATTGTTTATAAAATCACTTAGCTTATTCAGTGAGAAACGAAGTTTAGGGAACAGTCGGTTTGCCGATGCCTGTGAAAAGACTTCAGCTTCGGCTGCAATATTTGATTCGGGATCCAGTAAATCCTTGAACGCGTCCCCCGATTGAAGCATATTATCATCTGCAAACAACCGAATCTCATAGGTGAGGTCATATCCGAGACCTATACGTTCAAGATCTACCAACGACTGGGCGAATACACTTGCATCGCCGGCATTAAACAGGTTTATAACCAGTTTATCGGTATAGGGATGAGAAAGACCGAAGTTGTACAGATGTCTTGTTACCAGAGCTTTGCTGACGTCTGCATCAATTCTCTTTTCTCTCGCCACGTTAAGCAAAGTTGACAAGTATGATTTAAGCTGACGGGCTCCGCTTGCAAAGCCATTGTCATCAATCTGTCGTGGCTGGGCGAACATTCCCCATCCGAATGTTATCTCTCCAGCGTACTGATACGCCTCCTTGAACGAGTTTTCACTCAGAACCAGTGGAGCTATATCGAGCGGGAGTCCTCCCAAAAAGAGTTTATCGAGTTTACGCGACCAGAACTTCTTATACTTCGGATTTTCAAGGGTCTTCTCCTCCCAGTCATTATATAGACCCAGCAGATTCACCATCCATGCCAATCGAAGAGGATGGAGGGGTGTAAGGAGTTTTACCGTGACGAATGTCCCATCAGGCATCTCAACATGAAGTTTCACAGTGTCAAGATTCTGAATGGCTACCAGCGTTTTCTCATCAAGTTCAGATTCGGTAATCTCTCTTAGCCATTGCTCATGTGCGGACAAGTAATCTCTTACTGCTTTCAGATTCGATTTTATGTTGAAGGTAGCAGAGAGTCCCGTACCGTTATCAGCAGAATCCTTGATTAAATCGAAAAGTGTTTCTCGTAAAGTGATCAGTTCGTCTGGAATGTTGACATCCTTTATATCCACAAACCGAGGACTTCTTCGCGCTGTATCATTGGGATCCAGCAAAAGCATATCGGTAGGGTTGCCTGTTATGAGCGCTTCCACATACCCATATTTGTCGCCGTTATCGAGAAATACCCGTTCAAGTTGGATGAGTTTCTTGGGCAGTTGAATCTGGTATGCAAAGGATGGTCCGAAATCAAACTGGTAAGTATTGTTTAGATTGCCTTCAATCCATGCATTCCTGTCGGCTCCGTTATCCTCTATGTCCAAATCTTCACCTTTCGCGAGATGGAATGCGCGGTATTGAATGACAGCCTGAGTAAACGTACTTATCTTGGTGCGTTTATCCACACTTCCGTCGGTAACTACATCTTCACCGGAGTTGTCTATGGTGAAGATTGCAGTTTCATTTGTATATGCTACATTGTTGTCCTGACGGAATTGCTCCATCGATAAATCGGGATTCTCTGCTTTTGCTGCCAACCATGCTTCCTGCACACGTTCCTCCTTGAATTCTTTCTTCATATCGAGGACTATGCCGTTTGCATCCAGCGCACGTACACGAAGAAGATAATCGCCCTCATCTACAAGTCCGTTGGCAATGTTTACTGACAGTTTTCGCTGTGCTCGCTTATTTGTCCCGACCTTTGCTTTCTTCAGAACGGCAATCTCATTGTATTCATCGGTCTCAACCAATGCAATCTCAAAGGATACAATGTCGGGATTGTCTTTCGGAGATGGATCAGTATGAATAGTAAAGGATACTTTACCCTTCTTGTCCACAGGAATCGAAAGTATCAGGCTTCCATTATCCTCTTTAACAAGTTCCTTTTTAGGATCTTTACCCGGAACTATCTCGGCAGAAATTTTCACCGCGGTATCCTGTCCGCTTTTAAGCCACGGCATGGAGTCGTAGTTGTATTGCGGATAGTTATCATGAATTTTCTTGAACAAGGAATGTCGGTCAACGATGTCATCATTTTCGTTGAGCATCGCGACAAGGTCTGCCTGGATAGTCTGCTTCTGCAAAGGGAGTGCGACAACACGGTCAACCGGTGTAGCGGAAAAATCTGCAAGCGGAGCCGATACCTTTTCAAGATTTATATAAAATCTACGACGAATTTTTGATTCATCGTCAAGCAATCCTTTGTCAGGCAAAAGTCCAAAAAGATAAAGGCCATTACCAAGTGATTCTTTGCTATAACCATGAATGTCAAGATAGAGGATATAACTTATGAGATCACTGACCGTGACGCCTATTTCATTAAGCAATTCGACCATCGGAGTTGTCAGGGATTTCTTATCCTCCGGGATTTCATCCATAAGACGGTAAAAGAAAGAGCGCAACAACTCTATTGCCGACAGATTCTGGAACGTCGCGTCTCCGTATGAATCCTCGGCAGATGTCCTGCTGTTCGAAGGTACGAGTATCAGAATCGTTTTGGTCGGATCATTTCGCTTTTCAATCAGTTTCGTCGCACTGATATATTGAGATCCGGTCTTTTCATCCGAAAGGATTGAGATATCAATATCGCTGTTGATGCCATGAAGCATGGTATAGAGAATCTCAAGCTGCTCGATGGGCAGCCCGGTTATCTTCATGCAGTGACCGGCTTTTGCTCCTTTAAGGATAGGAGAATAGCTGTCAACGACATGTTGAAGAAACCTCTCGTAATATAGGGCTGTAAGCTTGTCCATTAGTTATCAAGATTATATCGTGGACGAATTTTCTGTAATATGCAAGCGTCGCTCATGTCGGTGTAGAAACCGATCTGACGCAGTTTGTTTTTCAATGCCTCCATATTTTCATGGAAAGCATTGTTGACAGCGACATCACCGTCGGCAAAGCGTGGCTCGTTGAGTCCGTTTATGATGAGACCATATCTGTCACGGATACCTGCTGCCAGTTCATCAATCGACAGGGAGTGGGTTTCATATTGTCCGTTGGATTTTTCCCGGAGGACGAGCAATTGAACCATGGTTTCAAGTAGTTTAGAACCTATCACTCCACGTCTGGGATGACGTACACTGCGACTGTCGGCGAGCAGCATAGAAGGACTGTTCTTCATCGATACCTTATCAATAAAGTTTTTAAGGTATTGATACTGATATGTACCCAGATTGGATTTTTCAAGGACATGCACAAGTTTTCCGAAGAAATCGTCCTTTGGAAAATACTGCAACATTTCATCGAAGTCCTCTCGGTCAAACTCTTTCTCATCCTTTTCAGGAAGAGTAGACCGAATCTGTGCAAGCTGAATCTCAAAATATTCGGCAGAACGATTGGTGTCATTTTTAAGAATGCGTAGAACCTCATCTATCGAACTGTTTGCTCCGCGGTCTTTTAGTCGCTTCTGCACAATATCAGCCATATAAGTAGAGCGTATATATTGCCCGAAGGAGTTTTCCATTCTCTCTACATCACGACATGCGTAAGGGGCGACCACACTGTCCAGATTGTCGGTAAGGTCAACGACCATGCTCCAATCATCCTCAATGTCGCGGGTGCCTGCTGAAATCATTTTCGGCAGAAGGTAGATAACCTTCATTATGTACAGACAGAGATGGAATCCGCATAGGATCCTCAAATAGTCGATGAAAACTGCACGTGGCAGTTTGTCCTTATAAAGTAGCAGACGCCGAATATCATCATTGAATAACTCGGTCTGTTTCCTCAGGAATGGTTCTGTCGGTTTCTCTATCTCGGTGTTGGCTGTTTTGCGTTGTTTCTGTGTATTGGCGATATGGATGAGTCCGGTTGTATCCACATCGAGTTTTTCTCCCGTTACTATTGATTTAGTTTCCTTGTCATACCCTTTGCCGAGATATTTCCGCAACCCGTTCATCACCTCGGGAGAACTGTTGAGCATAAGATACAATTGCTCGGATGCGCGATAGTCCTTGCAGAACTTGGCATTCTGCACGCGAAAACTAAGGAGATGGAGCGGCTTAAGAGTGGCGATATGTTCTTTTACAACATTGCCACGGTTCACAAGTTCAAGGAGTGAACTGCGAAGCCAGTCTTCTACCGCCTCCGGGTTCTCTTTTGCTCCCTTAAGTTCTCCAGCCTCTTCCAGAAGATTGAGGATGCCTTTGAGTTCATCTATTGTATATTCGCCGCGATGTGCAGGTGTATATTTCTGATTGCCCGTGTATATCTTCATGAAGAGGTTGGTAAGCACTCGGTCGAGTGTTACCGCCTTACCTTCGGCATAGAAGATGTCCTTATTTATGAAGGCATCTACACCTGTACCTCGTTTGAGTTTTAATATCATTGCGCTCATTGGGCTGTGGTGTTAAGTTGTTGTATTACGATACGCTTCTGTTCATCGAGACCGATTGTGGCGAACTTCCGGTTGTTCTTGGTTACAAGAATCTCCGAATAAGTCTTCGCTTCAAGCAAGTTCTTGAATATCTGAAGTTCGATGAAGCGCCCGCGAAGATCGTTGACCGACGGACTGAAGCCTGAACGAATATATTGCAGCATCTCAAAGAGATCGAGACTGATTGTCAACTGTATGAAATGGTCTGTCTTATGACGGAATGTCATACTGTCGCTCTCATATTCGATATAGTCGGTAAGATGCGGTGTATGATTGACAAAGAGTTCAAACTCATCAAGGGAGAAGCGTCGGTAACTTTTGCTTATAGGGTCTCCGGCATTGCTGCTGGCCAATAGCATATAGCCTTCCGTAAGCATATCGTTTGTGCATCCCTCACTGGCCGATATGGCTTTTGCCAAGTCTTGCATGGTCTGCGCAAGAGTCTGAGGATCTTCCTTTTCGAGCTGTTCGTTAAAGGCACTCACATAACGATACGGCAAACGGTCACGGAAATCAAATTTTGCCTTTCCCGAGGCTCCTTCAAAGTATTGGTGCCTTACAAAGTTCTTATGCCGCCCCGTAAACATCATTCGAGTCAATGAATCCTTGATCTCGTATGAGGGTACGATTTCGTTTATCTCGTTGAATTCCTTTAACAGTGACTGCTTGCGGTCGCTGAACACGATATATTCGGCCGGGGTCTTTATAGAATAATACAAATCACGGTCGAAAGCGGGAAGAGAGACTCCGGCGACATCTGTCTCCCGGAGAATCTTCACAAGCCGGTCGTTCGATTCAAGCGTCGGGAGCGGGAAATAATTCGATGGCTTTGCTCCCGGAGATGTAACATTGAAATAATAATATTGCCAGTAATACTCCTGGAGATTCTCACTCTTGACATATTCCACGAGTTGCTTTACCTCGTCGCAGGAATAGTCACGGGTCAACATCCATGCAATCATCGAACGTAGGTCGCGCATGGTGATGTGCAGCTCACGCTTATAGGCGATGGTCCGTATAAGCCATTCCAGACGGGTTATGACCTCGTCGCCGGCACTGGAATCACGGAATGTATCGACGTTATATTTGATGTAACACCTGTCGGCAATGGGACAGCCCTCACATTTGGCCCATAATTCAGGTCGAGTCAGTTTCTTTATCTGTTGTGCAAGAAGACTTGGAGTATTGCCGTCTTTTGCGGTTACAGAACGGAGGTTTAGATTGATTATCATCAATCCGGGAAGCAGTTCGGAATGTCCCTCGTTATGGAAATATTCCTCAATGTTGTCCTGAAGTTTTTTGAACTCCGGTCGGGTGGAGAGGAAATCAACGAGTCTTCCTTCGTTGATTGCTATGACACGCCCTTCTCCTACGCCCGTATAGTTTTCCTTATCTGCGAATGGACGGAGGAATTCTTCAAGCACTTTATCGTTTGCCTTTTCGGCTTCATCCTGCGACCCGTCGTAGTTGGTTTCAAATCTTACTCCGGAAAGATAGAACTCCGAACCATTATTGGATGTGAATGACCTTTTGTTCTGTCCTTTATCCTCTATGCGATGAATGAAAGCCGTCTTACCGTCACCGGCATTGCCGGTAATGATAATAAGCTTATATTTCAGAGCCTCAATATCGCTTATCAGTTTCTTGTCAAGCTTGGTTTCAGAGTATGTCAGCTCATCGAATGTGGATTTCTTATTTCCGGCGCGTGTTCCGCTATTGCCATGATGACTCTGACTGTAGAGCGAATTTATATAATCCACCGGATCCTCATGCTGGCCATGAATTATAGTCAATACGCTTGTATCCTTTAACATACCGTTAGGACCAATTGCCTGCAGTGCCCGTTTCATCTCCAATGCCGTGCGGAAACGCTGTGAGCGGTCGGTCTTTATTGCTCGCATCACGAAATCGGCCATGGCATCTGTCAACTTATTATTGTAACTGCGGATGTCAGTCGGAGCTGTATGTATATTGGGTAAATTCTTGCTGCCAGGCCAAGGATAGGCATGAGCCAATAGCTCGTAGATGGTAACACCCAAAGCAAATGTATCGGTGGATTTATCCCAGTCGATCTTATTACCGGCCATGACGAGGTCTGGAGCCATATATGGCAATGTCCCTGCGAACGATTTGTCTTCGGTTGTCGAAGAAGCGATGTTGAAATCAATCAGTTTGTAAACCTGCCGCTTATGCCACATAATGTTGCTCGGCTTGATGTCGCGGTGATAAACCGGAGGCTCCTTGCTTTGTAAGAAAATCAGTGCATCGAGTATCTCATCCGCCATCTTGTAGATTTCATCCACCGGCAACTTTTGAGAGCTATTGCGGGTATAGTTCTGGAGATTATCTCCCTCCAACAGTTCCATCAGAGTGAAGTACAGCCCCTGATTGCTCTTGTCAGCGAAGATAAATTCCACAATATTGGGATGTTTCAGTTTTTCAAGCGCTTTAAGCTCACTTATGGCGTTTTCTACTGAGGCGTCACGTTCAAAGATTTTGATGGCCATGTGCTTGCCATACATATTATGCCATACCTTGAATACGCGTGCAAAACCTCCCTTGCCAAGCATGTCATGCAATGTCATTGATGATGTGACATTCATGCCCGGCTTCATATCTTTCAGATAATATATCTTCTCACCTGACGAAGTGGATGACGAAGTCTGCGATTGGGCCGATGATTGCTGAGTCTTCACTTCCTCTTCAACAGCTTTGGTGATGAAATCAATCAGTTCATCAGCTGTCTGCCAACGGTTCTCTTGATTCTCTACAATGGTGTTTTTCACCACCACGTCCATCCACTCCGGAAGGTCGGCGTTCAGCTTTGAGGGCATTTTGTCTTCCGGTAACTTGCCTCCCATTGCGGTCATGAATGTCAGTACCGAATCAAAAGGCACGTCACCAACCATGAGTTCATAGAAGATTACGCCAAGAGAATATATATCGCTGCCGGTAGTCACATCTCCTTCAAGAAATTCGGGAGGGGTATATGGCGATTTGCTGTCAACATCTCCATAGACAGTGAACTTCAAATCGGAGTGTTCCATAAACCATGCCATGCGGAAATTGGCGAGCATAGCCTTACCACCTTCGTAGATATATATGTTTTCGGGTCGAACGTCGCGGTGATATACATCGCTTGCATGAGCGGCTTTCAAGGCCCTCGCCACATCAAGGATAATGCTGATCTTGTCGGTCTGCTTGAATGTTTTCTGTCTTAGCTTGGCACGTAGAGAACTTTCATCCTGATAGCGGTTTATCTCATAATAAAACGTACCCTCCCCATTGAGACGACAGTCGGTATGGACGATAAAGGGAGAGGTGCCGATTCTTTCCTGGGCAAGCTTTGCATTCTGCACTTTAAGCTGAAGATTTCGCAACTCCGCCAGAGACTTTCCTGCCACATCAAGAGGAAACTCTCGCACTTTGTAATGTGCAGTCTTGATAAGCTTTGGCTCACAGAGAAATTCGGTGAAATCCTCCGTTTCCTGCAATTTTTCAAGTATGGTATAATCGAATATCTCTTTCCGTTCGGCTTTGATTCTTTCAGCCGAGTTGCCTGCAAGATGCTGAGCTATACGTTCCTGCCATTCGTTTATCTGTCCGGGGCTACGTCCGACACGTTCAGCGGAAGTAAGGAACTCAATCAGTTCATCGCCAAGCGTAAAAGTCTGGCTATAGCACTCGCAATGAGGGTCGATTCCGAATTTGGACTGATTTGGACGACTGAGCGTTATTGCCGTAATCACTTGACCGAAACGCCAGTCGGGATGCTGGTTCTTCAATGTCGTGCCGAGAATGCGGCTCTTAAGGCCTGCGGTCTTATGAGGGTTTGCCACTTCTTGTCCGCCACGGAACCATGCGGCATCATCTCCTTCGAGATTGACGCTCCAGTCTTTATTCTCGATATGATAGACGGCATGAGGAGCCACGACAATACAGTCATATTCCCAATATTTCATCACGTGGTTAGGTCCGGTAACCGCGATATTGACATTGGGGATAATTATATAATCATCTGGCAGACGAAGTTCCAGGAATTGGAACAGCCTGCGCTCTCCCTGATTCACAGGGCCGTCGTCATGCCGGGGATGTCTTATCTGTGCCATCTTCTATAAACTGGATTTCCCAACGACCGGCCTTATTTGAGCCTACACGCTGAGTATTAATATAATCTTTCATTTTTTCTCGCTGATAGCGAACAGCACTGACCTTCATGCCTATTACCTCAGCCAGTTCATTCATGGCCATTGTGGGATTCAAACACATGGCTATCAGAATTTGCTTCTGGTCATCAGATAAATTAGCATCGTTCTCTATACGTGTTCTTATCTGCGAATTTATCTGCGAATTTATCTGCGAATCAGTTGATTCTTGATTGGATTCCAGCACTTTTGCATCTGCATTTATCTGCGAATTTATCTGCGAAACGAACTCCGGATTGGGCTCGTATGTAGTCCAACGTCCATTGGGAGTCGAAATCAGGAAGCCTTGTGATGTCAATCCGGAAAGTAGACGATTGACCTCCCAGCTGTTTTTCCCTGTATATTGCTGTAACTTGGCATTCGTATTGGCATAGCCTCCGACAATAAGAGCAAGTGCCTCCTTCTCCTCAGAGGCACACAGGTCAAAACTTCCACCATACAATTCATGCAGACGGTCAAGAAGTGACGGTGCGAACAATGAAACCAGTTTCAACGTCAGCCAGACTTCATGTACTTCATTTTCCTCATGCAAGTCCGGAGTTATCCATGATTCGGAAGCCCAAGCACTTAAGATTTTCTGAAATCCGGAACCGATATTATCACCATACCCTACCATCCTGAACATGCGTTGCATGGTCTGGTTGCGTGCATGTGTAAATTCACCCTGATATATTTTGTCTCTGCTGATACGAAGATTACCCGGATTACGCATTATGATTTGTTCTGTCTGACGTTCGATGCGTAGGACTCCGTTTGCTTCAAAATCACAGTGTATCACCGAGTTTACCGTGCCTTCCATAACAGCATCTTTCAGACTTTCATCATCAGCGCGTTCCCCGCCTACAAGCCTTCCGGCCTTAGGGAGTGTAACAAAAAGTCTTCTTAACGTCAAAGTGACGAAATTGAAGAGATTATGCTCCTAGGTCCCGTCGTCAGTAAGACGGTCATTCCATTTTTCACTGCTGCCAGGCGTTATGCCGCTTCGGTCAAGATAATCGACCCTGAACTGCGGAAAAACTTCACGAATAGACAATCCCTTGCCGAACATAAGAAGCCCGGCCTTTGTCAGACCTTCTTTACCGGTTCGACGGTTTTTGGAATATCCTCCCATCTGTTGAAGGAACTGCTTATTGTCAAGGTGGCCGTAAACATGATTCCTATATCGCGCGTCAAATCGGGCTCTGTAAGCATTCAGCGTGTCGAGGTCTATATCGTCCATGCCATAGTGTTCCACTATCTCTGAATCAAGGTCATCGGCACTGTTTCGTGTCAGCATGGCCAATTCTTCCTTGTTGACATGGCGATCACCTTCATGGCTGCGCTTATATGTGCCGTCGCGCATATTGTCATTGATATAGACAGGTTTCCGATGATAATCTGCCTCCGGGACAGTAATGCAAATCACATCTTTGCCATCGATGGAAATCGGGCGTACGTCGCTATCGACCAAAATATTTGCACTGACTTTCTTAGGATCTTCCAGCTGATTGAAAAAATCAGTGATAATCTTGAAGCTATCCTCAACGCCGGTAATCTCAAAACGCTCCGGAAGTGGCTTCTCCTTATGTTCGGTAATTCCTAACAGAATGATGCCGCCATGAGTATTCGCGAAAGCTGAATATGATTCCCATACGGACGAGGGGACCTTCTTGCGAGACTCTTTTATCTCCAAGGTAGAATTCTCACCTAAGAGAATCATCTCTTTTATCTTATTTGCTGTTATTTTCATACTTTCACAAATTACTTACTCCATTTTTCGATTTCGGCCTCGACCATTGAAATTGCTTCCCGTTCAAGCATTTTCGCCTTATATACTGATTCTGTATATTCCCTTACGTTCTCCACAATTTCATCAAAATACTCGCCAAGCATTGGTACGGGTATATCTGCAACATGAAATGATTCAAGATGTTGAATAACCGATCCGTATTTGAAATGATTGACAAGTTCTTTGCCTATGGGCGAAGAAAGAAATCCAAATAAGTATAATTGAGTCTTATAGTCCTTAGGTACAATTCTTATCAAATCGTGCGTGTATATAAACGGTTCCAGTTGTTTATCTACAAATACCACGTCTCCAACTGAGCCGCTACATGTCATTAGAATCCAGCCTTCTTTTACAAATAACTCATCCTTCATGGACGCTTGCCTATAGGAGATATATTTGGAAGCCGTTGGTATGGCTTTCAGAATATCGGCCCCCATCAGAAATGGATGCCCATTTTCAACGTATTCACGTTTAAATATATTCTGTGTAAAAATATTAGCTGTTAATTCTTGTACGGTCTTATAAGCAAACACTTCTGCGATGGTATCCAAAAAGGCTTTCGCTTTTTCAGTATATATAGCGCCTTCAAATCGCTTGCCTTTTAAGGACGTGATTTCTCTAATATTTATAGAATGAGATATAGGTTTTACCTTAATTGAAATTTCTTCGGCAAATCGAGCGTGAGCTGCCTTCAAAGCGTCCGATGCCTTTTCTCGTAACAGAGCCGATTCTTTAATCATTCGATCGGATTCTGAAACTGTTTCTTTAGGCAAAATCGGGATTTGTATCTGACCAGCCTGTGTAGCATTGATATGTTTAACAACGCCTCCAAACTGAGATTGTGTAATCTGATAATAGCCGTATTTACTGCTTAAAAAGGCATAGACATAACCTCCGGGCAGTTCATCCTCATTAGGGATTACGCGAATAAGATCATGAGTAGCGATTCTTCCGGCGTAATTGCCATTTGTATAGGAGGTATTTCCTAACGTACCGGAGCAAGTCACAAGGATCCAGCCTTTTTTAAGTACAAGATATGGCATTTCAATGGCTTGTCTTTTAGCAAGGAACTGACCTGTGTCAAGATTTGCCAATACCGTATCTGAGGCTGCCAAATACGGAACACCATGTTGCTTATCCTTTACCCAGATGCGAGAAAAGATATTACCAAGGAAGATTCTTTCCGTAACAGACGAAAGAGGCTTAACTTCATAAGGCAACTCCGCAAGTGTTTCTCGTACTTTAACTCCCTCGCTCAGATGAAGCGAAGGGTCAAAGCGGAATTCCATTGTGGGTATCTGCTTGATATTTACAGTAGCCGATTTCATTTGTGTTCCTCCTTAAAGTGAGTATATGCCTCCGACACCTTGGGCAAGTCATCGTCGATTTCTTTCAGGCGTTCGATACGCGAACGAACAAGCTCCTCGCCGTTTGCATCCACCACGAGCCACTGCTTCATCTTATCGAAGAGGAGTTCAGCCCCATCTTCATCACGCTTATATATCGGCACTCCGCGACGGTCTTTGCCAACCTTCTCTACTATTGCCATAAAGACATCATAGTCATCTTTGGTATAGTCAAGGTTCTCTTCCGCCTCTGTCTTCTTCTGCAAAAACAAAAGAGATGCCTGCACACCAACCTGCGGAAGGAAAGTCTCCACCGGTAGGTCTACGGATGCAAGGAGTTTGAAATGCTTTAGAATCCAAATTCGTACTGACTCGGTATTGGGATTGCCAAGAATGCCGTCAGGCAGCACAATCGCCATCTTGCCGCCCGGTTTCAGGAAGTTATAGCAAGCCTCTATGAACAGGACCTCAGGAGCTTTACTGTTTAACGCATATTTACGTGCAATCTCAGCATCTACTTCGACCTTTGCACCAAAGGGAGGATTGGTGAATATCATGTCAAAACGCCCCTGGGCATTGTTATCGGCTTTTTCAAACGGGAAGTTGCGATCCTTGCTCTGAGAGATACTATCCAAAACGACTGGAGCAATCTTCGCAACATCCTCTTTTGCGCCGTCAGGATAATCAAGCGAATTTATGTTGAAGATGTTGCTGTGTCCGTCGCCTGCCATCACCATGTTCATGCGGGCTGCCTTTTTCAAGTCGGGATCGAAGTCGAATCCGAACACCATCTTTTCAGCATATTTACGCACACGCTCACTGACCTCAGGAGTATTGAACTTCGCTTCCAAGCGTACACCACTTAAATCCGGGAACATTTCCTGAGCAATCTTGCGGCGGACATGGTCGAGGACCATTACCAGGAAGCCTCCGGAGCCGCACGCCGGGTCAAGGACACGTGTATCCTCATCGGGATCCAGCATATCGACCATACACCTGATGACATTGCGGGGCGTGAAGAACTGTCCGGCCTCTTGCTTGAGAGTATTGCTTACAATCGTCTCGTATGCGGTTCCCTTAACATCGACTGTCGCTTCAAGGAATGAATATTTAGCAAGCTCGCTTGCAACAAAAGCCAGTGCACGGTCGGAAAGCATAATCTGTTCAGACCCATCGAAAACATCCTTGAATACCTGACTTTCCTGTAGCTCATTGAACAAGCCTTTAATACGGATTGCGACTTCACGTTGGCCCTCTTCGGTAAAGCGCTCCTTGGCACCGACCCAGAAACGTCGGCGATAGCTTATGCCGTCTGCCGCATCCTGAATCTTACGCTTTTCATCGTACAGCTTGCAGAAAATAAGATTGAGAAGTTCCCAGAATGCCGTTTTCTTCATTCCCTCATTGCCATATATATAATTGTGGCAGCGCTTGAAAGTCTGTATAAGAGATTCGTTGGCAGGCTTACGGGGTACTCCTCTTTCGCCTTGTTCAAGCAATTCCTCCAACGTCTGACCCTTAATCGGGAAATCGGCAATATCCTCAACATCAACCTGTCCGAAACGGTCTTCATCGGAATAAAGGAAGAGTTCGTCGCCTCCGTTTGTCCAGCAGGCAAAGCGACAATCTGTATTGAATAATAACGGTGAAAGAGTGGCGTAAGCTCCGGCTTTTTTATCTTCCGGCTTGACTTTAGAATCTTTCGCTACTATGATAAAGCGAATTAGATTCTCTGGATCATGGGGAGTATTCTCCTCGAAGATTGCCAAATCGACTTTCTGAGTCTTAGAATTGCCGGTCTCGGAATCGATGTATCTTACCTTATAGTCGCGCTCCATATCGGAGGCGGCGAAACCATATTCCTCAATCATCTTACCAATCATATACTGGAGGGTCTGCTCCTTGTCAGAGACCTTGACCACCTTATTGGTAAGCATACAAACAATCTCATTCTCTGCCAGAACGACACCTTCGTTATTGTTGTTATCTGAATTTTCTGCCATGGTGATAAGATTGTGAGGGTTATTTCCTATAGATGACGTAATTATCATCCTTAGTTGAATTCAATAAGTCTTTTATGTCAATATCAAGTAGGTTGGCAATCTCCCTAAGTGTCTCCAAGCCGGGTTGAGCGGTATTGGTACACCATTTAGAGACAGTAGCAGGGTCCTTTCCAAGATGTTGTGCCAACCACTTATTAGTCCTTTTCTTCTCTGCGAGAACTACTTTCAGACGGTTCAGATCGTTTTCCATTGGGGCTATAATTGAATTTGACGCAAATATAGTGATAAATTTTGGATAACACATGATTTTTTGGAGAAAATTGATTATCTTTGCGTCCAAATCCTCCCTCCGACTCCACGTGGACGCCGAGCAACCCTGGATTTGAGCTTTATCCCTTATGTGGAAAGACATCGAAACCGATAAGGATCTCTTAGGATACACGGTGCACGCTCGTATGCTCAAGAACATCATAATGAATGATGCGATGCTTCCTATTTCAATTGGCGTTTTCGGCAATTGGGGCAGTGGCAAAAGCAGCCTTATGCTTATTCTTGAAGAGTTACTCAAGACGGATGCAGCAAAAGCCGAAACTGGAGAAAGGATCTTGCAGATCCAATTTAATAGTTGGCAGTTTGAGAACTACGAGAATACCAAGTATGCGCTTATTGAACATATTCTTAAAGTGATGTCTAACGATGTTAACGAGCATCAGAAACTTTTTACAAAGTGTAAGAATATTTTAAAGCGCATTAAATGGCTCTCAGGAATAAGTTTAATTTTTAGCAAGGCTAAAGAAATTCTCCCTGATGACTTAAAGAATATTATCCCGAAATGGGATGAAATGAAAGATCTGATAAAGGAGGAAGATTATAAAGAAGTTATCGGAACAAGTGGTTCTCTAAATTCTACGAAAATTATCGCTCGTTTTAGGAAAGACTTTGAAGAATTGGTAAAGGAAGCACAATATAAATGTGTTGTTATTTATATTGATGATTTAGACCGTTGCTCTCCAGAGCGGGTTATCCAATGCCTTGAGGCGGTCAAATTATTCCTAAATGTTTCCAAAACAGCATTTGTTATAGGAGCAGATGAAAGAATAATTGAATATGCAATAGAAAAGCACTACCCTGAAAGGAGCCAACAAGAAGGCGAATACAGACCATTTTCAGACTATCTTGAGAAACTTATTCAATTACCATATAAACTTCCACGTCTATCTCGGAAGGAGCAAGAAACTTACATAACGCTCCTCCTCTGCCAACAATATCTAAAGAATGACTTCTCTAGGATATATACAGATTATCGAGAGTTCAAAAAAGAAAACATTTATGCGCCATACAATCTAAAGATTGCAAAAAGCCGTCTTGAAAATATAGATTGGAAGGAGGTGGAGAAACTCATCCCGATTGTGCCATTAATGCAATCTTTCCTTAATGGCAATCCGCGTCGTTTAAAACGATTTATGAATACCCTCCATGTCAGGCTTGAATTGGCTAAAGCCGCGGAGATTTCTGAGATAGATAGCGCTATACTAGCAAAATTGATGACGTTGGAATATGATACAATGTATCGAAATAGATTTGAACATCTATACGGATTACGCAGTGAAAACGGCGATATAGAAGGAATTGGCAAAGTTGAAATTGAAGCCAATAATGGGGCGATTACTGACCAAACATGGAAGGATTGGAATGTTCCAGTACTGATTAACTGGCTAAAATCAAAGCCTTCCCTTAACGGGATAGATCTAACTTCCTATTTTTGGATTTCAAGAGAGAGTTTAATGGATGCCGAACCCGTAGAAAGTTGGGTAAGTACACGTATAAATAAACTCTATCATGAACTTCTCCACATGCAAGCACAGACTGTTGTACAAAAAGCCATAGAGAATCTTGGTGATACCTTTACACAAGAGGAAAAACTAATGTTCGTCAGTCTTATTAACTTGAGATTAAAACAAGATCCTAAAGATTCAGCAATCTGGAGAATCCTTAATGCTGATGAAAATGAATATCTAACTCTGATTACACCAGATTCTGTAGATCGTTTGTTTTCAAATGTAGCGACAGAGCAGATTGCACCAGAAGCAAAAAAGTTCTTTCAAAGGTTGAAAGGGAAAGATGAACTGAAACCTATTATGGATAAGATAAAACTTGGCAAGCGTTTAAGCACAGCCATAAAAATGAAATAACATGGGTACGTCTCAATCACATAAATTATTGAAAACTCCTGCATGGAGCCAAGCAAAAAGGGCTATGACTGAAGTTGCGCATAATCCGTCCAATACTAATATTGGAAAATTTATGCACAATTTCTCACATGCCATACAGTCTTCGTCAGGTAGAGGTGGCAGTTCAACGTCCTCATTTGGTCATCATGGCAGCTTAATTATAAGCCGATTCTTAGACTTAATTGGCGATGCAAGAAATGGAGTCTTCCCTTTTATACCTGTATCAGATGAGGAGAAGACTACGCTTACTCCACAAGAAACGCTTATTCTGATATATGATTCATTAACCGGTGATTCAGATTCTAATCCAGACCAAGTCGCTGCTCAAGCGGCATTGGACTCTATGTTGAATGAACTTCTCGATAAATGCGAAACAGTTGAAGATATTAAAGATACACTCAAAAATTTGTCAAATGAGGATATTATATTCTTGACAATCGAATATCAATCCGCTTATATTCTTGAATATGCCGGGGAATTGTTTCAAGAGCATATCTTTTCCAAGGAAGCTGATCCCGCAAGTATTAATACTGAAATCAAGAATTATATCAAAAGTGAACTAAGCTCCTATATTGCAGAACACGGGAAGCCGATTAACCCAATGTCAACCCAGTGGAAGCAGTTTATCAAAAAAATGACTTCTGAAATATTAGAAATATGGAAGTAATCATAACCGTTAAGCCTGATGCAGATCTGCCTATGCTCAGTAGGCTTATGATCAATACTGGCGATGGAATAAACCATTCTGTATCAATGAAATTTGGATTCGATGATTTATGGTCTTTTTCGAGAGATCTGTCATCGACTGCATTCGATTTTCTGTTACTTGCACATATCGTTTATTGTGTTGACCGTGCCATTTCAAGAAATATGTTTTCAACTGATGGGTGGCACAGGAATCTTAGAGTCGAGGGGATCCCCGTTCAAAACTTAAAGGCTATGGACACCTCCAAAGCACTTTTCCGTAAGGCTATAAACTTTCTCACCGGGGATTCTTGGAATTTTGAATTCATCCAAGGTAATGAGATTAACTGGAAAATCTCAAAGGCAAAAGAATTTGATAATTCCTTGTATGAGTCTGTAAGCTTATTCTCAGGTGGCCTTGATTCGCTAATCGGCTTTGTAGATCACGCATCGGAGTTGCCAGAAGACAAGAAGATTTTATTGATCTCACATAAGGAACTGGGCAAGGAAGGTGGTGATCAAAAACGTATTCTCGAAGAGTGCGAGCGTAAAGGATTCTTCGTGAACAAATACACCCGGCTGATATTGAATGCAGGATTAAAAAACTATACTTGGGAAAACAAAATTCCAAATGAAGGAACTTTTCGGGCCAGATCATTATTGTTTTTTGCCGCAGGTATTTATGCAGCGCACTCTATCTCTCCTGATATCAAGCTCATTGTTCCTGAGAATGGGACTATTTCATTAAATATTCCTCTTGAAAAAGGAAGGCGTGGAGCATGCAGTACCCGTACCACTCATCCTACTTTTATTCGACGAATTCAAGCTGCATTAGAGTCTCTCGGAATTCAAAATCTGATAATAAATCCATATCAGCTCTCCAGTAAAGCTGATATGATGATTGATTGTTGCAAAGACTCCCAAAAGGAAGAAATTTTAAAGCACTTATCTCATCTATCTTGTTCTTGCGCCAAAAGATCACATAATAGATGGTGGGATAAAAGAGGTGGGCAAGTCCGTCACTGTGGGTACTGCCTTCCTTGCATATATCGTCGTGTGGCATTAGATTGTGTCGGTTTAGATTCCTTTGATTATATAGGTACGGATATCTATAGAAGTGCTCACTTTAGAATAGATGACACAACACAACAAAGAAGTTCTGACATCAGATCTCTTAGATATTTCCTTACGAGAAACCTTAACAGAGAATATATTCGTCGGGAACTTCTGAATAATGGAGTTAGGGACGTAAATGAAATCGAGAATTATATTGAACTGACCTTCCGTTCATATCAGCAAGTGCTAAATTGGCTAAACAAATTACCCAAATGATTGATACTCATTGTCACTTCGATATGATGGACAATCCCATTGGCTTCATTGACAGCAAAGAAGCCAATGGGGACATTGTTATTGGAATGACCTCTTGTCCTGAGCATTTTAAGTTGGGATTGCCTTTCATCAAGAATAAAAGATGTATTAGGCTGGCACTTGGCTTTCATCCTCAGATAGTGAATCAAATCCAGGCCCAATTTCGGAGTTTCATTGGTCTCATAAACAAAACCTCCTATATAGGAGAAATCGGGCTTGACTTTTCGAGAGAGTTCTTCTCCTTTCGAGACGTCCAAATTGAATATTTTACAAAAATCTGTCAATATTTAAGTACATCAAAAAAAATTATAAGCATTCACTCTGTCAAAGCTGAGAACTGTGTATTGGATATACTCGAACAGTATCAAATCAAGATTCCAATTCTTCATTGGTTTAATGGGTCTGCGACTCAAATTCAGCGAGCTGTTAATTTAGGATGCTATTTTTCTATAAACGAAGCAATGACGCAATCACAAAAAGGTAAGGTTGCTATCGCTAACATGCCACGTGATAAAATTCTGACAGAAACAGATGCCCCATTTAATAAGAAAGACAATATTGAAAAAGCCATATATGCTATTGGTATGTCTAAAGAGGAAATTCATAATAATTTCATTAACTTAATTTCCATACTTAAATCCTGAACCATACAATTTATGAGCGAATGTAGCAAAGAACAGGTAACGTGTCCTCGCTGTCATTACGACAGTCCGATGACAGTCTGGAACTCCATCAATGCCGATCTCGACCCGGAATTGAAGGAGAAATTGCTTGATGGGGACTTGTATCATTGGAAATGTGAGGTCTGTGGTCTGGAGATTGATGTACCGTTCGGGACGCTATATCACGATATGGAGCATAAGTTCATGCTCTTCTTTTCGCCATGGGAAGAAGACGAGGACAAATACAAGGAGATTGAAGTTCCAATGCCGCCAGGAATGGGATTCAAAGCTTACATCTTTCGCTCTGTTTTCGGTATGAATGAACTCCGTGAGAAGATTAGTATTCTGGAAGCCGGACTTAATGACGTTGCCGTTGAGCGGATGAAATTCTTTCTGAAACTCGACAACACGGAGGGTTTGTATCAGGATGATGCTCTTTTCTTCCTCGGCGTTGACACGGATCCCGATAAAATCAAATCATCCGGATGGGAACGCGGTGCCATCAAGTTTCTACGGCTAAGAGAAGGCAAAGAACCGGAGATTCTTCCTTTTCCGATGGAAAAATATTACGATTATTTATTGGCTGTCAATATGGATCCCCGGATGAAACCGGCTCAATGCACTTGTATTGATGAGGGTTGGATCAGGATGAACCTACAGAAAATGTAAGTCATGAGGTGCTATGATAAAAAAATAGGCAACATAGGTCCCTTTGAAATTATAGGTACGGAAGATCCGCGAGACTGCGTAGGGCTTCGTGACAGAACAGGCCGTTGGATTGTTTCACCGGAACAGGGCTATAAGTCGTTCAACCATTATGATGATGGTTTGATGATAGCATACCGGTCAGAAGAAGATGGCTTTGGATGGGTATTGGTGGATTATCATGGGAACTGCACCTCCGACAGATATAACTTTATTGAACCGGCAAGTGAAGGTTTCTATATGGTAGAGAAAGGGTCTCGCCATAACATTATGCGGCGCGATGGTTCCCTTGTCCTAAAAGAATGGCCTCATCGGGTATGGAAGGTTCGTAACGGATATTTTCAAATAGAAAATACCATTCGCAAAACAAAGACGACACCCACTCGATATGTGGCGGGCGTGGCACATGTGAGCGGAATCATAGTTTTCCCGATGATTTTTGAATCTGTGAGATTCTTTGATGACCCGGATGATGCCAATATGCTGGCTAAGAAGGATGGACAGTCTTTCGTAATACATCGCGGTGCGTTATTTGACCCACAAAAACGTCATTATCCACCTAAACCGGAACCGGACAAGCTGGGTAAATTCTTCGAACAGATTGTAAACTGGATTCTTCCAGGACTGCAACTGTTCTACCGGGATACAGATGCCAACATAGACATTGAGCGAATGTATCCTGTTGGCAAAGTTCTCCGGACAGGATTTTACACCTCGGTGAGCACTAAACTTCAAAGGCCGGCTCAAAAGACTCGTTTTCTTATTGCGTCGGCTCACGCAGCTCTTCTTTGCTCCGATGAAAATGGCAATGTCAATGAGACCGGGTTGAGCTTCAGTCCCAGAGCAGAAGAATGGCGTCATGCTGTGCTATCAAAGAACGCATGGCTGAAAGTCCTTGATGTTTATCAGGTCGGAGACATCACCCAGATTTTTATAATTCAGATTCCGGAGACAGCAGCGATGTTTTTGGGAGATAATGAGACTGTTTTCAACTTCATAAATGAGTCTGGAGGCAACGGAACGACACTGGTAGAAATTGCAAGAAGAAGCCTTGACGAGAAGATGAAACAATTGGTCCATCCTCGCTCTACGGACACCGATTGGGTGGCGTTGATGTCTCGTCCCATTGGTTACACTCTTGAAGGACAACCATATTCCTTAGCTCCTGATTATACTCTGGACGAGGATCCGTTCAGCGACCGTCAAACGAATTATGAACATAATCGCTACTTTTGCAGCGTTATACATGATTTGGCTGATGACCGCGACATAGTCCAAGATTATGATGGATTCCCTTGGCGGGGTGTTGTCGGAAGCGTATGCGATGGCTGTATGTATGCTAAGGGCACAAACGGACGGCCTTTCGGATGCGGACGACTTTTTCAGGAGAGTTTCCGAAAAAGCTATATAAGCGGGCATTGTGACTACTGGAAATTCAATCTCGAAACAGAATCGTGGTTTGAACACAGGAGTCGGATGGAACGTGAAAAAGCTGAGGAACATCAGTCAAAAACCTTCGGCTCGTATGCCACAAATCTTGTCATGGACTTTATAGCCGAGCATTTGGAAGGGAAGATTGATAATCTTCTAAAATTTGATTTTCATTCTCTCCGAGAAGATAAGAAATATGGCTCGATAAAAGGACCGACAATGATTCAGAATTATGCGATAGTCAAATCAATCATCGAAATAGTATTCAGCGAATACTGGCCCGACCTGAATGTTGAGACCCTGGATTCTTACCAATATCAAATCGTAACCATTATTCATTACCAACGTCTTGCCGGAGCACGCATAGCCGACCGGCGTTTCAAAGCACTGGATGCCCATTGCCCTGACAATGAGTTAATCGACATGGCAGAAGAGTTATTTTCCCACTGCTATACACTCGGAGACTTTATCGTATGGCCCAACAAGGCTATTATGGCAAATATGTTCGACGATTCCAAAATGAGGGGATACATCGACCGCATGTTTATCGCCATATATGACGTCATGACCGATGCCAAGAAACAGAATATGGATGTAAAGGCCGCCCTATACAAGAACCGTAAACTGATGAAAGGCTATCAAGGGAAAGAAGGTTTTGTAGCTTTAATGAACAATTCTTTCCTTGAAGAATTTGTCGGTAATGATGGCGCCCCGAAACACATCTTCGATGGCATATCAAATTCAGCACGTGACTTCCGACCGGAGCTTCTACCTGAAGCGCTACGTCAATACCATGATTTCATGGTGCCCATGATAGAACGGCGTTCGCAGCGGATACTGAATGCTCTTAAAACCAAACTTAATTTATAGAGTATTCATGTGCGCATACAATTATCGGCAACATAAATTATGTTCTATCCAAGATGTTGATCTTTTGGAGGAGTTGGTTGTCCGGCATGGCGATTTTACTTCAAAGGATTTCAATTATTTTTGGAGACAGGCTTTGGAAAGCGAGACTCCTTCAAGGATAAAAAATAGGCTTAACCGCAAACTGAAACCTTTAATTAGAAAGAATATAGAAAAGAAGAAGTCAATTCCAAAGAATACGCCGGTTATATCTCAATCCATTCAGCGGATTTCAGAGAATCCAAAACCTGATATTTTCGGGGATATATATCATGCCTCAGATTTCGTGTTTGACGATGGTGTGATTAGACTCGGAGATTGGAAATTGCAAAGTAGAAGAATTAAGAAAGTTCATCCCTCATGGCTTAATCTCATTGACCATGAGTTTAAGATTGCCTGTGAGTCTAAAAAGCTTAAATTATTCCATTTTGTTCCTTATACAGACTTGTCCTTTATACTGAATGCGATTGCAGAGAAAATTAAGGAACAAGAAGAACGAAAAACGAGGCAAGCCTTTGAGAAAGACAAGGAACGCATCTCTGCTCAGATTGGGCTATTCTTGAATAACTCAATGTGTAATATCTATGAAGATGATAATCGCCTAAGGCACAAGGCCGTGAACCTATATAACCTTATGGCCAATCATACGTTAGTTGATATTTCTAAAGATGATTTCATAAACTCAGTCCATGAATGCAATCTACGTGTACCATTCGAGGATGTCGATATCTGTGATGGATATATTTTATGCCTTTTACACGAGTGTGAGTTTGTAAACACTCCGAAATGGGAGCAGTGTAAAGATTATTTGTGGGATGATTTCCCCAAGAAGTATTTTCGCGTTTTTGAGGATGAACTGTCCGCTATTTTTCAACAACAATTAGCGAATATTAAGGCGCAGATAGATTCAGATAGGACCATTCGCATAAACACCTATCTATCAGCGAAAAGTTTTGTAGAAGCAATATCCACAAATTATAGACTACCGTTGTTGCTTGCCGGGACAATGCCAACAGATGAATCTGAACCTCCTAAATATATTACTTTCCCTGTATCTTTTTTATCAAAATCTGTTAATGAAGGATTCAGTATTCTATGCACCTTTCATTATGACCTGCTAAAAACAGTACTTTTCTCTGAAATATACAAGTTCTCAGATGACACAGAAAACTCAGTCGCATTAAAGGCGATGCACTTCAAGGCGACAAATGAACAAGATGGGTTAAAGAAAGTACTCAGTAGTCCATTGTTGTCCGGAGTGCGCATTGTCTCCGATTACTATATAAACCGATTGTCTTTGAGAGGCAGTTATTATCTTCGGGAGATTGAAAAATGTACCATACTTGAGTTTGGTGAAAACTGCTCACATCTCAGCGACTGGGATAACTCTTGGTGGAATTGGTTCAAAAGTACAAAGTTTCATACAAGCCATTTAGTCATTGATTATGAAAATCATGAACTGACACTTATACCTTCTGATATTAAATACTCAATCTATCGGTTTTCTGTCAGTACCCAACGGGCAACAATGGAGGAGGCTGCTTTGGTCTTGATAAAATATTTCACGTCATCTTTGGATAATAAACGCCAATATTTTAGAATACCTCTTATTTTTCGGGAATGGGGGATCTATAATTTCAGGAGACTGTAATGCTATGAAGGGCTCAATGCAAGCGGTTGCCATGAATGTCGAGGACGTCCCTGTCATAGCATAGCACTAATGTTTTCCATAAATCTAAAGTATTTCAGCTGTCTTCCCATACGCTTTCCTGTGTTTTAGGCCACGCCCGGGAAATTCCAAATAAACCTTTTGAAATGCACGTGGCCATACTGTGTGCCTTTGGTATTGCCTAGGACGACATCGACCCAAGGTACTGCGGCGGTAGCCTTAAGCAATATATTTATACGGAAAATTTCTTTGCAGCCTCCTCAATAATTTTCTCGATACAATCACCAGACATCTTTAAAAAGCCTGCGACCTTTTTATATTGCTTGTTATAATCCTTATTCAGAATATAGTTCAAGCAAAGGTGGCGATAAATAATCATCTTCCCCATTTCCTCCAGTATCAATTTTTCATCTTTACTGCAAGTATCTTCGTAAGCATTAACTGAAGTACACCTTTCGGGGGTTGCAGTCAGGTTGTATTTTTGCACCGCAGAGTTGCACCAACTGCAACCTCCAATATTATGACAAAATCAGAGTTTCAGGAATTACAAATCAGAGCCGCTTCGTGCGGCACTACTCTCAAGGATTTTCTCCGCGCCGAGGGAGTGGCATACTCCACCTACAACTATTGGTGTAAGAAATCAAAGGCGGAAGCCGAGCCTATGCGGATTGCCCCGATAAGCATCCGAACGGAATTCCACACGTCATCCGCTCCGGCATCTATGGCCGGAGTCGATTTGCCGGGAGTCACACTTGCGTTTCCCAGTGGGGTCAAGGCCCATTTCGGGCGAGGCAGCGAACATGTGCTGATGGAGGTGTTGTCCAAAAGCATGTACTGAGCCATGTTCTGTCTCAACGATACGATGCGCTACCATCTTTGCCCCGGGCGGACGGACATGCGCAAGGGAATCAACTCGCTGATTGGAGTTGTAAAGGAGCAGATGGGGGCCGATGTGCGAAACGGTGATGTATTCATCTTCATCGGCAGCAGCCGAAAACTAATGAAGTTGCTCCATGCCGAGGATGGTGGGATGGTGATGTATGTAAAACGTCTGGAAGCAGGACGTTTCAATCTTCCGGAGTATGATCGGGAGAGCCGGAGTTACCCTATGGAATGGCGCGATCTGGTGGTCATGGTCGAAGGAATAACGGAAGACCCGACTGCCAGGCTGCGGCGTCTCAGAGCCGAAAGAACGGAATATCATGTTTGAGAAAAAGCGGTGGAGATCACCGCTTTTTTTGATACGTTTTTATTTGGCAAAGTCGTTGATTTTTCGTATATTTGCATTGTAAAAGACAAGCAGATATGACGACCGAACAGACACTTCAGCTCATGGTGGAGACGTTGACGAAAGTCAACGAGCAACAAGGTCGTCAGATATCCGAACTGTCACGGCAGGTCAAGGAACTGACCGCACAGATAGCATGGTTCCAGCGTCAGATGTTCGGTCGCAAGAGCGAGAAGAACATCA
>ERZ827108.974-NODE-974-length-42672-cov-4.424080_pt1 | contig 42672 bp, 35 predicted proteins | sample MGYA00519921_ERZ827108 | MGnify/ENA primary metagenome ERZ827108 (study PRJEB31778, sample SAMEA3449258) | human gut metagenome | biome: human gut; feature: human-associated habitat; material: faeces | place: United Kingdom | collected 2010/2012 ...
GGCGGCGGTACGCCGCCCGCCCGTCCGCTGCGCGGCCGGGCCTTTGGCGCCTGCGGCGCCAAAGCCAGCGCCCCCAACCTCGTATACGAACCCGGTTCCGTATCGCAGCGTCCCCTGTCCCGCCTTACGGAAAATATCTTTCTCCGGGGCGGCGCCCAAAACAAAAAACAGGGGCCTCATGGCCCCCGTCTGTCATATGCTTCAGGAAAGTGTAGCCACCAGCACGGCTTTGATGGTGTGCAGGCGGTTTTCCGCTTCGTCAAATACCTTGCTATTGGGGCTTTCAAAGACTTCGTCCGTGACTTCCCGGATATCATAGCCCAAAGCCATCTGCTCCTTGGCCATGGTGGTATTGAAGTCGTGGAAGCTGGGCAGGCAGTGGAGGAAGATGCAGTTTTCATTCTTCGTCCGGGCCATGAGCTCTCCCGTGACCTTAAAGGGAGTCAGCAGCTTTACCCGCTCCGGGATCAGGGCTTCTTCGCCCATGGAGGCCCAGATATCGGTGTACAGGGCATCAGCTCCTTCCACACAGGCGGGGTCGTCGCTGATCTCTATCACGGCGCCGCTTTCTCTGGCGGCCTCGGCACAGCGTTCCATCACATCCTGAGCGGGATAAAGAGCCTTGGGGCCGTAGCCCACATAATGGATGCCCAGCTTGGCGCAGATATACATAAGGCAGTAAGCCACGTTGTTCCGGGTGTCACCGCAGAATACCAGCTTGCACTGCTCCAGGGGCTTGTTCACGTTTTCCGTCAGGGTCAGAATGTCTGCCAGCGCCTGGGTGGGGTGATCCACATCCGTCAGGCCGTTGTAAATGGGCACGCCCGCATACTTTTTCAGCTCTTCCACTACTTTCTGGTCAAAGCCCCGGTATTCGATGCCGTCAAACATCCGTCCCAGAACCCGGGCGGTATCGGCCAGACTTTCTTTTTTGCCCATCTGGCTGGACTTGCTGTCCAAAAAGGTAACGCCTGCTCCCTCGTCCATGGCGGCCACCTCAAAGGCGCAGCGGGTGCGGGTGCTGGTTTTTTCAAACAGGAGAACGATGTTCTTTCCTTCCAGGGAGTGTCCCTTTATGCCGGCCTTCTTTTTTGCCTTAAGCTCAGCGGAAAGCTGCAGCAGATACCGGATCTCCTCGGGAGTAAAGTCCATCAGGGTCAACAGGGAACGGCCTTTTAAATTCACAGACATAACAGATCTCCTTTTGCATAGGTTGTGTTGTGCATATCCGCATTGCATAGACCTATTGGATATGCGTTTATTCTAACATCTTTGCGGCATAGACGCAAGGGGAGGAAGATATATATAGTAGAGGCGCTCCCGGAGCCCGGAAAAGAAAATGCGTCATAAATGCGGAATCTTTTAAAACATGTGGGGGGAACACATTTTTGACCTTGCTCTTTTTCAGACCCTGGGATATAATGAACCCGAAAAAGAATCGGAAGGGGGTACTTTTACCCTCTTGTATTTGAAAAGGAGGACATAAAATGAAGAAATTCCTAGCCATGCTTCTGGCGGTTCTCATGCTGGTGACCATGATGCCTGTTCTGGCCATGGCCAGCAGCGAGGGCGAGCTGGAAACACAGGAGCAACAGGATGCTTTCGGCCGCTATGGTTCCAAAATCGGCTGGAATTATGCCATTATCAGCAATAACGGAATAGGATGGACCGCACAGAGACCTACTGCCGCTAATGATCTTTCCAGCCATGTAAAGGTCAACGACTGGGTAAAGGGGCAGGCCACCTATGCGCTGACCAACGATGCTTCCAAGATCGTTACCGTTACCTGCGACCCGGGCTATTACATTGCCCATATCGCTCTCTGCTGTGACGATGACGGCGGATACAGCTGCCGTACCTTCCAGGTGGGCGGCTCCCTGGTCAATTCCTGCGGGGTGAACATGACCTCCGCTACGCTGAAGATGAGCGACCTGTATCAGGGCGCCAATCACACCAGCAACAAAGAAAAGTACTGGCTCATGGTCATGATCGCCAAGTGCCCCGACCCCGTATATGTGGGGTATAACGCCGGTTCCGTGGGGGGCAAGGCTTTGACCGCTGCTCCCGTGGATACCACCGTACAGGTCCCTGACGCTTCTCTGGTGACCGGTACCTACAACTGGGCATATAAAAACTGGGAATCTCAGCCCCAGCACACCGTGCTGGCCATCAGCGAGGAGGCCGTGGCCGAAGCCCTGGCCGCCGACTATGTGTTTGACGGCTGGAGCCTGCAGTTCTATCACACTTACAAGAAGAATACCTTCCAGGAACCTGTGGATGCGAAAGCCGTTATCAAGGCAGCCGGGGATAAGGTAGGCCTGTACACCCATGCGCTGCTTACCGCTCAGTGGAAGAAGGCGCCCGCGCCTACGGATACGCCTACTCCCGCGCCCACGGATACTCCCGCGCCTACGGATACGCCTATTCCTGCACCTACGGATACTCCCGCACCTACGGATACTCCCGCACCTACGGATACTCCCGCGCCTACGGATACGCCTATTCCTGCACCTACGGATACTCCCGCGCCTACGAATACGCCTATTCCTGCACCGACAGATACGCCCGCTCCCGCTGTCGGTACCCTGACCATCACCAAGAAGGTAGAGGGGCTGACGGATGTGACCGCAGCGCTGCGTTTCACTTTCACCGTTACCGGCCCCAATGAGTATCAGAGCATACAGATTCTGACTGTCAGTGCAGCTGACAACTGGACCGGGAGCGTTACCGTTGAAAACCTGCCCTACGGCACCTACCGGGTTATGGAAACCGGATTTGATGCGGTGCCCGGTTATACCGGCCCGGCCATCCAGCCCGCCACAGGTGCAGAAGCCGTTGTGTCCAAAGAGGCAAACGGCGCCGTTACCTTCACCAATACCTATACGAAGGCCGCCGCAGACAAGGGCAGCGTAAAGGTAGTCAAGACCTTTGAAGGCCTGCCCGAGAACGTCCGTCCCGAGAATGTATCCTTTGAGATCCTTCTGAATAACGAACTGGTGAGCACCCTGACCCTGGCCAACGGCCGTTGGGAAGGGTCTCTGGCACTGGATGCCGGCACCTATACCGTTCGGGAGGTACTCACGGGCCTGAATGTAAACGGTTATGTATTTACCGGCGTGACCCCTGCCGCTGAGCAGACCTTTGTGGTGGAAGACGGCAAGGAGACCGTGGTCACCTTTGCCAACGCCTACCGCAAGGATCAGGTGGCTGTGGAATTCAACGTGGAAAAGGCCGTGAACCAGACCGGCAGCTACCTGCCCTATAAGGATACGGACTTCACCTTCCAGCTGAAGCTGACCGGCGCTGCGGATACGAACCAGTTGCTGGTGACCTTCAACGGCGTGGAAGTCAAGGACGGCAAGCTGACCCTGACTCTGAAGGCCGGCGAAAAGAGCGTTAAGGGTGCTTTGAACATCAGCGGCCCCGCCGAGCAGATGGCAGGTCTTTCCGGTACGCTGGAGGAAATCGTGCCCGAGGCCACCGGCAAATGGACCTATGATACCCAGAAGTATACCTTCACCTTCGACGGCCAGAGCCTGAAGCTGTATAACGGCAGTCAGGCGGCCGCCGCACAGGCTACCTTCACCAACGAATATAAGGACGATACCCCCCGCACCAGCCTGACCGTAAACAAGGTCTGGCAGGATAAGGGCTACGAAAAGAAGCGTCCCTCCTCCGTAACCGTCCAGCTGTATTACTACAAGAAAGACAGCAACGGCAAGGATACCAAGACCACCGTGGCCTATAAGGTAGACGGCAAGGATGTGACCGTGACGCTCAGCGGCAGCAACAGCTGGAAGTATACCTTTGAAAATCTGGACGCCCGCTTTACCTGGACGGTGAAGGAAGTTAAGGTGCCCAGCGGCTACAGCGCCAAGGTCACCACCAATACCGCTAAAAAGACGGCTACCGTGACCAATACCTATGGTGCACAGCCCAAGACCGGTTTTGACGGGCTGCCCCTGATCCTGGTCATGTGCGGCGTGCTGCTGGCAGGCGGCGCTGCGCTGATCCTGGTCAACCGCAAGAAAAAGCCCGCCCATAAAGAGGACTGATACCTGCGTACAATAAGAGAAGGGGGATCCATATCCCCCTTTCTCTTTTAAAAGGGAAGATGAAAAAAAGCAAGAAAAAAAGCAGAACATGGCAGGAGCAGCTGCGGCTTCTGATCTCAGTGGTGATCGCGGGGATCATGGTCATTGCCTTTGGGGTGATCCTGTACACGGTGCTGTCCGTGCGGATACAGGTTTCTGATACCAACGGGATTACGCCCGTAATAAAAACCGCCGGGACAGGCCTGGCTACCCCTGGGCCCACTGACGGCCCCATGACTACCGGCGGCATAGTGATCATACAGAGCCCGGGAGCACTGACCCCCGATGACGGGCAGCCCCAGGATACTCCCGCTCCTACGGAGGAGCCGAAGGAAAAAGCGCCGGTGGCAGTGGACTTTTCTTCACTTTCCGCCATAAACGGCGATGTGGCTGCCTGGCTGTACAGCGAGGGGACGGAGATCAACTATCCCGTGGTCTACCGGGACAACACCTTTTACCTGAACCACAGCTTTGACGGGAAAAAGGTCAACCGGGGCACTCTGTTTATCCATGAGGATAATGACCCGGACTTTGCGGATGAAAACACAAGTATTTACGGGCACAACATGACCCGTACAGGGGATGGGGTTATGTTCTCCTCTCTGGTGAGCTACAAGAAGCAGAGCTATTACGAAAAGCATCCCTGCATGTATCTGCTGACGCCTCATGGAGACTACAAGGTGGAGATATTCGCAGCCTATCTCATTGATATTTTTGAGGATACCATTCCCATCACCTTTGCCAGCGACAGTGCGTACGGCGCATATCTGGCTGACATCCGAGGCCGTTCCGATATACAGTCCGCCGTGACGGTGACCCCCGCAGACCGGATATTGAGTCTGGTCACCTGTACCCAGGATCACGAAAGCACCGAACGGTATCTGGTGGTGGGCAAGCTCACGCCCCTTGCATAGAACTTGACAAAAAGCCATATAGTGATTATACTTCATAAAGGAATATCAGTAGGAGGGAAAGCATGAAAAAGCATATTTTGTGGCTTGCAGCGGCTTTGACCCTCCTATTTTGTATGGCGCTGCCTGCAGCCGCCGAAGGGGAGGAGGAGACGATCCCTGCGCCTTCCCCGGCAGCGGAAGACGCAGTCACGCTGATCCCGGAGGAAGCTTTGGCGGCGGAATTGGTGGATTCCATCGATCTGGGAGCCCGGGAGCGCGTTGAAACGGCCTATCAGGAGGCGCTGCAGCTTACGGGGCGCAAGTCTTTCAGAGGATACTGCGGCTCTTATGTGAACCACCTGCTGATGGTATATGGCATCAACACCAGCTATATCTCCGGCAACGGAAACAGATTTTTCCGAAACTATAAGGACAGGGAATGCACCTCCGGCGGCTATGATATCTGGACGTATTATGCAGAGGAATACGGCACGCTGCTGGATATTCTCCAGTCCATTGCCGATGAAGCTCCGGTAGTACACCATGTGGCTCTTGGCTTTTCCAAAGGCACCAGCGAAGCGGGGAAGAAGTATGGCCACTGTATCTTCATAGATACCATCTATGACGGTAAGGTCTATTATTCTGAATCCTTCGGTATCCATATAGGCGGGGAACGTTACAAGGAGGGAGATGCCATTGTATGCTCCCTGGAGGATTTCTGCCGCTACTATCGGAATTACAAGCTGGACGGCGTCCTGCACTTTGTGGATATGGACGGGGGAGAAGAATCTGAAATGCATATCACCTTGCCGCTTGTAAAGCAGGTCATGGCGGGGTTGGGCAAAGGCGATATTCTTCAGGCGGGGGAATTGCCTCCGGCAAACAGCGGGGAGCTGCCCGTGGAAGAGGAATAGACGGAGCCCTGAGCCGGTTCATATAACGGAGACACATCCTTCCCGAGGGAGAGCCACGGGGAGGATTTTTTATGTGCTTTTCAGATAGAAGCGGCGGTACGAAGCTGGGGACGAGGCTGCACGGGAATTGCGTCCGGACGGAACGGGGGGCGCACGTTCCGGCGGCCAGGCCGCCGGAACACTGCGGGGGCGGTGCCCCCGCAGGCGTGCCGATAGGCACGCAGTGCGCCCCCGCCCGGCGTATACGCTGTATTTCGCTTTGCCGCGTCCCAGGTGCCGAATCGGCGGAAAAGGCATTGTTCAAACGCAAAAGAGGACTTGCAAACATGCAAAGCGCTTTGGTATACTGCAGGCAAAAGGAGGCATGGCCATGGAATATACCCTGCTTCGTTCCGATAGGAAAACATTGGCCGTGGAGATCACACGGGAGGGAAAAGTGTTGGTGCGGGCCCCCAGGTTTCTTTCACGGGGACGGATAGAGTCGTTTTTGCAGGAGAAAATGGCATGGATCCTCCAGCATCAGAAACAGGTGCTGGCCCGGTTGGAAGCCTTTCCGGAGCCTTCAGAGGAGGAAGAAGCCGCTTACAGAAAGGCGGCCAAAGCCCTCCTGCCGGAACTTGTGAAGCGTTGGAGTGAACGTATGGGCCTGTATCCGGAGGGAATCACCATCACAGGGGCCAGAACCCGCTTTGGCAGCTGCAGCGGCAAAAACCGATTGAGCTTTTCCTGGCGGTTGATGCAATATCCCGAAGAAGCAGTGGAATATGTGGTGGTACACGAGTTGAGCCATCTGAAGCACCGGAATCACGGACCGGAGTTTTATGCGCTGGTGGCCCGGTATATGCCCGACTATAAGCGGCGGGAAAAGCTGTTGAAAGCGCTGCCTGCAGCTGCCCCTGAACCAAAATAAGAAGAAAACAGAAAGGAGATAGAAACTATGGATCTTTTGCAGTTGATGGAGGAAAGATATTCCCTGCGCGCCTATGACGCCCGGCCGGTGGAAGAGGAAAAGCTTCAGCGGGTGCTGGAAGCCGGCAGGATCGCCCCTACGGCCAAAAATATGCAGCCTTGGAAGGTATATGTGGTGGAAAAGGAGAAAGATCTGGCGTTGCTGCGTTCATTGACTCCCTGCGCTTTTGATGCGCCGGTAGTGCTCATGTTCTGCGGCATAGAGGCAGAAAGTGCCCACAGCGGCTTTGACGGCCACAGCTGGGATCAAATGGATACCACCATTGTTATGACGCACATGATGCTGGAGGCACAGGCACAGGGCCTTGGCACCTGCATAGTGGGCTGGTTCGACAGCGAGGCCGTGCAGAAGGCCTTCCAGCTTCCGGAAGAAGAGCATCTCTGGTGCCTGCTGCCCATGGGCTATCCGGCGGCGGATGCCAAACCCGGTCCCCAGCATGACCGGCGCAAGGAGATGTCGCAGCTGGTGACCCGGCTGTAAGGAAGCTTGTTCCATACATGCCCCTTTTCAGGGGCATGTTTGCGTTAGGGCGGAGCCTGGGCCGTGACGGACGGAACTGGAGCGGGCACGGGGCTTTGGGGGCGCATGCGCGCCTACGGCGCGCCTGCGGGGGCGGCCGCCCCCGCAGAGTTCCGGCACAGCCGGAACATGCGCCCCACGCCCTGGGTATACGAGGCTGCTTCGGCTTCCCCGCATCCCCGACTTCGGATAAATGCTCCCTTCGTTTCGACAGACTTGCATGACAGCCTGCGCCCTTTCGGTTGAAATGCGGAATAGTTGTCAATAATGAAAGAACAGATGTTCCTGCGCCTTGCTCCTTTTGGGAGAAGGTGGTATGATGCTGTATGAGAATATGGGAAAGGATGGCCACGGGCCTATGCATACATATTTACGGAAAGGGATCGCCTGGCTGCTCATCGCTTGCAGCCTGCTGCCTTTGGCTGCCTGTACGCCGCCGAAAGAGACAGCGCCTATTACCGGCATCAATACCCAGGTATCCGCTCAGCCTGCTGTCGGAAAAGAGCAGGAAGCTTCTGCAGAAGGACTGGTATTTACCGAGGCGGTAAGCTCCTCTCATCTGGCCAACCCCTATGAGGGCTGTGGCCGTTGGGACTGGTTTGAACTGTACAACGGCTCCGGACGGACGGTAGATCTGCAAAACTTTTTTGTATCGGATGACCCTCTGAAGCCAAACAAACGGCAGCTTCCCGCTTATATGCTGGCGCCCGGGGGGTATGTGGCCATATGCACCTGCGGGGGCAGCAGCCATCCCTCCGTGGAACTGGGGTTGAAAAAAGCGGGCGATACACTGTATCTGAACGGCACGGATGGAGCGCAGCTGGATATGCTGGAGATCCCCGCCCTGGAACGGGATGTGAGCTGGGCCATGGCGGCGGATGGCTGGGGGTACTGTCAGGAACCTACTCCCGGGGCCGCCAATACCACCCCCATATACAGTACTCTGGAGGCCACTCCTTCCGATACCCTGAACGGGTTGATGCTCAATGAACTGCTGATCTCCAACCGGTATTCTGCCGTGGATGAGGATGGGGATTGCGGAGATTTTGTGGAGCTGTACAACGGGGGGCCTGCTCGCTCCCTGAAAGGCCTGTATTTATCCGATGACCGGGATACACTGACCAAGTGGGCATTCCCTGAGGGGAACATCGGTCAGGGAGAATATCTGGTCGTGTTTCTGGATGGAAAAGACAAGTCCGGCACGTATCTCCATGCCAATTTTTCGGTAAGTGCAGAGGAGGAGGGGGTCTTTCTCTATGACGAAGGTACGCTGCAATATACCCAGCTGCTGGTGCCTTCCGTAATCGGGGCGGATATCTCCTTTGACGGAAAGGGGAACTACTTCCGCTACCCTTCTCCCGGTCGTGAAAACGGTACCGGGGTACAGGATATCTCCAATCTGGGGGCCTATGACCCGGAGGGTGTTTATATCAGCGAGGTCTGCGCCTCCCAAAAGGACGGAGACGACTGGGTGGAGCTGCATAACGGCGGCAGGGAAAGCGTATCCCTGGCAGGCTGGGTGTTGACGGATTCCCTGCAAAAGGATAAATATACCTTTGCCAATGTGATACTGGAACCGGGGGCCTATTATGTGCTTTCCCTTCGTTCGGGGGATCCCTTTGGCATTTCCAAAAGCGGAGAAACGCTGTATCTGAAGGATACGCAGGGGACCGTACAGGACAGGTTCCTCACCGGCGCTCTGGAACGGGGCATGACCTCCGGCCGGGTGGAAGGGGATACCGTTCGGGAGCATGTGTTTTTTTCGGAAGCCACACCAGGCGCGGCTAACAGCACCGCCTACGTTACGGGATATGCGGCAACTCCTGTGTATTCTGATTCGGAACTGTATCAAACGACGGCCTTCTCCCTGACCCTTACCGCAGAAGAAGGAGCCACCATCTATTATACCACCGACGGCAGCAAACCTACCGCCGCATCCCGGGTGTATACGGGGCCTATCTCCATCAGTCGGAATACGGTGGTGCGGGCCTATGCTTCCCAGCCCGGGAAGCTGGACAGCCCCATGACCGCCTTTACCTACCTATTTGAAGAACCCCACAGCCTGCCGGTGGTTTCCATTTATCTGGCGCCGGAGGATAAAACCGTGGTCTGGTCCGCCAAAAGCAAACAGTCCAAAACCAAGGTGGAGCGGGAGGGCTACCTGACCTATTACGAAAGCGACGGCCGTCTGGGTACCGCTTTTCCGGCAGGGTTCAAAGCCAAAGGGGCGGGCACTCTGGGCAGCAAGCAGCCGTCCCTGTCCATTCATCTGCGGGGCGCTTATGGGCAATCCAAGGTAACGTACCCGTTCTTCCCGGAATACGGGATGATCAGCTACGGTTCTCTGGTAGTGCGCAATTCCGGTCAGGATAACACCAAGGCCCGTATTCGGGATTCCTACGCTTCCCGGCTGTGCTTGGGGCTGCATATAGATGTGGCGGCCACAAAGCCGGTGGTGGTGTATGTAAACGGGCAGTATTACGGCCTGTATGATCTGAATGAGGATCAGAACGCTGATTTTCTGGAGACTCACTACGGTGTGGATAAGGATAAGGTGGAGATCATCCGCTATAACCAGACGGTGGTTCGGGGAAGTAAGACCGACTGGCTGAAGGTCACGGACTACGCGGAAAACAAGGACATGACCTCTGACTCCGGGTATGAAAAGTTTCTGCAATGGGTGGATGAAGACTACTTTATAGACTATCTCATCTGCACCATCTATCTGGGCAATACGGATGTGGCTAACCAGAAGTACTGGCATACTACGGATAACGCCATCCGCTGGCGAGCCATCTTCTATGATTTTGATTATGCCATGGGCTACAGCAGCGGCGTCAGCCGCAGCATGATGGGCACCTTCTTTACCAGGGAAGGGATGGATACGGCTACCAGCCATCTGAAGACCCTGATTCCCTATGGCTTTTCCCGCAATAAAAAGTGGAGGGAGAAGTTTGTGGAGCGGTTTGTGGAGCTGGTTGAAACGGTATTCCAGCCCCAGCGGTGCAGCCGGATACTGGATCAGCTGGTCAGTGAAATGGAGCCGGAAATGGCCCGGCACACCAAATACTGGGGCAGCAAGTATTCCCCTGGCTCCGTCAGCGCCTGGAAGAAAGAGATAGAGACCATCCACTCCTTTATGAACCAGCGACCGGAACAGATCTACAAGCAGCTTAAAAGCTATTTTCGCCTGTCAGAAAGCGAATTGGCTGCGCTCAGGAGCAAGTATGCTTCCGGGAATTAAAAACCTGTTTTCGGGCTGTTTAAAGGCTTAAAGCACGATCCGAACACAAAAAGCGCCTCATGCAGGAGGCGCTTTTTTGCATACCGGGGAGACGGAGTCTGCGCGGTGTTCGGGAGGGGGCGCTGCGGGCGGCGTGCCGCCGCCCCAGCGGGCCGCGCCGGCGCGGCCCGCTGTCTTTGGCTTCGCCAAAGGGCAGCGCCCCCGGCCCCGGGTCGATCTTCCTTCGGGCAGACAGGGGGCTACACTTCGGCTTCCGGCGTAAAGCCCACAGAGACCGGCATATCCTGCCAGCTGGTCCCGTCCGTGCGGTAATACAGCCGCAGCAGGGAACCGTTCTTTTGTGCATATTCTACTACCAGCACCTGTCCGGTCGTAAGCTCCATGGGATATTGGTTCAGGGGCAGCACATCATTGGTCAATGGTGCATTCCGAAAGTCCTCATAGGCGCCCTCTTCCAGAAGATAAAAGGTGCGGCTGCCAAAGGCACTGTTCCACTGGGATATGTCTTCACTGCCGTAGCAAAGGGCAGCGTAGCTTTTGCCGTTGATCTCCAGTGTTGTATGCTCCGTGATCCGCAGATCCTCCCGGTGCAGGGCGTTTCCCAGCTGTTCCCGGAGCCGGTCCCACATGGAGTCTGGGTGACTGTCGGTGAAGTCAAGATGATTGGCCCCGTAGATCCCCATAACAGCTTCGCCATTCAGCTGGGCATAGGCCTCCAGAAAATTCTCCACCAGGCAGGTTTCCCGGTAAGCGTCGGCTTCCTCTTCCGGACCGTAATAAAAAGTGCGGCCCTGCTCCAGCGCCTTCAGCGTGCGGGAGTATGCCTCCGTATCCTGCTGCCCGGCGGCCTTCAGTTCATTCAGATACCGCTGCCCCGTGGAATGTAACTGATGCCCCACATCCGTGCCATGAAAAACCGTTTCCGGGCAGGTCTCCTTCAGCCCGCGGTAAAAACGGAGATAGGTCTCGTTATGCTGCAGGGAGCCCTCCCAATCGGCATACAGAGCCAGCAGGAGACTGTCGTCTTCCGCCTGCATCCACCGGTTCATATATTCGGCAGTATAATAGGGCATCTCTACAAACAGATGCCGCATCCCCCGGGCATAGCAGTCCTGCCACAAAGACAGCTCCCGGGTCAGGATATCCTCCCGTCCGTGGGATTCCCCGTATAAATAGATTTCCTCCGGAGCAGCCTCCAGAGAGGGAGCCGGGGTGTTTTCTGCCGCCGGGGTGGTTCCGTTGCAGCCTCCGGCCGTAAGAAGAAAAAGAACTGCCAGGGCCAAAGCAGCCATGGCAGCAGAAAAGCGTGTTTGTTTGGAATACAGCAAGAAATAGTCTCCTTGTCAGTTTTTTGCACTCAGGCCATGAGCCCCATGGCCAGCAGCCCTACCATGGCGCACAGCAGTTGGGCAATGGCAAAGCGGAACACCGTCTGCGTATCAGACCAGCCACGGTTCTTCCGGCATTCATCATGAAGCGGGGTTCGCAGCCCGGCCATGAACTTCTTGGTATGGAACAGCCGCATGACAGAAAGCTTCAGCAGCCCCAGCCCGCCGTTGAGAAGGATCACCACCGCAAAGGGAACAGACAAAAGCACATTCCCCGTTTCCAGCATGAGGATGCCCAGAAACAGTCCGATGGCCCGGCTGCCTGCATCGCCCATCATCAGCATGCAGGGGGAGGCGTTGAACAGCAGGTAGGCGCCCAGACAGCCCATAAGAATCAGGGCGCATACGCCCCACAGGGGCTTATCCAGAAACCGGTACAAAGCGTAGCCTGTGGCGCCCAGCGCAATGGAGGCAAGGGTGCCGAAAAGGCCGTCCACACCGTCGGAACAGTTGCAGCAGTTGATAAAGGCCCACAGCACAAATACCGCCAGAATAAAGAACACCCATCGGGGCAGCAGCAGAGCGCTGCCGAACAGAGAGAGACTGTAGGGCCCCTGGTTGGCATTCATAAAGGTGACCACCGCCACCAGGCAGATGGCCAGATCCAGCAGCCCCTTTTTCAGCTCGCTCCAGGGCAGTTCGCTGCAATCGTCCAGATACCCGGTGAGCATGGCCGCCAGAGTCAGAAACAGATACACCGCCAGTTCCCAGGAAAAGGGGAGCAGCACCAGACACAGCACCGCAAACACCGGGATGAACACCACCCCGGTGCCCCGGGCTTTGCCCCGGCTTTTTTCTCCGTTTACGGCATAGGCACGGCCGTGATCCTGGGGCAGCTTGTCCCGCAGGAGCAGAATGAGCAGCACGGTCAGCAGCAGGGCAGCGGGATAGCCTGTAAGGGCCGCCGCAGAAAGTGAGAACATAATGCCTCCTTAATGGTTTCAATGGGTGCTGGCCGTGCCGAAGGGCAGGCTGCCCTCCACGGTCAGGGGTGCAATATGCCAGATCTCCTCCGCATACTGGCGGATGGTCCTGTCGGAGGAGAAGGGGCCTGCGGCGCAGGTGTTCATCAGGCACTTGCGGCCAAAGGTCATGGGGTCTTTGGTATCGTACAGGGCCTGGAGCTTCCGATCGATATAGGGCAGAAGCTCATACAGCACAAAGTAGTAATCCGCCTTCTGCCAGCTGTTTCCAAAGAGAAGGGAGTTATACAGCGCCTGGAACTGGCCCGTGCCGTTGTCGGAGAAGGTGCCGTCCACCATGGTATCCACCACCCGCCGGATCCGGGGCTCGTGGTCATAAATGGCCTTGGGGTCATAGTGGGGCCGCAGGGCATTGAGGGTATCCACCCGGGCGCCGAAGATATAGTTGTTCTCTTCGCCTGCGGCAGCTACGATCTCGATGTTGGCCCCGTCATAGGTGCCCAGGGTAACGGCGCCGTTGAGCATGAGCTTCATGTTGCCGGTGCCGCTGGCCTCGGTGCCCGCCGGGGAGATCTGTTCGGAGATATCCGCCGCCGGGATGATATGCTCGGCATAGGAGCAGTTATAGTTCTGTACAAAGACCACCCGCATCTTATCGGCCATATCCGGGTCGGCATTGATCTTTGCGGCGATCTCGTTGATGAATTTGATGACCGTCTTGGCAATGATATACCCCGGAGCGGATTTGGCCCCGAAGATAAAGGCCGTGGGGGGGAAGTCGGTAATCCGGCCATCCTTGATGCCGAAGTATATATCCAGAATGGCCAGTGCGTTCATCAGCTGCCGCTTATACTCATGCATACGCTTGATCTGCACGTCATAGACGAACCCGGCAGGAATATCTACCCACTCTTTCTGGGAGATAAGGGCGGAAAGCCGCTCTTTGTTCTGCCGCTTTACGGCCAGGAAGTCCTTTACATCTTCATCAGAGGTAAAGGCGCGGAGCTTTTCCAGCTGATCCAGATCGGTGATCCACCCATCGCCTATGCGTCTGGTGATAAAATCGGCCAGCCCGGGGTTGCAAAGCCCCAGCCAACGCCGCTGGGTAATGCCGTTGGTTTTGTTCTGGAAGCGTTCGGGGTAAAGGGCATACCAGTTCTTCAGCACATCGTGCTTGAGGATCTCCGTATGGATCTTGGCCACGCCATTGACCGCATGGCTTACATACACGGCCATGTTGGCCATGTGGATCCGGTTCCCCTGGATGATGGCATAATCGGTGCAGTCCAGCCCCTTCTGCATGAGTTCCCCGCAGAGCTTGGCATTGATGCGGTAGACGATATCAAAGATCTCCGGCAGCAGTTCCTTGAACAGGTCTGCGTCCCACTTTTCCAGAGCCTCCTGCATGACGGTGTGGTTGGTATAGGCAAAGGTATGCTGCGCCACGTCGAAAGCCTGCTCAAACTGCATCCCTTCGTTCATCAGCAGCCGGATAAGCTCCGGAATGGAAACGGTGGGGTGGGTGTCGTTGAGCTGAATGGCAATATACTGGGCAAAGTTTTCCAGAGGGCGCTCCTCCCGCTTGTAGCGGAAGAGCAGATCCTGCAAAGAGGCGGAGGAAAGGAAATACTGCTGCTTGAGCCGCAGCTTTTTCCCGGCCCGGGTGGTATCGTTAGGGTACAGAACCCGGGTGATATCCTCCACGGCGTTCTTTTCCCGGACGGCCAGAGCATATTCCTGATCGTTGAACAGCTGGAAGTCAAAATCCTCCAGCGCTTCACTCTGCCACAAACGCAGGGTGCCGATGTGGCTGGTGTGATAGCCGATGACCGGCATATCATAAGGTACGGCCCGGACGGTCTGGTCGGCAAACTTTACCAGCATTTCGTGGCTGTCCCGCCGCCGGGACCAGGGGTCCCCAAAGCGCTGCCAGTCATCGGCGGCTTCGTTCTGGAAGCCGTCCCGCCAGCTTTGCTTGAACAAGCCGTACTTATAGCGGATGCCGTAACCGTCCAGAGGCAGATTCATGGTAGCGGCGGAATCCAGAAAACAGGCGGCCAACCGTCCAAGACCGCCGTTGCCCAGGGCGCAGTCTTCGATCTCTTCAAACATGTTGATATCCAGGCCGTTGTCGGCAAAGGCCTTTTTGACCTCCTCCAGAATGCCCAGATTGTAGAGGTTGTTGTATACCATCCGGCCGGTAAGATACTCCGCCGAAAGATAATAAGCGCTCCGGTTCCGTTCGTGGGAATGGCGGCTTTCGTACCAGTTGTCGGCGATGCCGTCCATGACCACCCGGCCCAGAGCGTTGTGGATCTGATATACGGTGGCCTCCTGAAGAGAGACCTCATTCTGCTGCTTTAAAAGTTTTTCTACCTGCTGTAATATTTTGTCCACTTTTTTACTTGACCCTTCCTCAGAATAGAACTGAATAAACAATACACCATTATTAAAACGCATTATAGCATTTTTCCGAGGGCAATGCAAGATTTGTCCGGAGATAATATACAAAAGCGGGGGAGGGAAGCGGGCTGACGGTGTATGGATATGGACGCTGAAAGCACCTGCCCGAGGGCTGGGGCGCGGGAGCATGTAAGCGGGATGAATCCGAGAGCCGGGACGTTGCATCACGGGGTATTTTGCGTATACGCCGGGCGGGGGGCACGTTCCGGCCCGGGGCCGGAACACTGCGGGGGCGGCCGCCCCCGCAGGCGTGCCAAAGGCACGCGTGCGCCCCCCAACCTTCGTATATCACTCAGGCACGGTCGCCCTCTGCGGGCAGGAAGCTCTGCGGCGGATCACCGTTTCCGGCTTCAGGCGCTGAACCGGCGGCGGATGCGCTTTTCCAGCAGAGCTACGGCCGCATACATAAGAGCCGCCAGCAGACAGAGCACCACTACCGAGGCCATGACCAGATCCAGCCGGAACACCTGCCCGCCGTATACGATCAGGTAGCCCAGCCCCGCCTGACTTACCAGATATTCTCCTACGATGACCCCCACCCAACTCATGCCTACGGAGATCTTCAAGGCGCTGATAATATCCGGTACGCTGGCGGGGAGCACCACCTTTTCGAATACCTGAAAGCGGCTGGCCCCCAGTGTATCCATAAGTAGCTGCTTTTCCCCGGTGGCGGCGGCAAAGCCTCCCAGCACCGTTACGGTAGTCACCACCAGAGAGATAAGCACCGCCATGACGATGATACTTTCCATTCCCGCACCGATCCATACGATAAGCACCGGCCCAAGGGCGATTTTGGGCAGAGCATTGAGCACCACCAGATAGGGATCCATGACCTTATCCAGCAGGGGCATCCACCAGAGCAGAACAGCCAGCGCCACTCCCAGCGCCGTCCCCAGCAGGAACCCCGCTACTGTTTCAAACAGGGTGGTGCCTATGTGCAGAAACAGGGTGCCGTCTGCATACAGATTGGCCAGGGAGACCAGTACCCGGCTTGGGCAGGAGAGAATGAAAGGATCCACCCACCCCCAGCGGGCCCCCATTTCCCAAAGAAACAGAAAGGCAATCAGCACCAGCAGCCGCAGCACATGGACGGAAACAGCCTCCCGGCGCCGGGCCTGGAGGTAGGCAAATCGCTCCGGGGAGCAGGACAGGGACGTATATCGCATAGGTATCTCCTTATACAACGGAATATACTCCTATACTATTCCGCAGCCGGGTGCCGGGTGCCAGAAGTATACATACGCCCCATATTCCCGAAGGGAACAACCCGGTGTTAAAAAGGCATAAAATTGGTGCACCTGACCGAAAAATGTCGTTAGGGACAAAGTGTATCGGTTTGGAATCGGAACAGTCCTTCGGCCGTCTGCCGCGTGCGCAGAGTTACGCATACAAAAATGCCGTCTCCTGCATGAACGGCAAAAGACGGCAGATAAATTTATTCTGTTATATCTGCGGCTGTGCAGTGGGAAAAGCCGGGCGCTGCTGCATCAGAACAGGATCCCGATGAAAATACCCAGCACCGCTCCGCAGAACACCTGCAGGGGAGTGTGGCCCACCATCTCCTTCAACCGCTGGGCCGTATCCAGAGAAGTTTCCCAGGAGGCGTTGAGAATATCCAGAATGGAGTTGATGGTGCGGGCCTGCTTGCCCGTTTCCAGACGGACGCCCCGCGCATCGTGCATGACAATGGCTGCGAAGGCACAAGCCAGGGCAAACAGCGGGGAGGCCAGTCCCTGACTTTTGCCGATAGAAGCCGCCAAAGCGCTGACCAGAGCAGAATGAGCGCTGGGATAGCCCCCGTCTCCCCAGATGCGTTTGATATCCAAACGGCCGGAAACGATCCAGTCTATAAATACCTTGAGCACCTGCGCTGCGCACCAGCTGAGAGCGGCAGCCCAGAAAGGTTTGTTTGCAAACAGTTCCTGAAGCATATGTATATCCTCCTTGCAGAACATCTGTAATGCTACCACAAGCCCGGCCATCCTGCAAGTCAAAAGGCAGCTTGCAAAAAACGGGGCCGGGTCGGTATACGGGGCTCCGGGGGCGCACGCGTGCCGCAGGCACGCCTGCGGGGCATTTCCCCGCAGAGTTCCGGCCAGGGCCGGAACGTGCGCCCCCCTGCCCCAAATCTGCCTGCCCTGATATTCCCGCGGCCCAGGCTGCGGGAATACATTATCCGTTCAGACGCTTTTTTGCATAAAAAGACCGCCCTGCCTGGGGCAGGGCGGCGGGGGAAACACAGGGTACATCAGTTGATGGAAATGCTCTTTTTTTCAGGCTTCTCGGGGGAAGCGGTGGGCAGAGTCAGGGTAAGCACGCCGTTATCAAAGGCGGCGGAAATATGATCCTGATCGATGCCGGTCACATCAAAGCTCCGGGTGAAGGTGCCGTTGACACGCTCCTTGCGCAGATAGTGCTTATCTTTGTTTTCTTCGGTTTCTTCATTCTGCTTCTTTGCGGTGATGGTCAGTACATTGTCGTGCACATCAATGGTAATGTCTTCCTTTTTGATGCCGGGGAGTTCACTTTCCAGTGTGTAGACCCCATCCTTTTCGGTAATGTCCGTACGGAAAGCGCCAAGGCGGCTGCTGCGCATAAGCTCATAGCCGGCGTTCTCCAGCTCTTCAAAGGGATTGTAAGTATCATTATGACCGCTGATGCGGTAAGGAGAATAACTAAGCAACATATCAAATTCCTTTCCGGGCTCCCCTTTCGGAGGCCCTCTCTTTTCTTGATGCCCATAGTATATCCAGCCATTTTTACAGAAAAAGGGAGGAATTGGAACACAATTGTGAACTTAGCACTCTTTTTACACGAGTGCTAAAGACACACGAAAAAATACTTGCATACGGGATTTTCTCACCGTGTTTTCTAAAAAAGATCTGCCGGGCAGTCGAAAAAGAGAAGTGCCTAAATCATTTTGCACAGGCGCATCTGCAAATAAACCTGTGGTTTTTCATGCATACAGCGAAATAAAACCGATGGTTTCCTTTCTGCACAAAATAAAAAACCTAATGCAAATGTTAATGTAAATGTAAATGCCAATGCAAATACACAATGCAAACGGATATGGTTTGCGGTGGCGTGTGTTCTGACGGCCTGTGCACATTGAGCACTCTGTAGACATATGCAAAAGAGAGCTGCCTGCCCGCTTTTCCTTTTCGGTTTTGTATATGCCAGATGCAGATTCGAGGCCTGGGGCGTGGGAATGCGAAAATGGATTTGTTCGGGATTTAGGCCGTGCATGCACAAAGACACAGCGTATTCGCCGGGCGGGGCGCACGTTCCGGCCCCGGGCCGGAACTCTGCGGGGGCAGTGCCCCCGCAGGCGTGCCTGCGGCACGCGTGCGCCCCGAAGCCCCGTATACGGCGCAAACCTCGCCCGCCGCCGTTTCGGCTTCCCTGTTCCTTCATTTTCCCACGTCCCATGCCTCGGAGAACGATGCCTGATTTTTCCACATCCCATATTTTCTCATACGCTTTCGGACAGCCTCTTTCCCCCCGTTACAAAAAGTTTACCGAAGTCTGGTTGATTGTGGAGAATAGGGACGGTACAATCATTCTGTATTATTGTATGGGAAAGGAAGCACCCCATGGGAAAACTCTGGAAAAACCGGCCGGCTTTGATTGCCCTGACAGCGGCGGTACTGTTTCTGCTGCTGGCCGCCTTCACCGTTAACGAACGGACGGCCGGGCAGGCGGAGGGTCTCTTTCATGAGGCGCTGGACCCGGTGCAGGGGTTTGTGCAGGGGCTTACGGAGAATGTGACGGATTTTTTCACCCGGGTGTTCTATCCCAGCAGCATTCAGGCGGAAAACGAGCAGTTGAAAAAGGAGCTTCTGTACTATCAGCGCAAGTCTCTCCTGCAGGAAGAAACGGAGCGGGAGAACGGCCGCCTTTCGGAATTGCTGGATTATACCGGGGAGCATCCGGATCTGGGCTTTATGGCTGCGGCCGTTACAGGCAGGAGTCTGGATCCCTACGTGGATACCCTGACGCTCAACGCAGGCACCCGCAACGGCGTTACGGAAAAGATGGCCGTGGTCTGCGCCCAGGGAGTCATCGGCCGGGTGAGCCAGGTGGGGGCCGGCTGGTGCAAGGTACGCACCATGCTTAATGAGGATATGCGCATCTCCGTCATGGTGGAGCGCACCCGGGACGAAGGGCTTCTGGGGGGACTGCTGGAGGAGAACGGAGCTCTGGTGGGGCTCAAGCTTTATTATCTGCCCAAGGAGGCACAGCTGGAGGTAGGGGACAGGCTTATCACCAGCGGTCTGGGAGGCATCTTCCCCAAGCGACTGTATGTGGGGGAGGTTCTGGCGCTGGGGGGCGAAAAAGACCCCTACGATGCCATCGTAACCTGGGAGGTGGATTATACCCATCTGGAAACGGTACTGCTGGTCACGGGGATGGAGGGTAATTAGCGTGAGAAAAAACATTGCCCTGCTGCCTTACTGCATTGTGTGCGTATTTCTGGATACGGCGGTATTCAGCCGCTGGAATCTGTTTTCCCTGCGGCCCTGGATGATGCTGGCCCTGACTTTGTCTGCTGCAGCCTGCTTCTCTTTGCAGGCGGGCATGGTGCTGGGGATCCTGGGGGGCTTCTGTCAGGATATTCTTTGCGGCACGGCTTTGGGGATCACCCCGGCGCTGTTTCTGCTGGCCGCCGTGCTCCTGCATATTATGTTGAAAAAAAATACCGTAAAACCCTATGTGCTCTTTTTGCTTTTGACGGCTCTGGCCCTGGGATATGAGCTGCTGCTTGCGCTTCTGGCATGGGTGCCGGGGGGACATGTGTCTTTGTATGGCCTGCTGTATGGGGCTTTGCCCCGGGCGCTGCTTACCGGCGGCGCAGGGCTGCTGCTGAAAAAGGCTTTCCGCCCCCTGCTGAAAGGTCAGGTGGATCTATGAAAAATCCTCGTCTGCATCTTAACCTGCGGCTGGCTCTGCTGGGGCTTGTTTTTCTTTTTCTGGGCGCATATCTGGTGTACGGCCTCTATGATCTTTCCGTAGAACACGCCGTTTCCTATCAGGCGGCGGTGGCTACCACCAGCAAGGTCACTACCTATCAGTCCGGCAGCCGGGGTTCCATCAGCGACTGCAACGGCAATATTCTGGCCTATGACGAAAACAGCTACGATGTCATGTTCTACCGGGATCCGGATAAGACCACTCCCGTGGATTCCGCCCGTTACACCAACGCCCTGATAGAGGCCATTTCCATTATCGAAGCAGGAGGCGGCACGGTGGAAAACGGATTTTATATCGTGATGGATAACGACGGCACCTATCACTATGACTTTGGCGTCTCCAGCGAACTTGCCATTGCCTCCCGGAAGAAGAACTTTGTGGAGGCCTGCCGCTTCAGCAATCCGGAGCTTACGGCAGAGGAGGCCTACCTTATCCTGCGCAAAAGCTGGCAGATCCCCGATGATATGCCCTTTGAGCAGGCCGCCAAGATTATGTCCGTCCGGCAGGAAGCGGTGCTTAACAGCTGGCATGCCTATGAAGGGGTGCTGGTAGCCCGGAACGTGAGCCTGTCGGTGGTAACGGAGCTGGATATGCGCCAGAGCGAGCTGGTGGGCATAGAAACACAGATGTCCGGCAGCCGGGTCTATCCTTATAAGGAGGTGGCCGGGCAGGTTCTGGGCTATATGCAGAAGCAGGTCACCACGAATATGGGGGATATAGGATACTCCTTTGATAAGGACTTTGCCGGGCTGACGGAGCAGGAGCCAACGGAGAACCTGCTGCAGCTGGGTTACTCCTATTCCGATAAGATCGGCGTGGCCGGGGTGGAAAAAAGCTGCGAAGGGTATCTGACCGCTCACCTGACCGAACGGCAGGGCACCCGCCTGATAGAAAAGACCCGCACCGGCTCCGTAGTGAACGTTCTTTCTACCACGGCTCCCAAAGGCGGCATGAACGTGAAGCTCTCTTTGGATATAGACTTTCAGCAGGTCTGCGAGGAAGCCCTCCGGGAGAATATAGAGGCCACCCGCCTGAAGCAGCAGGAGCGCATACAGAAAAACTACGCCCGCTACCAGAAGCTCAGGGAGAATCCGGAGGAGGATATCCAAACCGCTCAGACCGGGGCTATCGTGGTCATGGAGGTGAAAACCGGCAAGATCAAGGCCATGGCCTCCAACCCCCAGTATGACCCCAACGTTTTTACAGACGGGGTGGACGAAGCGGAGATGCAAACCCTCTTTGGGGAAAACAGCAACCAGCCCACGCTGAACCGGGCCATCGGTATCCGCACGGCGCCGGGCTCCATTTTCAAAATGGCCACGGGTTTTGCCGGGCTGATGGAGGGGGCTATTACCACCGATACGCTGATATCCGACCGGTCTCCCTATTACTACTTTGTCAGCGATCCTACGGTAAAGGTGGAAGCCAACGCTCCCTCCTGCTGGGTAGGGAATACTGCTCGCCACGCCAACCTGGATCTGGCCCATGCTCTGGCAGTAAGCTGCAACTACTTCTTCTTTACCGTGGCCGACCGGGTGGGTATTGACCGGCTGAACTACTGGGCCGGGCAGCTGGGGCTTTCCGGTACCACAGGGGTGGAGCTTCCGGGTGAGCTTTCCGTGCAGATCGGGGGGCAAAGCGTCCGATATGACAATACCAAAACGCTTTCCCAGCAGTCTTCCGCCATTCCCCGGCTCATCTACAACCAGATAGCCGCTCATCTGCGCACCATCATGGAGGAAGCGGGTATCAACGCCACCTATGAACAGCTGACCCATTGCGCCGAGCGGCTGCTGGAGCTGCAGGACGGCACCCGCACCGAGCACGGCGAGGATATCCGCCGGGTGCTGTATGAAGAACTGAATATACCCATGGGCATCAGTCTGCTGCATACAGGGTGGGTAGTGAATATCTCCGTCTGGCTGGAGGAGCTGCGCTGGAAGCCCACCTATACCATCCAGTCCGGCATCGGTCAGGGCGTCATGCTGCTGACGCCCCTGTCGGTGGCCCGATACATTTCGACCATAGCCAACCGGGGTACGGTGTACAAGGCCTCTTTGCTGGACAGTGTGTATAACAGCGACGGTACCCTGTATAAGACCATAGAACCGGAGATCGACCATGTGGTGGAGGCTCCGGCGGAATACTGGGACCTGCTTTATGAAGGTATGGAGGACGTGGTCTCGGCCGAAGAGGGAGGTACGGCGGCCGCATCTTTCTCCCGGGAGTTTCGGGATACGTACCTGAAGCGGCTGGTGGGCAAGACGGGCACCGCCCAGACGGCCACTACCTCTGCCGTAAACGTGGATATAGAGAATACGGCCTGGTTCGTGGCAGCCTTTCCCAAGGAGGATCCTCAGATCGCCGTGGTGGTATATATCCCCAACGGTCTTTCCGGCAGCTCCAATGCACTGGCGGTGGAGCGCATCGCCACCTGGTGGTTCGAGAACCGGTATACGGGGGCCTGACGTTTTCAGGAAGGCTGCTCCTGCTTCAGAAAACATACGGGGCTGGGATGCGGCGGCTCCGGCTTGCGTGCAGACCAACGGAGGGGCGCACGTTGCGGCGGCTTTGCCGCCGCAACCCTGCGGGGCTCCGCCACGCAGGCGTGCCCGCAGGGCACGCGGTGCGCCCCCGGGCTCCGAACCGGCGCAGAATCGGGGTTCCCGCATCCCATGCTTCGCATATGCGGAAGCGCGGCAAAAGCACTGCCCGAACCGGGCGTTATAGAGTCTGACACTTTTGAACATTATATGACAATTTCTTCCCCCTACTTGCAGGGAGGGGAAAAGGGATTTACACTCAGTATTGATGAATAAGGCAAACAACAACGGCCTGAAAAAGGCGGAAGCAAAAGTAGAAACCATTCTGGAGCAGGCGACCCGGCTGCCGCTGGCCATCCGCAGATCCATTGTGCTGGGGGTGCTGGCGTTGGTGCTGCTGCTCATTGCTCTGGTCATTGCAGGTATTGCCAGCTGTTCCGGCAACAGCAGCCGGGAAGCACTGGTGCAGGAAACGCCCGCTCCTCTGAACGATGGGGAAGCTGGGGGCGCACCGGCGGCAAGTGCCACGGCGGCGGCAGAGAGCGTCTCCGGTTATGTGCAGCCCCAGACGACAGCGGGAGAAGATGGTGTGACCACGCTGGAGGATGAAGAGGATCCTTCCCGGCAGCAGGAAGGGGACGAAGCCGTCCCCGAAGATACGCCTCTTCCGACCGAAGATACCCCTGCGCCCACGGACGCTCCTACCCCGGAGCCGACCAGCCAGTATACCACTCTTAAAAAGCATGATAAATCCGAAGAGGTCACCCAGCTGCAAAACAGGCTCATGGAGCTGGGCTATCTGGAAATAGACGAGCCTACGGACTATTTCGGTTCCTCTACGGCCTATGCGGTGCAGCTGTTCCAGCGGCAGCACAACCTGACGCAGGACGGCGTGGCCGGTCCCACTACGCAGACACTGCTTTACAGTAAAGACGCAGAAAAATACTGCCTGAAGGAAGGCGCCGAGGGGCGGGACGTAAAGCAGCTGCAGCAGCAGCTGTGCGAACTGGGCTATCTGGATGAAAAAGAGATAGACCATGTGTATGGCCCCACTACCATCAGCGCCATAAAGACCTTCCAGAAACGCAATAAACTTACCGATGACGGTATGGCCGGGGAAAAGACCCTGGAAAAGCTTTACAGCGACGATGCCAGGATCTCTTCCTCCCTGCAAAAGGCGCAGGCTTCCGCTTCCGCCGCCGCTGCCAAAGCCGCCAAAGATAAAAAGACTACTCCCACCCCCAAACCCGATACCAAGGCAGACAAGGTCATCAAGGCTGCCAAGAGCAAGCTGGGCTGCGAGTATGTGCTGGGGGATAAGGGACCGGACACCTTTGACTGCTCCGGTTTTATCTACTGGTGCCTTCGTCAGGCAGGGGTCTATTGCACCCGGCTCAATGCAGCGGGCTTTTCCAACAAGAGCTCCTGGAAGAAAATTTCCAGCATCAGCGAACTGGAGAAGGGAGATCTGCTTTTCTTCAAGTCGGATGAAAGCAGCCGTGTGAACCATTGCGGTATCTATGTGGGCTCCGGAGACATGATCGATGCTTCCTCCGGCAACGGCAAGGTCATTCGCAGGGCATTGAGTTCTTACTGGAAACGGAATTTTGTCTGTGCCAGGCGCCCCTGGTGAGCGGAAAACTGAAAAGGCGGGAATGGATATCCGTCAGCTCTGGCGTAAATTGAAATAGTTTTTAACAGCCGATGCTTTCTGCATATTCCGGAAGGCATCGGTTTTGTGTTTTGGAAGAATATGTATGCTTTTGTCTTGACGGAAGTTCTTTGCATCGATCTGCGTTGAAACAGGCGGATATGCGCTGTATTCCGGGAGGGGGTTCCCCGCAGCAATGGTCTTTACGGGCGCTTTCAGGAGTGTTGTGAAGAGGGCAGAGTACTGCTTTCCCGGCAGGATGGGCAAGACAAATCCGCCTATTTTTGGGGGCTGGGCCGTTTCCGGCTCCCCGGAAAAACAGGATCGGGTCTGGGCAGCGGCGGCACGGGGCTTGCGTGCGGGCGAAATGGGGGGCGCACGTTCCGGCGGCAAAGCCGCCGGAACACTGCGGTGGCACCGCCCCCCAGGCGTGCCCATCAGGGCACGCAGTGCGCCCCAGACCCCGAGACAAACAAATCCTTCGTACAGCAGCATCCCAGCCTTCGGAACCATGCGGCCCCCGTTTTACAGCGTTCCGGCTTCCGGGGCAATATATGTACATGTAAAAATGCTCCCTTCCTGATGCAGGAAAGGAGCATATGTTGCCGTTATTCCGAATTGTGCAGGCGATTTATTCCTCTGCGATCTCCCGGGCCACAAAGACCCCGCTGGCCGAAGCGTGGGACAGGGAGTGGGTCACGCCGCTGCCGTCCCCGATCACATACAGCCCCGGGTAACAGGTCATCAGCCGGTCATCCAGCGCCACTTCCATGTTGTAGAACTTTACTTCCACTCCGTACAGAAGAGTATCGTCGTTGGCGGTGCCGGGGCAAATCTTGTCCAGCGCATAAATCATCTCAATGATGCCGTCCATAATGCGCTTGGGCAGCACCAGACTCAGGTCTCCCGGGGTGGCCGAAAGAGTGGGCCGGGTGGTGCACTCCTCAATGCGCTTTACGGTGCTCCTGCGGCCACGGACCAGATCACCGAACCGCTGGACGATGACGCCGCCTCCCAGCATATTGCTCAGCCGGGCAATGCTCTCGCCATACCCGTTGCTGTCTTTGAAGGGCTCGGAAAAATGTTTGCTCACCAGCAGTGCAAAGTTGGTATTGGCGGTGCGCAGGGCAGGATCCTCAAAGCTGTGGCCGTTGGCCGTAACGATGCCGTTGGTATTTTCGTTGACTACGATGCCGTATGGGTTCATGCAGAAGGTGCGCACACTGTCTTCAAACTTCTCCGTGCGGTATACGATCTTGCTTTCATACAGCTCGTCGGTCACATGGGAGAAGATCACCGCAGGCAGCTCTACCCGTACCCCCAGATCCACCCGGTTGGAAAGCGTGGGGATCTCCATCTCCCGGCAAACCTGCTCCAGCCATTTGCTTCCGCTGCGGCCTACGGAAACAATACACTTTTCGCAGGTGAACTCTCCCTGTGCGGTGTAAAGCCGGTAGCCGCCGCCTTCTTCCAGAGCCAGTTTTTCTACGGGAGTGTAGAAATAAAAATCTACGGACTGCCGCAGTTCCTCATACAGGTTCTGCAAAACGATATAGTTGATATCCGTGCCCAGGTGACGGACGGAGGCGTCCAGCAGGAAAAGCCTGTTCTGCAGGCACTCCTTTTTGAAGCGGCTTCCGGCGGTAGAGAACATCCGTGTACCCTCGCCCCCGTGGCTGACGTTGATATCATCTACATAGCGCATGAGCTCCATGGCCGTTTCCCGGCCGATGTGGGCGTGCAGGGTGCCGCCAAAATCGTTGGTCAGGTTGTATTTTCCGTCGGAGAAGGCGCCTGCGCCGCCGAATCCGCTCATGATGGAGCAGACCTTGCAGTTGACGCAGCTCTTGACCTTTACTCCGTCAATGGGGCAGCGGCGTTTTTCCAGGGGGCCGCCGGTCTCAAAGACGGCGATCTTCAGATCAGGCCGCCGTTTTGTCAGCTCATAGGCGGAAAAGATACCGCCCGGCCCTGCGCCAACGATGATAACGTCATACTGTTGCATAAAAGAACTCCTTATCTGGGAATGAAAATAAAAGCGGGGAAGGAGCGGGCTCCTTCCCGAAAACGGTTGCGTTGCTGATTTCTCCGTGCAAAAGGTGCATGCCTTGTACTTACGGGCATGCCGCAGGGGCAAGTCGTCCTCGCAGGAGAAAGTATGCCGGGATGCTCAGATGGCAGCGGCGATGCGGGCAGCCACCTTTACGTTGTTGAACACCAGCTGAATGTTGGATTTGAGACTGTCTCCGCCGGTGATCTCCTTGATGCGCCTGAGCAGGAAGGGAGTGATGTCCTTGCCGTGGACGCCCTGGGCTTCCGCTTCGGCCACAGCCTGATCAATAACGCCGCCGATGTATGCCGGATCCATGCTCCACTCCTGGGGAATGGGCACCGTCACCAGCATGCCGCCCCGGTAGCAGAGAGTCTCGCTGGCCCGGATGGCTCCGGCAATATCTTCGGGGCCGTCTGCCCGCCACAGCAGGGGGATGCCGCTTTTTGCCGTATAGAAGGCAGGGAGCTCATCGGTACCGTAGCCGATAACGGGTACGCCCTTGGTTTCCAGATACTCCATGGTCCGGGGCAGATCCAGAATGGCCTTGGCTCCGGCGCATACCACGCATACGGAGGTCTGGGCCAGCTCTTCCAGATCGGCGCTTACGTCCATGGTCTGCTCAAAGCCCCGGTGTACGCCGCCGATGCCGCCTGTGGCAAAGACCTGGATCCCGGCCAGATGGGCAATGATCATGGTTGCGGCCACGGTGGTGGCTCCGTCCATCTTTCTGGAAAGGAGCATGGGTATATCCCGGCGGCTGGCCTTGGCAACCTGAGAACCTGCCCGGCCCAGATAGTTTATCTGCTCCGGGGTAAGGCCGGCGCAGAGCTTCCCGCCGATGATGGCGCAGGTGGCGGGCACGGCGCCGTTGTCCCGGCAGATCTTTTCACAGGCCAGGGCGGTCTCTACGTTCTGGGGATAGGGCATGCCGTGGGAGATGATGGTGCTCTCCAGTGCTACTACGGGCCTGCCTGCGTCTATGGCCTCAGCCACTTCCGGACTGAGGGAAAGGTATTCTTTCAGCTGCATTTTTGATTTCCTCCTGAATTTCCTGAAAAAACCGTTTCCAGTATACCACAACTGTGGTAAAATAAAAGCAAACTTTATGGGAACTTGGAAAGGAACTTTGGCATGAAGCGTGCAAGCGGCGTGTTGATGCATATTACCAGCCTGCCCTCCCCCTACGGTATCGGGACCATGGGCCGGGCAGCTTACGAATTTGTGGATTTTCTGCACAGGGCCCGGCAGCGGTACTGGCAGGTACTGCCCCTGACTCCCACGGGGTTTGGGGATTCTCCCTATCAGAGTGCATCCACCTTTGCAGGGAACCCCTATCTGATCGATCTGGATATGCTGCTGGAGCAGGGCCTGCTGACCCGGGAAGAGATAGGACAGGATTGGGGAGAGGATCCCCGGCATGTGGATTTCGGCCTGATGTATGCCCGGAAGTATGCCGTGCTGGAAAAGGCCTTTGCCCGCTTTGACCGGGCGGAGATGGCAGACTTCTGCCGCAGCACTCCCTGGCTGGCGGGGTGGACCCTGTTTGCTGCCCTGAAGGATCATTTTCACGGGGCGCCCTGGACCCAGTGGCCTCAGGATATTCGGGACAGAGATCCGGAGGCTCTGCTTCGCTATGGGCAGCTGCTGGAGGAGCGGATGGCCTTTCACAGCTTCATTCAGTATGTGTTTGACCGGCAATGGAACGCCCTGCGGGATTATGCGCAAAAACAGGGGATAGGCTTTATCGGGGATATCCCCATCTATGTGCCCCACGACAGTGCGGACGTATGGGAACACCGGGAACTGTTTGCGCTGGAGCCGAACGGAACGCCCACTCTGGCAGCAGGAGTGCCGCCGGATTATTTTTCCGAGATCGGCCAGCTGTGGGGGAACCCCATCTATTGCTGGGATGCCCACCGGCAGGAGGGTTTTGCCTGGTGGAAGGAACGGGTGCTTTCTGTGGCGGCCCGGTGCGAGCTGGTGCGCATAGATCACTTCAGGGGGCTGGAAAGCTTCTGGGCGGTGCCTTACGGCTCCGAAGATGCCCGCCCGGGGCAGTGGTATCCCGGCCCGGGAATGGAGCTTATAGGAGCTCTGCGGGAAGCGGGCATGGGAGGCAGGATCATAGCCGAAGATCTGGGCTATCTGACGCCGCAGGTAAAAAAACTGCTTTCCGATTCCGGCTGCCCGGGGATGCGTGTATTGCAGTTCGGCTTTACCCCCATGGGAGATTCCCGGGACCTGCCCCACAATTATGTGCAGAACTGCGTGGCTTATCTGGGCACTCACGATAACACCCCCATTCAGGGCTGGTTTGATACGGCGCCGGTGGAGGAGGCGGCTTTTGCCGTGGACTATCTGGGGCTGAACCGGCAGGAAGGCTTCCCCTTCGGATTTGTGCGGGGGATATTTACCTCCGTGGCCAATCTGGCCATTGTGCAGCTGCAGGATATTCTGGGGCTGGGGGATGAACACCGCATGAATCTGCCCGGTACCACGGGCTGGTGGAGCTGGCGGGCCCTGCCCGGGGAATATACCCAGGCTCTGGCAGACCGGCTGGCCTTTTATACCCGTATGAGCGGCCGGGCAGAGCTGAAGAAGTAATCTCCCTGTCAAAAAAATTGAGGCTCCTGCAGGCGTGCAGGGGCCTGTTTTATGTTCTTCCGGCCGTACTTTCGTTGGCTCTTTTTGGGGATCATGGGGGAGTGCTTTCGGGTCTTCCTCGGGGAATGGGGCGCACTGCGTGCCCCCAAGGGGCACGCCTGCGGGGGCTTGCCCCCGCAGTGTTCCGGCGGCAAAGCCGCAGGAACGTGCGCCCCTCTCTTCGTCTGCACGCAAGCAGGAGCTGCCACGTCCCGGACACATATGCGCAGGCAATTCGTTTTCCGGCGTCCCATGCCCCGTGTTTTCGCTGCATACAAAAAGCCGCCCGGCAGCCCTGCGGCTGCGGACGGCTTGCAGGCCGGGCAGAGGGTCTATTTATCCAGCAGTTCCCAGGTCAGCTGGCCCAGGATCCGGATACCGGTTTCTATCTGCTCCATGGTGGGCATGGAATAATTCATTCTAAAGGCGTTGGAAGGCCTGGCAGGGTCCATCACAAAGGCCACTCCGGGGACGCAGGCCACCTTCCGCCGGATCCCCTCCGTAACAAAGGGATAGGCGTCCATGCCCTCGGGCAGGAAGGCCGTAACGAACAGACCTCCCTGGGGCCGGTTGAACCGTACCGACGGGTGGAAATACTTTTCCATATTGGAGAGCATGCATTCGCACTTTTCTCCATACAGCCGGGACACCATGGCAATGTGGCCCGCATAGTCATGCTCCGTCATATACCGGTAGCATATTTCCTGAAACAGGGTGGTGGAATGTACATCCGTACACTGTTTGGCCACTACCAGCCGGGCGATCAGGGCCTTGTTGGCGGTGATAAAGCCCAGCCGGAAGGCTGGGGCCATGGTCTTGCTGAAGCTTCCTGCGTGGATGACGATGCCCTCCGTATCCAGACTCTTGATGGGCGGCACCGGGTCGCCCTCAAAGCGCAGCTCACCGTAGGGATCATCCTCCAGAATGAACAGACCGTGCTCTTTGGCCATAGCATAGATGGCTTTCCGCTTTTCCCAGGAGGTGGTAAAGCCCGTCGGGTTCTGGAAGTTGGGGATGATATAGAGCAGCTTGGCCCGGGGCGTGGTCTCCATGGCCTTTTTCAGAGCCTCCAGGTTCATGCCGTCGCTTTCCATGGGCACACCGGTGAGTTTGGCTCCGTAGGAGCGCAAAGTGTTCAGCACGCCCACAAAACTCAGCTCTTCGCAGATAACTCCGTCCCCTTCGTTGAGGAGGATCTTGGCCGTCAGATCGGCGCATTGCTGTCCGCCGGAAACGATCAGCGTGTCATCCTCTTCCCGGGGGAAACCGTATTTTTCCTTCAGGTACCGCTTTACCTCATTCCGCAGGGGCGGATACCCTTCGCTCAGGCCGTACTGCAGCATGGAAGTTCCCCGGTTGGAAAGGGCATCATAGGCGATGTCTGCGATCTCCCGGGTGGGGAAGGCTTCTGGGGAGGGGTTTCCTCCGGCAAAGCTGATCATGTCCGGTGCGGCGGTGAGTTTGAACAATTCCCGTATGATGGAGCCGGAAACACCGCTCATACGCTGGGACTGCACAAATTCCATAGTAAAAGACCTCCGATTGGATTTATTCCTGCTGCCGTTCCCTCATGCAGAGTCTGATATTGGCCCGGCATACGGCAGGGGGATACATCAAAGGGTGGGCACCAGCTGCAAAAGCAGGTTGCTCTTATAAAAGAACATGCCCAGGGGGGAGTTTTGCAAAAACGTATAGGTCCTTGGCACCACGGCCAGCATCAGGGGGCAGAGCATGAACACTATGTACATCAGCAGTATCCCGTGAAGCAGTCCAATCCCGCAGGAAAAGGGGATATCCAGATGCCGCAGCACCGGGAGCCCCTCCTTGCCATAGTCTATGAGCCGCAATACGAAGCCCAGAAGCATTCGGAACAAAGCAAACAAAATCAGCAGGGAAAGAATGTTCAGCACCACGTCTACCAGCGTCTGGTTGAAATAATCCCCCAGCGTATATATCTCCCGGCTGCGGTAGGCCTGGGAGCGCACATTTTTGCGTACTGCCCGGTCAAAGGGGCGGGGCATTTCCGCCCGCTGCACCACTTCTTCCAGGGTGGCTGCATCCACCTGATCTACGGGCACATGCACCAGCTCCACCGAGGTTTTGTTGATGTACTCATATCCCTCAAAGTAGTAGAGCATCATGTCATACAGGGTCTTTTGCTGCTGGATCCCTCTGGAGAGCAGGGGGCACAGAAGCAGGGCCAGAATGAAGGCAACCGCGCTGATCCCCAGACTGATGGCGGAATACAGCACGCCCCGGTAATACCCGGCCAGAATACACAAGGCAAGAATGGTCAGTATGATAAAATCGATCAAAGGGGCCGCCGTCTCCTTTCTTTAAAATATGAAGATACGGGCATCAGGTATCCGTAGGCATCAGGTATCCGTACAGATGTAGCAGTCCGTGCCGCTGACCAGCAGAAACCGCCCTGTATCCAGAGCTACGGCATAGCTGGCCGGGTGCTCCAGTTCCAGATCCTTGCTGCGCCTGCCAGCAAAGGTATAACTCAAAAATCTTGTGCCCGTAACGATGCGCACGCCGCTGGAGGCCAGATAGGCTCGTACTACCTCTTCTCCCACATACAGGGTCATGGAGGTGGCGTTGGCTGCATCCCCTTCCGCCAGGGCCAGCACATACAGGGTGTGGGCGTTGCTCTCCCCACGGGGCTTGAGAAGGAAGTAAACATAGTCGCCGCTCTGGCGGTAATCCACCACTTCCTTGCCGTAGATCTTCACCCGGTACTGTTCCCGGCTGCCGCTCTGGGAGTAGCGGATGATATCCTGCGTGCCGATAAGAAATACGGATTCGTCCGTAAAGGCCAGCTTTTCTATGCTCTGGTCATAGAAGGTGGGGTAGTAGCTCATGGTGCCGCCGTTGTTGTAATCATACAGGCGGATGTTGGTCACGGGCAGAGAAGCCTCCGTATTGAGGGTGATGACCCACAGGGTCTCCCGGCCGCCCACGGTATCAAAGCCGAAGCTGACCACCTTGGTATCCGTAAAATCAATGGGGTTGCCCACGGCCTCTCCCGAGGCATTGAACAGGATGATGCTGTCCATGCCGCTGGTCTGGCTGGTGCGCAGCACGGCGCAGTAGTGGGTGCCGCAGGAAACGGAGCGGATGGTGCCCGAAAGGTTCAGTACATCATAATTCTTCAGCTGAAAGGCAGAGCCTGCATATACCGCCGTCATGGAGGCGGATACGTCAAATCCGTCTACGGGAGAAGAGAGCTTCGTCTGGGTCACCCGGCTGCTCTCCAGCTGGTACTGGATGAGCCCCGTGTCGGTAGCATAGGTAAGATACCCGCCGGAAACCACATAGTCGTTCCCCGCCTGAATGTTGACCTTTTCATAGGTGAGGCCGTCATCTTTCTGGGCAAAAAGCAGATACAGCAGGGCAAAGCTCCCGCCAATGAGCACAATGGCCAGGCCTGCTGCCAGTATCAGCCGTAAATAATTTATGCGTCCCTTCATGCTTCCTCGCTGTGCTTGTACCAGGAGGGGACCAGCACCTGCATCGTCTCCTCCTCCATGGAAAAGGTCACCGGCGTCCCCTCCATCCGCTCTCCGTCCACCTGGATCCGGGAAGGGGGCTGGCATTGGGCAAAAAGCCGCTTGCCCCGGCAATAGGTAACATATTTGGTTTTCTTTAAGAACGTGCCCCGGAAAAAGGCGGGCAGCAGTGCCAGCACATCCCTCAATCCGCGCACATCATGAATGATGCAGAAATCCAGCAGCCCGTCGGTAGGATCCGCCTTGGGCGTAATGCCCAGCCCCCCGCCGATGTGGGTGCCGTTGCCTGCGGCTATGAGCAGGCAGTCGCAGGATACGCTTTGGCCGCCGTCTATGGAATATTCCACCTGCCGCAGATGAAAATGCCCCAGAGCATGGAACAGCCCTTTCAGATAGGCCAGACGGCCGCTTTTTGTCCCGGCCTTGAACAGTTCTACGGAATCCAGTACATCCACGTCAAACCCGAAGCCCGCCACGTTGATAAAGGGCTGGTCGTTGGCCCTGCAACGGTTCACCTTAAGGACCTTGCCGTACAGCAGCACGTCCACCGCCCCGGGAATATCCGTAGGGATGCCCAGTGGTTTGACAAAATCGTTCCCCGTGCCGCAGGGGATGATCCCCAGCACACAATCGGTGCCCGCAAGGCCCTGCGCCGCTTCCCGCACGGAGCCGTCTCCCCCCAGGGCGCACAGGGTGGTGTAGCCCTCCCGGGCCGCCTGCCGGGCCAGCTCCGTTCCGTGGCCGGGGTACTGGGTCTCTTTCACGGTGTAGCGGACGCCTGCCTGCTGCAGCAGGGATTTGACTTCTTCCAGTGCTTTGGCGGCCTTGCCGGTGCCGGCCACAGGGTTGCAGAGCAGACACAGAGAGCCCGGTCCATAGGGAATGGTGCGCATGGGGTGTACCTCGTTCCTTTATAAATAGCACGGGGCAGAACTGCCCCGAGTGGATCCGCCTGCCGACGAAAGGGGAGAGCCGTTTCTTCCTGCCGGGCGGACCGTATACTTTTACCTATACATATAGTAGCACGAACAGGGGGATGAATCAAGGCGGGAAAGCATATGTTGCAGGAAATTCACGCCCGCTCAATTATGAAGTCAGGGTGAAATCCCGGGAAACAAGTGGAAAAACCATGCAAAACCGGAGCTTCGGCGGCAAAAGCACCTTGCATTTACAGGCACACCATGATAGAATATCAATCCGTGGAATTATGCATCACAATGCTTTAGGAGGATGGATCACATGTCACAGTACGAAAAATTGGAGCACGATGTAGCCAAGCTTACCATCACCGTTTCCCCCGAGGCCTTCAAGGCCGCTCTGGAGACCGCTTACCATAAATACGGCGGCAAGTACCCCGTACCCGGCTTCCGCAAGGGCAAGGCCCCCCGCCGGATCATCGAGAGCAACTACGGCCCCATGGTGTTTTATGATGCGGCCTTTGACCTTTGCTGGGCCGATCCCTACGAAGCCGCCATCAAGGAGCATGACCTGCAGCCCGTAGACCGTCCCTCCGTGGATATCACCGATATCGGCGAAGACAAGGGCATCGTCTATACCGCCGAGGTGCAGCTGCGCCCCACGGTGACTCTGGGTCAGTATAAGGGTATAGAGATCCCCCGGCAGGCGTATACTGTAACGGAAGAGGAAGTGGATATGGCGCTCAGGAGCGAGCAGGAAGCCCAGGCCCGCTATGTGGACGTGGAGCGCCCCGTAGCCGATAAGGACCGGGTGCTGCTGGATTATGCCGGTACCGTAGACGGCGTGGCCTTTGAAGGCGGCACCGCACAGGATCAGACCCTGGATATCGGCAGCGGTACCTTTATCCCCGGTTTTGAAGATCAGCTCATCGGCGCAGCCGCCGGTGAGGATCGGGAAGTAAAGGTCACCTTCCCCGAAAAGTATCATGCCGCCGATCTGGCCGGCAAGGACGCCGTGTTCGCCTGTAAGATCAAGGCCGTCCAGCAGAAGGAGCTTCCGGAGATCGACGATGAGTTCATCAAGGATATCAGCGAGTTCGATACCGTAGCCCAGTGGAAAGAGAACAAAAAGGGCGAGCTGCTCAAGCAGCGGGCGGAAGCCACCAAGATCTCCGAAGAGAACGAGCTGCTCACCAAGGCCGCCGATAACGCCCAGTGCGATATCCCCGAGTGCATGATCGAGCGCCAGGTGCAGGGCATGATCCAGGATATGGCCTACCGGCTGGCCGGCAGCGGCATCTCCATGGACAATTACTTCAAGTACATGGGTACCGATATGGACAAGGTCAAGGAGATGTATAAGCCCGAAGCCAGGATGCGCTGCAAGGTGGATCTGACTCTGGAAGCCATCAAGAAGGCTGAGAACATCACCGCCGCTCCCGAAGAGGTAGAGGAGCAGATCGATCTGTACGCCACCCAGAACGGCATGACCAAAGAGGATCTGGAAAAGAACCTTTCCGAATCCGACCGGGAATACTTTGCCGACCGGGCCTGCGTAGAGAAGGTGATCAGGCTCCTGAGCGATTCCGCCGTGCGGGTAGATGCCCCTGCGGAAGAAAAGAAAGACGAAGAAGAGCAGAAGGCGGAGTAACCTTCTCCCCCGTGAGTATACTAGAAGGAGGACACTATGAACCTGATCCCCTATGTGGTGGAGCAAACCAGCCGGGGCGAACGCTCCTATGATATCTATTCCCGGCTGCTGAAGGACCGGATCATTTTTCTGGGAGGAGAGATCAACGACGATGTGGCCAATGCCGTCATCGCCCAGATGCTCTTCCTGGAGGCGGACGATCCCGATAAGGATATCTTTCTGTACATCAACAGCCCCGGGGGATCCGTCAGCGCGGGTCTGGCTATCTATGATACCATGCAGTATATCCGCTGCGAGGTCTCCACTATCTGCGTGGGCATGGCGGCCAGCATGGGCGCCTTCCTGCTGGCGGCGGGGGCCAAGGGCAAGCGCAAAGCCCTGGAAAATGCCGAGATCATGATCCACCAGCCCTCCGGCGGCGCCCAGGGGCAGGCAACGGATATTTCCATCGTGGCGGAGCAGATCCTGAAGATCAAGACCCGTCTCAATGAGATCCTCTCCAAGCGCACCGGTCAGCCGCTGGATACCATCCGGGCGGATACGGAGCGGGATAACTACATGACTGCCGAGGAAGCCAGGGCTTACGGCCTGGTAGACGAGGTCATCGCACCCCGGCGGTAAAAGAAAGGAAACAAGCATACATGAGCAAATACGGCGGTTCCGGAAAAGACTCCTTTGACGATGTCCGCTGCAGCTTCTGCGGGAAGCGGCGGGGCGAGGTCAAAAAGCTCATTGCCGGCCCCAATGTGTATATCTGCAACGAGTGCGTGGAGCTGTGCCGGGAGATCGTCCAGGAGGATATGGTCAACGAGCGGCAGCAAGGCGACCGGCAGGCTCCCCTGCAGCAGATCCCCAAGCCCCACGAGATCGTAGCGGCGCTGGATCAGTATGTCATTGGCCAGCAGAGCGCTAAAAAAGCTTTGGCGGTGGCGGTATACAACCACTACAAGCGGGTGCGTGCCCCCCAGACCGACGACGATGTGGAGCTGCAGAAAAGCAATATCGTGATGCTGGGGCCCACGGGCTGCGGCAAGACCCTGTTGGCACAAACTCTGGCCAAGATACTGGATGTACCCTTTGCCGTGGCCGACGCTACCTCTTTGACCGAGGCGGGCTATGTGGGCGACGATGTGGAGAATATCCTCCTCAAGCTCATTCAGGCAGCGGATTATGATATGAGCCGGGCCGAGCACGGTATTGTGTATATCGATGAGATCGACAAGATCGCCCGCAAGGGAGAAAACGTATCCATTACCCGGGACGTTTCCGGGGAAGGAGTGCAGCAGGCGCTGCTGAAGATCCTGGAGGGCACGGTAGCCAACGTACCGCCCCAGGGCGGCCGGAAGCATCCTCAGCAGGAGTGTCTGCAGATCGATACCACCAATATTCTCTTTATCTGCGGCGGCGCCTTTACGGGTATCGAAAAGATCATCGAGCGCCGCACAGGCCAGAAGATGCTGGGCTTTGGCGCACCCATCCAGTCCAAAGAGGATAAGGACGTGGGTCAGGTGCTCAAACAGATCCTTCCGGAGGATCTGCTCAAGTTCGGCCTGATCCCCGAGTTTATCGGCCGGGTGCCCGTTATCGTTACGCTGGAGAGTCTGGACGAAGATGCGCTGGTGAACATTCTCACCGAGCCTAAAAATGCCCTGTCCCGCCAGTATAAGCGGCTGTTTGAGATGGACGGCGTGCAGCTGACCATTACGGATGATGCCCTTCGGGCCGTGGCGCACAAGGCTATTGAGCGTAAGACCGGCGCCCGTGGCTTGCGGGCCATTATGGAAGACATCATGCAGGACGTGATGTATGACATTCCCTCTCAGGAAGGTATTGTGGAATGTCAGATCAACGCAGACGTGATCAATAAGACCGCTGCCCCCCTGCTGATCCATGCCCCGGAGGAGCTCACCGCCCCCAAAGAGGAGCTCACCGAGCCCCCCAAGACCACCCGCCGTCCCCGCCGGACTGCGGCCCCTGCCGCCGCTCCCAGAGCGTGAGCTGCAGGCGAAAACAAACATGGCACGAAGCCGCCGGTGCGGAAGCTCCGGCGGCTTTTTCTATACGGAAAAACATGAGCAAAACGGGTTCGCTGGGCGGGCAATCGGTGAAAGATCGAAGGCCTGCGCATAGACGGAGGAGGCGCTGCGAGCGGCGGTACGCCGCCCCAGCGGGCCCAGCAAGCGGGGCCCGCTGTCTTTGGCTTTGCCAAAGCGCAGCGCCCTTCCCCGGAGCCGGACGGTTTTCGAGCTGTGCGTTTTCCGGAATAGACAATCTCCTACTATCGTGTTAGTATAAGGAAAAACAGGGCACTGGCCCGGAAAGCAGGGGAAAGATGGAGGATTTCATGCGCTTTGACGGCAGAGGGGCGGCAGAACTGCGGCCCGTGGAGCTGATACCGGATTTTACCAAAACCAAAGGGGGCTCCGTGCTCATCAACTGGGGAGAAACCCGGGTGCTGTGCACCGCCTTGCTGGAGGAGGGGGCTATGCCCTTTTTGAAAAATACGGGAATGGGTTGGCTGACGGCGGAATATGCCATGCTGCCCAGTTCTACCGGGGACAGAAAAAAGCGGGACGGCATCAAAAAAGACGGCCGCTCCACGGAGATACAGAGGCTCATCGGCCGGAGTCTCCGGCAGGCGCTGGACAGGCAGGCTCTGGGGGAGAACGTGATCTATATCGACTGCGATGTGCTTCAGGCTGACGGCGGCACCCGCACGGCTTCCATTACCGGAGCCTGGGCGGCCCTGCGGCTGGGAGTGGATCGCTGGCTGAAGGAAGGCAGGCTTCAGGCAGACCCCATATGTCATCAGATCGCAGCCGTGTCCGTGGGATTGGAGGGAGACAGGCCACTGCTGGATCTGTGCTATCAGGAGGATTCCCGGGCGCAGGTGGATATGAACCTGGTGATGAACGAAGCCGGAGAGTTTATCGAGATCCAGGGCACGGGAGAAGGACGCTCTTTTTCTCGCCGGGAACTGGATGCACTGCTGGCTTTGGGGGAGGCGGGTATCCGCACCCTGATGGAAAAGCAGCGGGCGATACTGGGAAAATAGCGTTTATTACAGCCGCAGCGGGGAGATCGGTCAGCCGGTTTCCCTTTTTATCTGCGGCAGGGGTTTTTCCGTATCTGTGCCGGCCGGAGGCACACGGGGGCTGGTACCCGGCTGCTCCCGGCTGCGTCGGCTCGGGGGCTGGGGGCGCATTGCGTGCCCTTCGGGCACGCCTGCGGGGGCTTTGCCCACGCAGCGTTCCGGCGGCGGAGCCGCCGGAACATGCGCCCCCACGTTCCGCCTGTACGCACCTTCGCAAGGCAGCGGCCCCGTTCCGGCGGCCTCCGGGCAGCACGGAGAAATGCAACTCGGATCCGCACACATAAAACGCCCCGCAGTCATTTGACGGCGGGGCGTTTGCGTTTACGGAAGCCTTCTTTAGGCGGCGAAGAGGGCGATGCTCAGCGCCACGGCCAGAGTATAGAGCACATACAGGCTCAAAAAGGTATTGACATAGTGCTGGGGCCGTTCCTCCCGCACATAGGCCGAAAGCAGATAGCTGGGGGGCAAAGCAAAGAACAGCAAGGCGCCCCAGGCATACCGGACGTCCATGCCCAGATGCCGGATCAGTGCCATAAGGCCAAGACTCATGGGCAGCATATATCCTATGCGCAGCAGGGCTGAGCGGCATACCGGCTTCAGGGTATCTCTGTCCGGCTGCAGTCCATAGCCCACGGCAAACAGCATGATGCAGGATACGGGGGTCGAAAGAACGGCCAGAATATCCTCGGCTGCCGGCCCCGCCGGGGAAGCGCACAGCAGCTGCCACAGGCCGGTCACATTGGCGGCCAGGCCCAGAAGCATACTCAGCAGCAGCGGATCCTTCAGCAGGGAGCGGAGCTGAAAGGTTCCCTTCCCTTCGGTGAACCGCCGCAGCGCAGGCAGATATACCGTGAAAAAGATCAGGGATTGCCCCGCATCAAAGATAACAAAGTAAGGAAGGCTCTCTTTTCCGAAGAGCATGGCAAACAGCCCGTATCCCACCATGCCTGCTTCGGTAGAGCCGGCCACAAAGGGGTGGTATTCTCCATAGATCCCCGGCAGCGTGCGGCACAGTTTCCCCATCCCAAAAGCGCCCAGGAAGATCAGGGCGCTGAGCAGGGGCAGCAGCAGAGTGCGCACTTCCAGCTCCACCGTGGCAAAGGAAGTAAATACCAGAAAGGGCAGCAGCACCCGGGCCACCAGCTTTTTCAGTCCGCCTATCTCTTCCGGGGAGAAGGTATTTTTTCTTCTGCACAGACACCCCAGCCCGATGAGAAGCGCCATGGGCCCCAGCAGGGATATAAGCTTTAACAGCATAGGCGATCCCTCAGCCCCGGCGGCTCCAGGCAGCAGGGCTGAACAGCAGCAGCAGGGGGAAGATCTCCAGCCGGCCGAACAGCATGTCCAGAGAAAGAACGATTTTGCTCAGATCGCTGTAGGCGCCGAAGTTCCCCGTAGGCCCCACCAGGTTAAGCCCCGGACCGATATTGCCCAAACAGGCAATGACGGAGGAAAAGGTAGTCATGCCGTCAAAATTATCCGTGGAAACAAACAGCAGGGAAACCAGCGCAATGAACAGATAGGTGAGATAAAACACATATACGCCCTTAATGGTGCTTTCCTCCACCAGCTTGCCGTTGATGCGCACCGTATGGACGGACCGGGGCCGCATCATGGAGGCCACCTCGTTCTTCAGGCTCTTGAAAAGCATGATCAGCCGGGAGACCTTGGTGCCGCCGCCGGTAGAGCCTGCACAGGCCCCCAGGATCATCAACAGCAGCAGTATCCACCGGGAAAATTCCGGCCACAGGTTAAAGTCCACCGTGGAATATCCCGTGGTGGTGATGATGGAAGAAACGGTAAAGAACACATGGTGCACGGCCGCCCAAAACGAAGGGAACATACCCTTTACGTTGATCACAATGGCTCCTACCGCCAGAAGTACAATGGACAGGTACCACCGCAGCTCTTCATCCTTAAAGGCCCGTTTGGCTTCCCGGGTCAGCAGAAGGTAATATATGGAAAAGTTTACCCCAAACAGCAGCATGGCCACCGCAATAATGGATTGGGACAGGGCGCTGTAGCCGTTCATGCCGTTGTTTTTGATGGAAAAGCCTCCGGTACCCGCCGCTCCAAAGGCGTTGCATAGGCTGTCAAAGAGGGGCATCCCGTCCAGAAGCAGAAGCAGAATGGTCACCAGTGTCATGCCCACATAGATGGCGTACAGCACCCGGGAGTTTTTGGACATGGTGGGCGTTACCTTCCCCACGGAGGGGCCGGGGCTTTCCGCCCGGAGCAGATGAAGGGAATCTCCGTTGCCCTTGCTCAGGGGGATAATGGCCATTACGAATACCAGCACGCCCATACCGCCCACCCAATGGGTAAAGCTCCGCCAGAACAGCATCCCGCGGTGGAGCGCCTCCACATCGGAAAGGATGCTGGCCCCTGTGGTGGTAAAGCCGGAGACGGATTCAAACACTGCGTCTATATAGTGAGGGATATCCCCGCAAAGGGTGAAAGGAAGGGCTCCAAACAAAGACAGGAGCACCCAGCTCAGACCCACGGTAAGCATGCCCTCCCGGGCCTGAAGGCTGTGGGAGCCCTGCTGACGGATATACAGCAGGCAGGTGGATACCACCAGCAGCAGTGCCATGGTGATCAAAAAGGCTTTTACCGCCGCCCATTCCCCATCGTACAGAGAGACAAACAGGGAGGGAAGCATCAAAACGGCTTCCCAGCGGAGGATGTGCCCCAGATAGTAACGGACGGAGCGGGCATTCATTGCACGCCTCCCCGGAAGATCTCCTCCAGCCCGCCTACGGATTTATCCCGGCCGGTAATGACCACTACCCGGTCTTCTCCCAGAAGCATATCGCCGCCGGAGGGAATGATGACCTCCCGGCCTCGGGCAATGGCCGCCACAATGGTGTTGGGCTGTATGGTCAGGTTCTTAAAGGGGATCCCCACATAGGGGGCGTCCCCGGGGACGATAAACTCCATAGCCTCGGCTTTACTGTCCATAATGCGGGAAAGGGCGATCATGCTCTGCCCGGCGCTGGAGCTCATGGCCCGCACGTAGCGGATGATCTCGTTGGCCGTCAGCAGCTTGGGGCTGACGATGGAATCCAGTCCCGCCTGGGTGAATACGTCCATAAATTCCGTCCGGGCGATCTTGGTAACGGTTTTGGGCACCCCCATGTAGTTGGCAAACATGGAGATGATCACATTTTCTTCGTCTATGCCCGTCAGAGCCAGCACGGCATCCACATCCCGTATGCCCTCGCTGACCAGTACATCCTGAAAGGTGCCGTTGCCGAAAAGAACGGTGGCTTCCGGCACTTCCAGGGTCAGTTCCCGGGCCCGCTGAGCGTTGTTTTCCATAATGGTCACCTGCACCCGGCTCTTCATAAGCATTTTGGCCACATGGATGGCCGTGCGGCTGCCGCCGATGATCATGACCCGACGGATCCGGGTGGGGGGCAGCCCCAGATCCTTGATAAAGCGCACCAGACCGGAGGCTACGGCGGCAATGATGATCTTGTCCTCCTGATGCAATACAAAACTGCCGTGAGGAATGGTCAGCCGGCCTTCCCGCTCCACGGCGCAGATCAGAGCCTTTTCTTTGGTGATTTTGGGCAGATCAGCCAGACGCAGCCCGTTCAGGGGGCTGTCCTTGCCGATGCGCAGCTCCACAAGATCCGCTTTGCCCCGCACAAAGGTATCCCGCTTCATGAATGTGGGAAACTGCAAATTGCGGTATATCTCCCGGGCGGCGGTAAGCTCCGGGTTGATGACCAGAGAAACGTGGAGCTCGTCCTTCAGTAGCCGCAGATCAAAGTCATATTCCGGGTTGCGCACCCGGGCAATAGTGTTCTCCGTCCCCAGCTTTTTGGCTACCATGCAGCTGAGCAGATTCACCTCGTCGCCGTTGGTGCAGGCAATGAGCAGATCCGCCCGGTCAGCCCCTGCTTCCAACAGCACATCCGCCGCCGCTCCATTGCCGCACAGAGTGGCCACATCCAGCGTCTCCTGCAAATGCTGCAACACGGCGCTGTTTGTATCGATGAGCACCAGATCGTGCCCCTCGGCGGAAAGCTGAGCCGCCAGGGTGGAGCCTACCTTGCCCTGGCCCACAATAAGGATGAACATGGTAAAAATCCCCTTTTTACACTATTTCATAAGGTTGGTTGTACTATAGCACGTTCCCCGGGGCTTTGCAATAGAGCGGATGGCGGCGTTTACAGACTCAGGGAAAGGGGAAGCGGGGAGCGGGGGCGCTGGGCGGCGGG
>ERZ827108.978-NODE-978-length-42598-cov-6.951390_pt1 | contig 42598 bp, 41 predicted proteins | sample MGYA00519921_ERZ827108 | MGnify/ENA primary metagenome ERZ827108 (study PRJEB31778, sample SAMEA3449258) | human gut metagenome | biome: human gut; feature: human-associated habitat; material: faeces | place: United Kingdom | collected 2010/2012 ...
CAAATTAGAACTTGAGCGGGTTGACCTTGATGCCCGGGCCCATCGTGGAAGACAGGACGACGGAACGCAGGTAAATGCCCTTGGCCGCGGCCGGCTTGGCGCGGTTGATGGCGTTCATCAGCGCGGTCAGGTTGGCCGTGAGCTGCTCGGCGGTGAAGGACTTCTTGCCGATCGGGCAGTGGATGATCGCCTGCTTGTCCAGACGATACTCGACCTTACCAGCCTTGATCTCGCTGATGGCCTTCGCCACATCCATGGTGACGGTGCCGCTCTTCGGGTTCGGCATGAGACCCTTCGGACCGAGGACGCGGCCCAGACGGCCGACAACGCCCATCATGTTCGGGGTCGCGACGACGACGTCGAAGTCGAACCAGTTTTCGCCCTGGATCTTCGCAACCAGCTCCTCAGCGCCGACGTAATCCGCGCCGGCCTCCTCGGCGGCCTTGGCCTGCTCGCCCTTGGCGAACACGAGGACGCGAACCTTCTTGCCGGTGCCGTGCGGCAGCACGACAGCGCCGCGAACCTGCTGGTCGGCCTGACGCGGATCGACGCCCAGACGCACGGAGATCTCCATGGTCTCGTCGAACTTGGTCTTCGCGGTCTGCAGGGCGAGCTTCACGGCCTCGTCCGGATCATACAGCTTGCTGCTTTCGATGAGCTTCGCGCTCTCGAGATACTTCTTGCCATGCTTCATGTTTATGTTCCTCCTTGTGGTACAAACGGCTTAAAATCCTCCCACAGTTTCCGGCCTGCTTAACGCAAGCCGCCTCGCGCGGCAAGCCGCGCTTTTCACCGCCTGTTAGGCGTCGGCGACAGTCACGCCCATGGAGCGGGCGGTACCCTTGACCATGCTCATCGCGGACTCGATGTTGGCAGCATTCAGGTCGGGCATCTTCTTCTCAGCGATCTCGCGGACCTGCGCCTGCGTGAGCTGGCCAACCTTGGTCTTGTTGGGCTTGCCGCTGCCGGACTCGAGACCCAGCGCCTTCTTGATGAGCACCGGGACCGGCGGGGTCTTGGTGATGAAGGTGAAGGAACGGTCGGAGTAGACGGTGATGACGACCGGGATGATCAGGCCGACATCGTTCTTGGTGCGCTCGTTGAACTCCTTGCAGAAGCCCGGGATATTGACACCGTGCTGACCGAGCGCCGGGCCGATAGGCGGCGCAGGATTGGCCTTACCGGCCTGCACCTGCAGCTTAATCATGCCAGTTACTTTCTTAGCCATGGTAATAATCCTCCTCAATCTGTGGTCACGCGGAACATGATGTTCCTCCCACGTCCGGCCTGCCGCTAAAAGCAGACCGGGCTGACGCCCATCTCTTGGCGAAATGAGCCTTTTCAACAACCGGGGATCGCCCGGGGGTTGTCTGTTTCGTCTTTCCGGAGCGGGGGGCTTACAGGCGCTCCACCTCGGAAATGTCGTACTCCACCGTCGTCTTGCGGTTGAGGATCTCGATGGAGACCTTGACCTTGTGCTCCTCGGCGTTGATCTCCTCGACCGTGCCGATGGCGTTCTCCACGCTGCCGCTCTTGATCCGAACGTTGTCGCCCGGCTCAAGGTCGATGCGGATGGTGCCCTGGCAGCTGGTCATTCTCTCATATTCCTCGTCCGTCAGCGGAATCGGCTCGCTTCCCGGGCCGACAAAGCCGGTCACGCCGCGCGTGTTGCGCACGACATACCAGCTCTCCGTCGTCTTGATCATCTTGACCAGAACGTAGCCGGGAAAGAGCTTGTGCTGAATGGTATGAGGCTTGCCATTGCGGATCTCGACGACTTCCTCAATCGGCACGGTGACTTCCTGAATCAGGTCGCCCATGCCGTTGTTTTCCACCGTCTTGACGAGATCGTTGGCGACTTTGTTTTCGTAACCCGAATAGGTATGCACAACATACCACAGGGCCTTCTCGTCCGCCATGTTAACCCTCCTGTGGTCAGGCCTTACAGCTCAATGAGCTTCTTGACCAGGAACGAGGAACCGGTATCCAGCAGACCGACGACGATCGCCAGCACCACGACAAACGCGATGACGACGATAGAGTAATTGATGAGATCCTTCTTGGACGGCCACGCGACCTTCTTCAGCTCGGCCACCATGTTCTTGAACGCATCGGAAATGCGGCCAGGCAGGGCGACGATCCAATTCTTCGCGCGGGTGAAGAAACCGGACTTTTCGGTGTTCTTCGCGCCTTTGTTTTCAGACATCTCTTTCACATCCTTGTCCGTCTTGTCGCGTGAATTAGCGGGTTTCCTTGTGAACCGTGTGCTTCTTGCAGAAACGGCAGTACTTGCTCATTTCGATACGGTCCGGGTTGTTGCGCTTATTCTTCATCGTGTTGTAATTGCGTTGCTTGCACTCCGTGCAGGCCAGCGTGATCTTCACGCGCACACCAGCAGCAGCCATACAAGACACCTCCTTCTCAAAAAGCGGACTTCTTCAGTCCGTCAAACATGCTTGCATATTGTACACCCGGCGGCCATGCTTGTCAACCGTTTTTTGCAAGTTTTTTTGAATACTTCTGGTCTCCTTCTGTTTTCTCCCGTTTTCTCCGTTTTTCTCTGTTTTTTAATTCCAACACCCGAAAAAATTCAGATAAAACAAGCCCCGGCGCGCCGCGCCGAGGCTTGTATGCGTCATTTCGTTTCGGCGTCCACGCCGAGTGCGTACAGGGTCTGCTCGTCCGCCTGCGCGATAATCATGTAAACCGTTTCGCCGTCCTTCGCGCAGAGCATCGCGTTTTCCCCTCTGCGCGCGTATACCGCGTCCGTTTCGCCGATGGCGAAGCCCGTGACGAGCTGCGCCTGCCAGCCCTCCTGTTTCATCCGCTCGATGTAGGCCGCCGGGCTGGCGGTGATCGCCTGCGCCCGCGTGCCGTCCGCCAGAAGGTACGTCCGCGTCAGCACGTCGCACAGCTTTCCGCCCATTTGAACGCGCTCGCGGCTTTCGCCTTCCATTTCGCCGCTCCCCAGCGCCAATGTCTTCGCCGGTTCGGCCTGCTTCGCCTGCGCGCCGTCCGTCCTGTCCGCGAGCTGGTAGACCATCGTGCCGTAAAACACGGCGCACAGGATCAGCGCGCAGGCCGCGCCCAAAAGCGCCATCAGCGCGCCGGTCAGTCGGCTTTTCCTTTTCTTTCCGCTCATGCCTTGCCTTCGCCCGCGATATAATCGACAAACTGCCTCGCAATCCGCGGGGAGCATCCGTTGTGGCTCACCGTCCACGCGCGGGCGCGCGGCATCAGCTCGTCCCAGTCGTATTCCGTCCCGCGCGCATCCAGCAGCGCGCGGCAGATCGTGAAGTATTCCTCCTGCGTCGGCGCGGAGAACGTCAGCCGCAGGTCGAAGCGATCCGCCAGAGAGAATTTTTCCTCCAGCGTGTCGCGTTCATTCACGTCGTCCTGCCGTTCGGAGAAGCGCTGGCGCACGATGTTGCGGCGGTTGCTCGTCGCGTAAACCACGACGTTCGACGGGCGCGCCTCGAGGCCGCCCTCCAAAACCGTCTTGAGCGCCGTGTATTCCGGGCAGGAATCGTTGAACGCCAGATCATCCACAAACACGATGAATTTCCCCGGCTGCTCGCGCAGGATGGAGAAAATCGTCGGCAGATTCGTCAGCTGCGCCAGCGGCACCTCGACGATCCGCAGCCCCTCCAGCCAGAAGCTGCTCAGCAGCGCCTTGACCGTCGCGGATTTGCCCGTTCCCTTGTCGCCGTAGAGCAGGATGTTGCAGGCCTGCCGCCCGTCGAGCAGCCGGCGCGTGTTTTCCACCAGCGTGCCGCGCTCCCGCTCGTAGAGCACCATGTCCTCCAGCCGGATCGGGTCCGGCTCGCGGATGCCGCGCAGCCCGAGCGGATATTTTTCGCTCTCGCCGACCCACGTGCTGCCCGGACAGCGGGCAAACAGCCCCGTGCCCTGCTTTCGGAAAAACGCCGCCGTCATGGTCACGCCTTCCCGGCTCAGCATCATTTTGGATAGCCGCGGGTCGCCCATTTCGCTGCCCAGCGTCGGTTCCCAGACGGGCAGGCGCGCCGCCGTCTGTCCGCTCATGCCCGCGCGTTCGCACAGCAGCAGGAACATCGCCGGTTCAATCGCCGTCAGCCGCCCCAGCGCGTCCAGATCGTTGGCCAGCGCGTTGGTCAGGCTGTAGGGCAGCACGTCCATCCGCGCGCAGAGCAGCGCCGCCGGGCTTTCCTCAAACAGCACCGCCTCCAGCGCCTCGCGCGCAAAGCCGCCGCGCCCGTGCGCCGCCGCGTCCAGCCATGCGTCGTAAACGCGGCAGTAGGCCGCCGTCAGCGCCGCCTCGTCGGCGTTATCCTTCGCGCAGGCGCGGCACAGATCGACCAGCGCCGCCATCGCCCTGTTTCGGAGCGTATGGCGCAGCGCCGTCATGCAATCCAGATCGAGCAAAAGCCCGCGAAGCTGTCCGATGTCCATAGGCGTTCCCCTTTACATCCTCTCCGGCGCTTCCACACCGATCAGATACAGCCCCGTCTTAATCACGTCGCGGACCGCGCGGGTCAGATTCACGCGCGCCGCCGTTCCGGCCGGGTCGCTCTCATCCATGATGCGGTGCTCGAAGTAATATTTGTTGTAGGCCTGCGCCAGCTGGGTCGTGTGGCGCGTAATCATCGACGGCTCGCTCTGCTCCATCGCCTTGCGAACCACCTGCGGGAAGTGCGAAATCAGCATCAGCACATCCTGCGCCTCGTCGTCGGTGATCACGCTGTAATCCGGCTCGGCCGCCGCGAACGCCTCCGCCTTGCGCAGCACGGAGCAGCAGCGCGCGTGCGTATACTGCACATACGGGCCGGTCTCGCCGTCAAAGTTCAGCGCGCGCTCCCAGCGGAAGTCGATGTCCTTGTTGCGGTCGTTGTGCAGGTCGAAATAGACCACCGCGCCCACGCCGACCTGACGCGCCACCTCGTCCTTGTTGGGCAGGTTCGGGCTCTTCTCCTCGATGATCTCGCGCGCCTTCTCGACCGCCTTGTTCAGCAGATCCTCCAGATAGACGACGTAGCCCTCGCGGGTGGACAGCGCGCGCCCCTCGTAGCTGACCATGCCGAAGGAGACGTGCTCCATGCCCTTGTACCAGTCGTGCCCCATCAGCTCGATGATCTTGAAGAGCTGCTTGAAGTGCAGGTTCTGCTGATAGGCCACCACGTACAGGCACTTGTCGAAGTGATAGGTGTTGTGGCGGTAGAACGCCGCCGCGAGGTCGCGGGTGATGTAGAGCGTCGCGCCGTCGCTGCGCAGGATCAGCGCCGGAGGCATGCCGTAGGCCTCCAGATCGACGACCTGCGCCCCCTGAGACTCAATCAGCAGCCCTTTCTCGCGCAGCTCCTCGACAACCGGCGCCATCTTGTCGTTGTAGAAGCTCTCGCCCGCGTAGGAATCAAACGACACGCCCAGCAGGTCGTACACGCGCTGGGTGTCCTTGAGCGTGACCTCCTTGAACCACGTGAAGATCTCCATGGCTTCCTTGTCGCCGTCCTCGATCTTCTTGAACCACGCGCGGCCCTCGTCCTCCAGCTCCGGGTGCTGCTCCGCCTCGTGGTGGAAGCGGACGTACAGATCGACCATCGCCTGCACGCCGCCCTTTTCGACCTCCTCGCGGTTGCCCCACTTCTTGTAGGCGCAGATCATCTTGCCGAACTGCGTGCCCCAGTCGCCCAGATGGTTGATGCCCACGGTCGTGTAGCCGTTGAAATCATAGATGCGCTTGAGGCTGTTGCCGATCATCGTCGTGGACAGGTGGCCGATGTGGAAGCGCTTGGCGATGTTGATGGAGGAATAATCCAAACACACCGTCTTGCCCTTGCCGATCTCGCTGGAACCCCAGCGCCCCGGATGGGCGAGCACCGCCTCCACGATATCGCGCGCCAGCCCGCCGCGGCGGAGGAACACGTTCAGATAGCCGCCGACGACCTCCACGTGGTCGATCTCCTCGCAGGCGACCTTTTCGGCCAGCTTGCCCGCGATCATCTGCGGCGCGCAGCGCATCACTTTGGAGAGGCGGAAGCACGGCAGCGCGTAATCGCCCATCTTTTTATCCGGCGGGGTTTCGATCATCGCGCAGATGTCCTCGCAGCCGAGACCGCAGTTTTCAAAGCAGCACTTTGCCGCCGCGGCGATGTATTCCGCGACCTTGAGTTTCATATCCATGGAACCAATTCTCCTTTATCATCCGTCCGGGTGTGGATTTTCTTTACTGTTTACGTTTTATTGTAACAGATGCAAGGCCAAAACACAAGGGCGCGCCCTCCGCGCCGCCGTCAACTTTTTGCATTTTTCCGGTTGACAGCCGGTGCGCCGCATGGTACACTGTTCCCCGTCAACTTTATTTTGATTTTGAGTTTACAGAAGGAAGGTTCGTCCCATGTCCGAAAACGCCGCTTCTTCCCGCCGCACGGCGACGCGCAGCCTCGTGCTCTGCGCCCTGATGGCCGCGCTGACCGCGATTTGCTCCCAGATTCAGATTCCCCTGCCGATGGTTCCGATCAACCTCGCGCTGTTCGCCGTGCATCTGAGCGGCGCGCTGCTGGGCTGGAAATACGGCGCGCTCTCCATGGTCGTCTACGCACTGCTGGGCGTTATCGGCGTGCCGGTGTTCGCGGGCTTCGGCAGCGGCCCCGCGGTGCTCTTCGGCAAGACCGGCGGCTATATTCTGGGCTACATCCTCTGCGCGCTGATCGTCGGCGCGCTCTCCCGTAAGTTCGCGTTCAATTTCAAAACCCTCTGCCTGTCCATGGTGCTCGGCGTCGCCGTCTGTTATGCATTCGGAACGATCTGGTTCATGGCGGTCACCGGCCTGAATCTGGCCACCAGCATGAGCTACTGCGTCATTCCGTTCCTCCCCGGCGACGTGGTGAAGATTCTGCTCGCCGCCTTCCTCGCGCTGCGCCTGCGCAAGCCGCTCGCCGCGCAGGGCTTCGCGGCCTGACGCGCTTCCGTTTCGCTCCTTAAAAGGGCTGTCAAGCTAGCTTGACAGTCTTTTTGAGTTTACAGCAATCATTGAGTAAAAAGCAAATTCCACACAAAACACCGTATAGGCGCGACGTATTGCTTAGACGGAAAATAACCTGCTCAAAGAGAGCTCCCTCTTCGAGGGAGCTGGCACGGCGTAGCCGTGACTGAAGGAGTTCGGTGGGCGCCCACGTTTTGTGCAGAATTTGTTCAATTATTGTTATCTATCCTGCGGTCAGCACTCCACGGCGACCTTAATCACGCCGTCCTGCCTGTTTTCAAAAAGCGCGTAGGCCTCTTCGATTCGGCTCAGCGGATAGGTGTGGGTGATCAGCGGCTCGGTGTCTATCTGCCCCTGCGCAATCAGCCTGAGCGTCTCCTCGCAGTCGCAGCCGTCCACGCCGCCGGTTTTGAACGTCAGGTTCTTGCCGTACATCTCGGGGAGCGGCAGGCTCTGCGCCTGATTGTACAGCGCCACCACCGTCACAATCGCGTTGGGGCGGGCGCATTCCCACGCCAGGCGGAACGTCGATTCCGCCCCCGCGACCTCCAGCACGACGTCCGCGCCGCCGTGGTCGCTGTTTGCGCGGACGAAGTCCGCACATTCCTCCGGCGAAACCGTCAGCACGCCGGGATAATGCGCGTGGATAAAGCGAATCCGGTTTTCGTCCTTTTCGCATACCACGATGCGCTTGGGGCGCTTGAGCATCACGCAAAGCAGCGTGCACAGCCCCGTCGGCCCCGCTCCGATCACCAGCACGGTATCCTCCCGCGTGATGTCGGAGATGCGCGCCGCCCAATACCCGGTGGCCAGCACATCGCCCACCAACAGCGCCTGCCGATCCGTCACGCCGTCCGGAATTTTGTTCAGCCCCTGATCCGCAAAGGGCACCCGCACATATTCCGCCTGCCCGCCGTCTATGCGGCAGCCGAGCGCCCAGCCGCCGTTTTGATCCGTGCAGTTGTTGACATAGCCCTTTTTGCAGAAAAAGCATTCGCCGCAAAACGTCTCCACGTTGACCGTCACGCGATCCCCCGGCTTGACATGGGTGACCCCGCGCCCCACCGCCTCGACGACGCCCACCATCTCGTGGCCGACCGTCACGCCCGGAACCGCGCGGGGAACGCTTCCGTGCTTGATGTGCAAATCGCTCGAGCAGATGCTGGCGAGCGTCACCTTCACAATCGCGTCCCGCTCGTGCAGGAGCGTCGGCTTGGGCTTTTCCATCAATTCGAATTTTCCCTTTGAAACATAGGTATACGTCAGCATGGCTTTGTCTTTTCCCTTCTCTTTCTCTTTTTTCGTTTCCGCCGCTTCTAAAAAAGGCTGTCAAGCCTAATCCAAACATTTCAAGAATCAAAAAAACTAAGCATTTTCAGAATATGGGGCTTTGCCCCATCGCCCCACCAAAGGGCTTTCCGCTCGCCCTTTGGAAACCTTCGGGCAAAAATACTTAGTTTTTCTTGAAATATCGGCGTTGTCAGCTTGACAGCCCTTTCACGCTTTAATTCAGTTTGCTTTCTTTTTTGACCAGCGGCTTATAGCTGCCGTCCTCCTGCTCGACGCGAACGCGCTTGAGCGTCGCTTCCGTCTGCTCGCGAAACTCCTTGATGTATTGCGCGTAGAGCGCCGAGCGCTCGCGCGTTTCTTCATCGGTCAGGCCGACCTCTTTTTTCTTTTTCGCCAGCTCGTTGATGCGCAGAATTTTTTCCTGTTCCATCTTTTCATAACCTCCGGGTTCACAGATTGCCTGTCAGCATACAACCTTTTTCCGCTTCTGTCAAGGGTCAAAACGGCGCGGGCTGACCCAGCCGCTCCAGCGTGATGCGCGCGTCAAACCATTCGCCCGCCCATTTGTGCAGCGCCAGAATCAGCGCGGGTCTGTCCATCTGCATGGACAGGGGCAGGCGGTCAAACGCGCGCGCCTCGTCCAGCGCCTCGTCCGGCCAGTCGCGCACGTCGGCCACATAGCAAAGGCCGCCGGTCTCCCTGCCCTTTTCATCGGTCACGCCGTAGGCGCACAGCGGGTAAACGTCGAACACCGCCTCGCCGATGGCCGCGCCCAAGGCGCTTCTGGCCGTCTCCTCGACGCTCTGGCCGCGCGTCATCCGCCCCTCGGGCAGCACCCACAGCGCGTTGATTCGGTCGCGCCGCAGAATCAGCGCCTCGCCCAGCCGCGCCAGCACGAGCACATGGTCAAACCCCGCGCGGCGGCGCTTTTCCTCCGTCGCATAGATCGCAACTTGCAAGCTCTCTGTTCCTCCCGTTTTATGCCGTCACGCCCGCCAGATTCCATCCCGCGTCCATCAGCGTCAGCACGCCGCAGGCCCCCGGCTCGATGCGGCCGTAGCCCTTCGCGCCGACGGAATCCGCCGGGGTGCTCGTCGCCATCGGAATCACGGTTTCCGGCGGCATCTTCGCCAGCGTAATCATGTTGTGAATCGCACGGTGCAGCACCAGCGTCGAACCGGCGATCACGCCGTCCGCCAGCCTCGCCTCGCCGTTTTTAACGAATACCGCCTGCCCGCCGAGGTCGTACTGCCCGTCCGGCATGCCCGCTGCCTCCATCGAATCGGAGATCAGCGCCATGCCCTTCGCGCCCTTGCAGAGCGCCGCGATGCGCAGCGTATCCGGGTGCAGGTGCAGCCCGTCGGCAATCGTCTGCACGATGATCCGCTCGTCGGCCAGCCCCGCGCCCGGCACGCCGGGCTTGCGGTGGTGCAGCGGGCTTTGCGCGTTAAACAGGTGCGTGATCTGGGTCAGCCCCCGATCCGCCGCCGCGTGAACCTCCTCCGCCGTCGCGTTCGAATGTGCCGCACAGGTCACAACACCCCGCGCTTTCAGATAAGCCACCATGTCAAGCGCGCCCGGCAGCTCCGGCGCGAGGGTCATCATCCTGACGCAGTCCGTCCCGCGCGTCATGGCCTCATACGCCTCGACGCTCGGGTTCATCAGACATTCGCCCAACTGCGCGCCCTTGTATTTTTCGCAGAGGAACGGCGCCTCCATGTGCGCGCCGAGCACCGCCGCGCCCTTTTCGCAGGGCATGTCCCGGACGGCCTGAATCGCCCGCAGCGCGCGGTTCGTCGCTTCAATCGGCGCGCTCATCGTCGTGGGCATGAACGCCGCCACGCCGGTTTTGAGCAGACCTTCGCTCATGCGGCGCACGTCGTCTTCCCCGCGCATGCAGTCCGCGCCCGCGTAGGCGTGGATGTGGATATCCACAAGCCCCGGCAGCACATACAGCCCCGCCGCGCTGCGGATCTCCTCGCCCTCGCGCGGCTGCAAATCGCCGATCTGCGCGATTTTCCCGTTTTCCACGCGCACATCGGCGCGCGTAAAATGGCCGCCGATGAACGCCGTTCCGTTTTTGACCAGCATGGTTTACTCCTCAAGCATCAGCTTGCCCGCCTCGCGGTCGGTCAGAATCACGCAGCAGGGATGAAGCTGCAAAACCGACGCGGGCACACGCGGCGTGATCGGCCCGCGGATGGTGTCGTACACGGCCTTCGCCTTGTTCTCGCCCGTCGCCACCAGCACGACGCACTTCGCCGCCATGATGTTGCCGATGCCCATAGAGACCGCCTGACGCGGCACCTCGTCCGCGCTCTTAAAGAAGCGGGCGTTCGCCTCGATGGTGTCCGCCGCCAGCGTGACGACGTGCGTGCCGTAGGTGAAATCGTCCGCGGGCTCGTTGAAGCCGATGTGGCCGTTGCGGCCGATGCCCAGAAGCTGGATGTCGATGCCACCCGCCGCGTGAATCGCCTTGTCGTATGCCTCTACGTCGGCGGCGGCATTGCCGCTGGGCAGATGCACGTTTTCCTTGCGCAGATTGACCTTGCTGAACAGATGCTCCTGCATGAACGCATGGTAGCTCAGCGGGTTTTTATGGTCAATGCCCACGTATTCGTCCAGATTGAACGTGCGGACGCGGTCAAAGTCGATCACGCCGCGGTCGTACCACTGCACCAGCATTTCATATGCCGGAATCGGGGTCGAGCCGGTCGCCAGCCCCAGCACGCTGTCGCCCTTGCGGGTGATCTGCGCGGCGATGAGCACGCCTGCCGCCTCGCAGGCCGCTCGCGCGTTTTCGTAGACATGGAATTCCATGAAATCCCTCCTCGATTTAGATTGCTGCCGCCATTATAGCATACTCGGCGCGAATTTGCATGATTTTGTGCGAATATTCACGTTTTATTTTCCGTTTCTGGTCATTTTAGACAGTCAAACCGTTTGCCATTTATATATTTCGTCCGTATATCCGTTTTATTTTGTGGCCATCACGCACAAATCGACATTTCCGCGTCCTTCGCCATCCGTTCCATCTGCGCGCCCAGCGTCTGGGAGAGGCTCTGGCACAGCCGCGCGGAAAAGCCGTTCGCCGGGTCGGCCAGCGCCTTGATGATCGCCTTTTCAATCTCGTCCCGCTGGCGGGAAAGGCCGCTCTTCACCGCCTTATCCGTCACCAGCCTGCGCACCAGCAGCGGCAGCTTCGCCTTGACCAGCGCCTTTTCCATGCCGCTCTTACCGACCAGCGCCAGCAGTATGCCCGCCGCCGCGCCCGCGACCATGCCGGCCGGTCCCGCGCTGACCATCGCCACGCCGCCGCCCCCGCACAGGCTCGCGCCGACGACCGCCAGCACCACGCCCATCAGCCCGGAGAGGATATCCATGCCCATCGCGTCCAGCAGCGAGAGCTTCACGCCGGAAAGTCCCGCGTCCACCTTCGCCCCGGTCAGGCTCATCCGCTCCGGCGGCACGCCGCAGCGCACACAGAGCGTCGTCAGCTCGTTTTCCAGCGTGCGCATCAGCTCGTCCAGCCACGCCTGTAATTCGCCCCCGATGCGGTCGCAGAGCGCATCCCCGGCGAAGGCCTTTGAAATCTTCCGCTCGACCTTTTTGTTCAGCGCCTCGATGGTGTCCACGCCGCCCTTGCGCCAAAGCCGCACCGCCTCGAGCGTGCTCTCCTGCGCGATGTCAAACAGCGCCTTGGCCACCGGCTCGTATAGCTCGTGCGCGCTCGCGTTCACCGCCACGGAGAGCTTTTCCCCGTGCGCGATGGAGGCGACCTCCCGCCGGAACAGGCTCAGCCGCTCGTCCACGCGCCCCGCGTAGGCCAGCCCGCGCGCGATGGAGCACTCCGGCTCGGGGCAGAGCACGACCAGCGCGTCCGCAAACGCCTCGCGGCAGGCCTGCTGGAAGAACGCCATGCGCGACGCGCCGCCCGTCAGAATCACGACCTCGGGCGGGCATTCCCGGCTGACCTCCACCGCCGCCCGCAGCGCGTCCTGAAGACAGCCGACGAAGCTCCGCCCGCCCAGCGCGGCGATCGGCTCCTCCACCATGCCGCGGATGCTCGCCCCGCCGACGGAAAGCTCCAGCGCCAGCGGCTCGTCGTAGCAGACCGTCAGCGTCCGGGTCAGCGGCGCGTCCGCCCACTTTCCCTCGTCGAGGAAATAGCTCTCCTTGAGCCGCCGTGCCTCCAGCTCGCAATAGCTCCGCCACGCGGGGCTTTCCGCAAACACGGCGCGAAGCGCCTTCCCATCCTTCGACGCGGCCAGCGCGTGGGCGAGAATCCGTTCGTCAATCAGCCCGCCGCCGAGGTTCGTGTCCCCGAAGAGCGACACGTTCTGCTGGTGCCCGTCCACGATATACGCAAAATCCGTCGTCGAAGAGCCGATGTCGATGACCATCGCGCTTTTTTTCATCAGCTCCGGGCTGACGCGCAGGCCGCGCGCGTGCCGCGCATAGAGAAACGCGGCGCGCGGTTCGGGCACGACGCTGACGTTCGGGAAGCCCGCCGATTCCAGCAGCGCGGCGTATTGCTCCCGCCTGCCGTCGCCCCAGCCTGCCGGGCAGCCGACCACCGTTCGGCTCACCTCGGCCATCAGCGCGGGCTGCGTGCGAACAAGTTCGTTCATCACGCCCTGCGCAAACGCGCGCACGTCCGCCGAAGCGGCCGGGTCGGTCAGGTAGCGGGATTTGAAGCGCACCTTCGCCTCCGCCGCGCCGTCCGTCACGCTGGCCGCCTCGCCGATGACGATGCGCCCGTCCTTCACGCCCACGGCGGAAATCAGGCTGTTTTTGCCGCAGAGCGGCATCACGCGCGGCTCGACGGTGGAATCCTCGTCCAGCAGCGTCACGGCGCTCTCGCCGTCGCCCAAATCAAAGCCCAAAATTTTCATGTTCACGCCTCCTTCGCGGCCATCGGCGCGACCGCCGCCACACCCCGGCGCACCAGCTCCCCGTCGCGCACCAACGCCGGGCGAACCGTCCGCTCGCCGCTTCGGGCGGGCAGCACGTCGAACAGCGCCGCGTGCTCCGCGTCGTAAAACACGCTCTGAACGCCCAGCATCCGCAGGTATTGCTCCGCCTGGTCAAGGCTTCGCAGCGCCAGATCCTGCCGCCCGGAGGCGCGCGCCTCCATCATCGCCGAGAGCAGATCGAGCATGGCCTCGTCCGCCGTGCCGGAGAGGCGCGCCGGCGCGTTGTCCTGCTCGATGAGCGCCAGATCCGCCGCGCACAGATCCGCCGCCTGACAAATTTCGCCGACCTCGCGCACCATGTCCGCCGCGTCGATCGCCGTCTCCGCCTGCGCGCGCGGGGTCTGCCGCGTCGTTGCGGTCAGCGCGCCGTTTGCGCCGAAGAGCATCAGTAGCGCGCCCAGCGCCTGCAAAAGCGCGAAATTCATCTTGCCGTTCACGGCTTCATACACCGCCAGCGCCGCGAGCATCACCGCGCCCGCGCCGACCGCCCCGCGCCGAACCCGGCTCGGCTGCTCCTGCGTCTCCTCCAGCACAATCTGCGCCTTGGCGCGGCTTGCGCGCAGCCCCAGCGGCAGGCGCTTGGCCAGCGCCATGACGGCCTGCTGCCGCTGGCGGGCAAAATCATCCTGTTCATCCTGCGCCAGATCGCAGGCGATTTGTTCCAGCGTCATGGTCGCGGCGGAAATCGCCTGCGGCATATTTTCGCTTTCCTCCAGCTGCGCCCGAAGCGTATCCTTTCGGTTTTCAAAAGCGGCGACTGCGTTCATGTGCGTCCCCCGTTTCCTTTGTTTTTTGGGATAGCTCATTGTACCCCGCATCGGTGGCGTTTGTCAATTGACCGCAGACGATGTGCCCGCCGAGCCGCTGAGTCGCGGGGAATCGCCTTTTACATGGGCGCAGCCGTTGCGGCCGCGCCGCAGACTGTAGACAAAAAGCTATTCTCCCCCCGAGGGGGGAGAATAGCCCTTTCCGCAAATGAAAGAATAGCTGAATTTCTTGATTTTGCGATTCAAGCCAAGTTTGCCTATGTCAACAAGCTGGGGCGCAGCCGTTGCGGCCGCGCCGATTGTCGGCTATAATGTCGGTGTCGGAAACGACGAAAAGATTCGGCAGCCGCCCCGTGCGGCGCGCCGACTGACGGGCGATCTTCTCCCTTTGTGCACACAGGAGGCCTTATGCGCATCTTAACCTATATCACCACCGAGGAGGACGCGGGGCGCGCGGCGCGGAGCGTCGTCCCCCGCCGGTTTCAGCTCGGCACACACGCCTTTCGTCGGCTCAAGGTCGAGGGCGGCATCCTCTGCGACGGCGCGCCGCTGCGCGCGGACACGGTTCTGCGCGCGGGGCAGCGGCTGGAAATCCGCATGGACAACGGCGAAACCGAAACCAAAACCGAAATCAAAGCCGCGCTCGACGGTCTGCCGCCGTCCTTCATCCGCTATATCGACGAGGATATGCTCGTCGTCAGCAAGGGCGCGCCGCTGGCCACGCTCCCCTGCGGCCATATCCACACCGGGACGCTCCGCGAGCAGCTCGCCGCCCTGCTCGGGCAGGACGCGGCGGCGTTTGATTATCACCCCGTCAATCGGCTGGACAAGGGCACGAGCGGCCTGCTGTGCGTCGCCCGCCATGCCCACGCCCAGCGCCTGCTGACCGGCCAGCTTCACACGGACAGCTTCATCCGCGAATACCTCGCCGTGACCGAGGGCGTTCCCGCGCAGCGCGAGGGCGTGATCGACGCGCCGATTGCCCGCCTCGGCACGGGCGCAAAACGCGCGGTTCGCCCCGACGGTCGGCGCGCCGTGACGCATTACCGCGTCGAGCAGGCCGCCGGAAGCCGCGCGCTCATCCGCCTGCGGCTGGAGACCGGGCGCACCCACCAGATTCGCGTGCATCTGGCGCATATCGGCTGCCCGATCTGCGGCGATTACCTCTATGGCCGCGAACTGCCGGAACTGAAAGACCGCTTCGCGCTCCATTCCGCGCGCCTGCGCTGTGTCCAGCCCGTCACGGGCAAAACGGTGGAGGTCGTCGAGCCGCTGCCGGAAGAGCTAAAAGCGCTTTTAACGCCTTCCGCGTTTTGTGCGGAATTTGCTTGATCCGCTCTCGCAGGAGTCTCCGCCTTAAATACCTCCCTCTTAGAGGGAGGTGGCACGACGAAGTCGTGACGGAAGGAGTACGTAGCACGCCAAAGTCGTGACGGAAGGAGTACGTGGCACGCCAAAGTCGTGACGGAAGAAGTTCGTGGCACGCCAAAGCCATGACGGAAGGCGAATAAAATTCCCCCCGCTGCGCCATGATACGGCTATCAAACGCAGACAGGGGGAATTTTTATATGGCTCATTCAGGCAAAAATTTGGCAAAGGCGTGGAATCCGCCCGCGCAGAAGGGCAAGCCCCGCACGAGCGGGAACGTGGCCAGCAGCACGGAATGCACCGGGCTGACCCCGGCCGAGCCGGAGGATTGGGCGGCGGCCTGCGCACTGGGCGAATTATACGCCGTGCACACGCTCAAGCCGAGCGACGCGCCGAAGGAGCGCTGATTTTATGCGTTTTCCGCCAGCTTTCTGCCCATCAGAACGCCCATGGCGGAGGCCATCATCAGTCCGCGCGTCCAGCCGGAGGAATCGCCGAGGCAGTGCAGGCCGCGCACGTTGGTGTTCAGCTCCTCATCCATCTTCACGCGGTTGGAGTAGAATTTCAGTTCCGGCGAATACAGCAGCGTTTCGGACGCGGCAAAGCCCGGCACGACGATATCCGCCGCCTGAATGAAGTTGATGATGTTGGTCATCGCGCGATAGGGCATCGCGGCGGTGATGTCGCCCGCGACCGCGTCCGGCAGGGTCGGGCGGACGTTGCTCTGCGCGAGCTCCTTTTCCCACGTGCGCTTGCCGTCGAGGATATCGCCGAAGCGCTGCACGAGGATGTGGCCGTTGGCGAGCATGTTGGTCAGCTCGCCGACCTTCTGCGCGTAGGCAATCGGCTGATTGAACGGGATGGAGAAATTGTGGCTGCACAGCACGGAAACGTTGGTGTTGTCGCTCTTGAGATCCTTGTAGCTGTGGCCGTTGACGACGGCGAGATCGTTGTCGTAGTTCTCCTGGCTGACGAAGCCGCCGGGGTTCTGGCAGAAGGTGCGCACCTTGTTCTTGAACGGGCGCGGATAGCCGATCAGCTTGCTCTCGTAGAGCACGCGGTTGACCTCCTCCATGACCTCGTTTCGGCACTCGACGCGCACGCCGATATCGACCGTTCCGGGCTGGTGGGCAATGCCGTGCTCGGCGCAGATTTTTTCCAGCCAGTCCGCGCCGCGGCGGCCCGTCGCCACGACGGTGTGCTGCGCGCGGATTTCCTGCGTCTGGTCGCCCCTGCGCAGGGAAACGCCGAGGCAGGTTTCCCCGTCCATCAGCAGCTCCTCACATTCCCAGCCGAAGATCATCTCCACGTCGTTGTCGCGCAGATAGTTTTCCAGCGCGAGGTAGAGCGTCTGCGCCTTCTCCGTGCCGAGGTGGCGGATCGGGCAATCGACCAGCTTGAGCCCGGCCTGAATCGCGCGGCGGCGAATCTCGCGCACTTCCTCGGTGTTGCCGATGCCCTCGATGTGGCTGTCCGCGCCGAATTCGAGGTAGATGCCGTCGGTGTAGTCGATCAGATCCTGCGCGTTCTGCGCGCCGATGAGCGTCGGGAAATCGCCGCCGACCTCGTGAGAGAGGGAGAGCTTGCCATCAGAAAACGCGCCCGCGCCGGAAAAGCCGGTGGTGATGTGGCAATACGGGCGGCAGTTGACGCAGTGCTTGGTGACGGTTTTCGGGCAGCGGCGCTTTTCAATCGGCTGACCCTTTTCCACGATGGTGATGTGCTTTTTGCTTCCCCGGCGAATCATTTCAATCGCGGTGAAGATCCCCGCCGGACCTGCGCCGACGATGACGATATCGGTATTCATATTTTCCTCCTGTTTGGTGCCGGACGCCGCTTCGCGCCCGCCCTTCGGCCTCTCGCCGTTTTTTTATTTGTCTTCTGCTTCCAAATCCATCCGGATGACGGCGGCGGCGCTCTGCCCGTCGCTTCGGCTCATTCCGCAGAGATAGGCCTCGCCGTCCGCGTCGAGGATCAGCCGCGCCTGCTCCACGTCCATGCCCGCGCCGACCGTCCACGCCGTTTCGCCATCCGCGGTCTGAATCGCGCCGACGTTCTCCGCGCCGTCTTCCGTCCGGGAGACGAGCAGCAGCAGCCCACTTTCCGCGTCATACGCCATATCGCAGACGCAGCCGACGCGCTGCCCCGCTTCTTTTGCCTCCACCGGGACGATTCGGCGCAGAACGCCCTCGTGGCCGACGACGGCCAGCGCCGCCGCCTGCTCCGTCCGCTGTCCCTCGCCGGTGAGGTAGCGCCCGCCGAGGGCGTAGCTGCCATCCGGAAGCTCGAGCGCGCAGCGCCATTCGAGCCTGTCCGCCGCCGTGTGGATCACGGTGCGCAGCCGCCAGATTTCTCCGCCCTGCGCATCCTCCAGCGTCACGACCGCGCCGCCCCGCTCTTCCCGCCACGCCAAAACGCCGCCGGAAACCGCCTGCCGCCCCGCCTCGCGCGCCGTCGGCGCGTCGGTTTCGCGCGTGTCTCCGTCCGCGCTGACGTAAATGCCGCTCTGCCGCCCGTCCTCCCGTTCGAGCAGCAGCAGCACTCCGCTCTCCTGCGCCCATGCGTCCTTCATCACGCAGCCGGGCTGCATGTACAGCACATGGTTATATTCTTCCTCCGCCGCCTCAATTCCTTCATCAGGCACAAAGACGATCTCCGCGCGCCCGCCGCCGACGCGCTCCGCGTCCATCAGCAGCGCCGTTTCGCCGCTCAGCCCCGCCATATCCTCCAGCGCGCCGAGCGCCGCGTCCCTGTCATAGCCCGTCGTCCGGCTGCCCAGCAGGCGGCCGTCCTCGTCGAAATAGACGAGCCGCGCGCCGTCCTGCCCGACAAACCCGCTCGAATTGGCGGCCAGCCGTTCAAGCGGCGCGTCCGTCGCCACGGCGAACAGCGTTTCGCCCAGCGCGTTGATGCGGGCGAGAAACCCGCCGCCGCCGCGCTTCCCGCCGACCACCGTGGATCCGTCCTCCAGCGGCAGAACGGCCGTCGCCGCCTCCGCCGTCACGCCGGAAAGCGGGATTCTCACCGGCGCGTCGTCCGTTCCGGGCGTGACCAGCATCACCCCGGCCTCCCCGCCCGCGCAATCCGCCGAAACGAGGCGGCCGCTTCCATCCACGCACGGCGCAAAGCCCGCCGTTCCCTTCGGGAATCCCGCGCCTTGGGCAAGCCGCCCGTCCGCGTCCAGATCCGCGACGCAGCACGCGCCGTCCCCGTGCTCGACAATCAGCGCCAGATGCGGCGCGCCGTCGCGGTCGTAGGGCATGCCGATCATGTCCGTTCCGCCGTGCGCGCAGACCGTCTCGACCGCCGGAGCCGTCCTGCGCTGCGCCAGCCTGCCCTCGCCGCTGACGATCAGCCATTCCAGCCCGTCGATCCCCCGGCCGGTCAGCACGGTGGAAATCTGCCCGTTTTCGTGCGCAAAGGGGGCGCTCATCTCGTTTCGGCCGTCCTTCGCCGTGCAGTAGCTCCAAAGCGGCGCGCCCTCGCCGTTCAGGCAGAGCATCCACCCTGCCTGATTGCGCCGTGTGCGCATGGCCAGGTCGCCGTTGCGCGAGTCGGTTCGCCCGACGGCAATCAGCCCGTCCCCGTATTCAATCAGCCGGGTCAGGCGATCCGCGCCGCTCCCGCCGTAGCTGCGCGTCCTTTCCTCCGCCAGAGCGGGCGCGCCGGCCATCAGCAGCGCCGCCAGCCCCACGAGAATCCCCCTTCGCATGTCAGGCTCTCCCCTTCACCATGCTCAGCGCAATGCGCTGCTTTTTCACGTCCACATCGACCACCCAGACCGTCACCACGTCGCCGACGCGCACCACCTCGCTCGGGTGGCGGATAAACCTGTCCGCCATGCGGGAGATGTGCACCAGCCCGTCCTGATGCACGCCGATATCCACAAACGCGCCGAAGTCGATCACGTTGCGCACCGTGCCGGTCAGCTCCATGCCGGGCTTCAAATCCTCCATGCTGAGCACATCCGTGCGCAGCACCGGCGCGGGCAGCTCGTCGCGCGGATCGCGCCCCGGCTTTTCCAGCTCGGCGGCGATATCCCGCAGCGTCATCTCGCCCACGCCCAGCGCCTCGGCCAGCTTCGCCATGCCCGCCTGCTCGGCCTTTTCCGCAATGCCGACAATGCCGCCGCGCTTGAGCGCCTGCGGCGCATAGCCCAGCTTCTCCATCAGCGCCTTGGCCGCCGCATAGCTCTCCGGGTGAACCGCCGTCGCATCCAGCGGGTTGCTGCCGTGCACGCGCAGGAAGCCCGCGCACTGCTCAAACGCCTTCGGCCCCAGCTTCGGCACCTTCTTGAGCTGCGCGCGGGAGGCGATGCCGTTTTCGTCGCGATAGGCGACGATGTTGTTCGCCAGCGCCTCGCCGATGCCCGCCACGTGCGTCAGCAGCGACGCAGAGGCCGTCTCCACATCCACGCCGACGCTCGAAACGCAGCTTTCCACCACGCCGGAGAGCGCGTTTTCCAGCTCCGCCTGCTTCAAATCGTGCTGATACTGCCCCACGCCGATGGCCTTCGGGTCGATCTTCACCAGCTCGGCCAGCGGGTCCTGCATGCGCCGCGCGATGGAAACCGCGCTTCGGAGCGAGACGTCGTATTCCGGAAATTCCTTCGCCGCCAGCTTGGAGGCGGAATACACGCTCGCGCCCGCCTCGCTGACGATGACGTAGGCCACGCCCGGCGCTTCCGGCAGCAGGGCGGCGATGAATTGCTCGCTCTCGCGGGAGGCCGTGCCGTTACCGATGGCGATGGCCGTGACCCCGTGGCGGCGGATCATGCCCAGAATCTGCGCTTTCGCCCGCGGCTTCTGCGCCTCGTGATTCGGCAGGGTGAAGTAGCCCACGCCGGTTTCCAGCACCTTGCCCGTCTCATCCACAACCGCCAGCTTGCAGCCCGTGCGGAAGCCCGGATCGACGCCCAGCGTGACCTTGCCGCGAATCGGCGGCTGCATCAAAAGCTGGTGCAGGTTGTCGCCGAAGACGCGGATCGCGCCCTCGTTCGCCTTGTCCGTCAGCTCGTTTCGGATTTCGCGCTCCAACGACGGGCTGATGAGCCTGCCCCAAGCGTCCTTCGCCGCCGCGCGCACCACGTCGCAGCACGCGCTGCCCGGCTCGATCACCGCGCGGCAGATGATTTGCAGCGCCTGCTCGTCGTCACATTCCACCGCGACCTTGAGCCATTCCTCGCGCTCGCCCCGGTTGATCGCCAGAATCCGGTGCCCCGCCGCGCGCAGCACCGGCTCGCGATAGTCGGCGTATTGCGCGTAGACGCTTTCGCCCTCCTTCGCCGCGACGGCGCGCAGCATGCCCGTGCGGCGATAGAGCGCGCGGAGGCTGGCGCGAATGGCCGCATCGTCGCTGATCTGCTCGGCGAGGATATCCTGCGCCAGTTGAACGGCGGTCTGCGCGTCGGGCACGCCCTTTTCCTCGCTCACATACGCCTGCGCCAGCCGGAGCGGGTCGTCGCCGCGCCGCTGGGCAAAAATCGCGTCCGCCAGCGGCTGAACGCCTTTTTCCTTGGCGATCATCGCGCGGGTGCGGCGCTTCTGCTTATACGGGCGGTAGACGTCCTCCAATTCGGAGAGCGTCGCGGCGGCGGCGAGCTTCTTTTCCAGCTCATCCGTCATCTTGCCCTGCTCCGTGATGGACGCGGCAATCGCCTCGCGGCGCTTATCCAGCCCGCGCAGATAATCCAGCCGTTCGCTGATCTCGCGCAGCTTCTGGTCGTCCATCGCGCCGGTCATTTCCTTGCGGTACCGGGCGATGAAGGGGATGGTGTTGCCCTCGTCGATCAGCGATACGATCCTGCCGATGATCGCGGGCGCGGTTTGAAATTCACTCGATAAAACGCTCTGTATATCCATGCGTGGGCTGTTCCTTTCCTCGCTCGTTGTTTTGTTTCTTTCGTATGGCCGTCTTTGGCACAATTTTTATTATACCTCTTGTCCGCGCCTTCCATCAAGCCCAAACACAAAAAGAAGCTGTCAAGCCTAACTGAACATTTCAAGAAACAATATCTAAGCATTTTTGGATATGGGGCTTCGCCCCATCGCCCCACCAAAGGGCTTTCCGAGCGTTTACGGCGCCTGTTTGGCGCATCGCCCTTTGGAAACCTTCGGGCACAAATACTTAGTTTTGCTCTTAAAATATCGTTTTTGTTAGCTTGACAGCCTCCAAAGAAGAGGAGAAGCGAAATCAGCCCTTGACGGCGCCGGCCGTCACGCCGTCCATGAACTGCCTCTGCGCGAGGAAGAACACAACCAGCGACGGGATGATGGAAATCAGGGAAACGGCCATGACGCGGTTCCACGCAAAGCCGGTATCCGCGTCCATGCTCATGCGCACAAACAGCGTCGCCGGATAACGCGCCGGGCTGTTGACGTAGAGCAGCGGCCCCATGAAGTCGTTGCTCGACCACATGAACTGGAACAGACCCGCGGAGACCATCGCCGGCCAGAGCATCGGCACGAGCACGAGCACCAGCGTCTGCATGATGTTGCATCCGTCGATCTTCGCCGCCTCATCCAGCTCGCGCGGGATATTGCGCATGAACTGAATCAGCATGTAGACGAAATACGTCTCCTGCGCAAACAGCGTCGGCATGATCAGCGCAAGGTAATACGGTGAATCGACCCAGCCGAATTGGCGGTACATCAGGAATTGCGGGATGTTGAGCACCACCTGCGGCAGGAACAGCGTCGCCATCAGCACCGCGAACAGGAAGTTGCGCCCGCGGAAGCGGAAGCGGCCGAAGCCGTAAGCCGTGATCGTCGAGGAAACGACGGTGAAGATCACCTTCGGGATCACGTATTTATAGGTGTTCAGCATGGCCTGCCAGATGTTGATATCGCCGCCGTAGTTGTTCATCGCGGCCTTGTAGCCTTCCATCGTCGGTCTGGTCGGGATGAGGCTCAGGGTCGAGAAGATCTCGTTGTTGTCCTTAAACGTGGCGCTGATCATCCACAGCAGCGGATAGACCATGAACACGCCCACGCCGATGAGGATGACGTAGCGGATGGTGGTGCTCATCGTGTGCTGCACGCGCAGGCTCGCCTTGCCAAGCGCCAGCCGGTAGAGCACGATGAAGAGCATCAGACCGCCGAGCAGAAAATAGAAATTCTTCATCTGCCCGATGGATTCGGCCAGCCCCGTCGCGCTGACCACGTCAACGGACGCGCCGTAAAAGCCGAGGCCGAGCATCACGACGCTCAGGGCGAGAAAAACAATGCCAGTTGCGCTCATCGCTTAGCCCCTCCCATCGTCATCGGAATAGTAAACCCACTTCTTCTGGCTGACAAACGCGATGATGGTCAGGATCATCACGATCACGAACATGACCCACGCCATCGCGGAGGACATGCCCACCTTGTAATCCTTGAACGCCGTGTTGTACACGATCACGGAGATCAGCGTCGTCGCGTTGCGCGGGCCGCCGTTGGTGATGATGTACGGGCCGTTGAACTCCTGAAACGCCTGCACGAGCTGCGTCACCAGGTTGTAGAAGATCACCGGGGAGATCAGCGGAATGGTGATGGAGAGGAACTGGCGGCCCTTGGTCGCGCCGTCGATGCTGGCCGCCTCATAGAGATCCTCCGGCACGCCCTTGAGCGCCGCGAGGAATAGCACCATCGCCGAGCCGAATTGCCACACGCGCAGCAGGCAGATGATGAACAGCGCCCAGTTTTTATCCGCCAGAAAGTTGATGGATTCAAAGCCCAGCATGGTCAGAATCGTGTTCACCACGCCGTCGTTCTTGAACAGCGCTTTCCAGAGCACCGCGATGGCAACCGAGCCGCCCAGAATGGAGGGCACATAGTACGCCGTGCGGAAAAGCCCCACGCCCTTGATCTTGAAATTGAGGATGTAGGCGATGAACAGCGCGAAAATCAGCTTCAGCGGAACGGTCATAAACGCATAGGTGAAGGTCACCTTCAGCGCCTTGACGTTCTTCGCCTTGGTAAATGCGTCGATGTAATTCTGGAAACCGACGACATTCTGCACGCCCCTAAACAGATCGTAATCCGTGAAGCTGTACACCAGCGAGGATACGAACGGATAGAGCTTAAAGATGCAGAAGCCAATCAGCCACGGCAGGATCAGGACGAAGCCCATGTAGCCCTGCTCCAGCTTGCTCAGCCCGCGCCGCTTTCTGAGGTCTTGGCGCGCGGCGGAAGATCCCTTCGTCATCGGGTCTCCCCCTTTCCTTCTTGATTGAACGAATCGGAGCGGCTTAACCTCCGCCAAGCCGCCCCGATGATCTCATTTTGGAAATTACTTGGCCAGCACTTCGGTGATACCCTCGTAGAGCACCTCGGCGGCTTCCTCGATGGAGTAATCCTTGTAGGAGAGGCCGTCCATCGCGTCATAGTACACGCCGTCGCTGTTCTTGAGCGCGCTGCTCTCGAACTTCGGGTCCAGCTTGTTGGAGCACCAGTCGAGCACCTTCGCGTTCGCCTCGGCGACCTTCGCGTTGAGCAGACCCTCCTGCGCGCAGAGCACGTTGGCCTTCTTGCTCAGCGGGATGCCGCGCTGGCTGTTCATCAGCTTCGCGCCCTCGTCGCTGTTGAGCAGGAACTCGATGAGCTGAGCCGCCGCCTGTTTGTCCGCCGCGGTGTTGGCGATGGCAAACGCCAGAGAAACCTTGGTGAAGCCGCCGTGGTATTCGCCCATGTCGGCGAAGTAATTGCCGACGATGAACTCCTGACCCTCGCTCAGCGACTTTTCAAACTTGCTCGCGGAGGAATCCCACTCAAAGATGCCGGCGTACTTGCCTTCCATCCACTTGGGGTTCTTGTCCAGGCTGTCCGCGCCGTCGCCGGTCAGGGTTTCGGCGCTGGGGATCACGTGGTTGTCTTCCAGCGTCTGGATGAACTCAAGACCCTTGGCGATTTCCTCGGTGGTGTAGTTGAGCTGTCCGTCGGCAACCCAATCCTTGCCGTAAACGCTCTCCAGATAGTAGACCATCAGGATCATCTTGTCGTAAGCGCCCAGCGCCAGCGGATAGTAGTCCTCGCCCAGCTTCTCGGCGAAGATCGGGCCGGCGGCCATCAGCTCTTCCAGCGTGATCGGGGTCGCAAGGCTGGCCTTCTCAAAGGTGGTCTTGTTCCAGTAGAAGATACGGCCGGTCATCGCCACCGGGATGGCCAGAAGCTTGCCGTCGATGGTGCACTGGGCAAGCGCCTTCTCGTCGAACTGGGACAGATCGATGATGTCCGCGACCTGATTGAGATCGTAGAACTTGCTGCTGCCGTCCGCGTTGGTGAAGGAATACAGCCAGTTCCAGTTGATCTGGTTCACGTCGAAGGCGGAATCAGAGGCGAAATACTGGCTCATCTTGTCTTCCCAGCCGCTCCACGCGCTGTAGGTGCACTGCACGTCAATGCCGGTCGCGGCCTTGAAAGCCTCGACGGCCTGCTGGGTCGCTTCGTGGCGGGCGTCGCCGCCCCACCAAGAGAAGGTCAGGGAGCCTTCGGCCAACGCGCAAACGGCGGTCAGCGCCAGCGCCAGCGTCAGCAGGCATGCGATCATCTTTTTCATCACAAATTCGCTCTCCTTTTAATCTATCTTGCCGGTTTTTCCGGTGCCAAGGGGCTTGCCTGCCCCTTTCAGCCAGCCACGAAACACAACGGGTTTTCTGTTAAAAGCTGTTCCCTCTGTGCATGTTCATTATAATTTTTTGGTCAAGTTGTGTCAAGTGCATAAAATGGAAATCAATCTCTTGTGCGAAACTTTGTGAGGTTAAGCGATTAACCCGCCCTTTGCCTTTGTTAAGCTATGCGTTAAACCTCCAGCGCGCAGCAGGCCATCAGGAAGGGTGCGGTGCCCTTCGTGTCCCCGCTGCACACGGTTTCATGGACATAGTAGTCGTAGCTGCCGTCGCGATACGGCTCGCCGCCCAGCCCCGCCACCTTGCAGATGCGCGTCAGTTCAGGGTAGCCGTCCGCCGCCGTGACGACGTTTTGCGCCCAGAGCGCGTCCATGCTCTCCCGCGCGGCGGCCTCCTCCTTCGCGCCGCACAGGCCGAGCGCCTTGCCCTTCGCCAGCCCATAGATGAACATCGCCGAGCAGGAGGATTCCGCGTAGTTCTCCGCGCTCTCCGGCCTGTCCATCACCTGATGCCAGAGCTTGTCCGTGCCGCGCGCGGCCATCACCGCATGCAGCAGCGACTTCATCTGCAGGCTCAGGCGCGCATAGGCTGGGTGACTTTCCGGCAGCACGGCCAGAACGTCCGCGTGCGCCATCACAAACCAGCCCATCGCGCGCCCCCAGACGTGCGGGGAAAGCCCCGTCTGCGGGTCGGCCCACCTCTGCGCCCTCGCGCTGTCCCACGCATGGGCGTGCAGGCCGCTTTCAAGGCGCGTCTTGTCAAAGATCAGCGTCATCTGCTTCGCCGCCAGATCCGCCCACTGCATCTCGCCGAAGGTCACGGCAAATTCCGTCAGGAACGGGCAGGCCATGTAAATGCCGTCCAGCCACATCTGCTGGGGGTAGAGCTTTTTGTGCCAGAAGCCGCCCTCCGCCGTCGTCGGCTGACCCTTGATCTGCTCGATGAGGCGGCGGCAGGCCTTTTCATACTTCGCCTCGCCCGTCGCCTTGAACAGCCGCAGCGCCGTGCGCCCCATGCAGATCATATCCAGATTGTATTTGTCCGGCTCATAGGTCAGAATCTCGCCGTCCGCGGTCACGTATTGATCCACGTTCGCCTTGGCCGCGTCGTAGAAGCGGCGGTCGCCCGTCGCCGCGTAAACATCCAGCCACGCCTTGGTGATGATCCCCCGCTCGTAGCACCAGTGGTCGTTATACTCCTGCTCGCGCGCGAGCGTCCCTTCGCCCGCCCAAACGGTCTTCTCGTAGCTCATCGTATTCCCCCCTTATTCCACGTCGTGCAGCGTCACGGTTTCCCCGCGCGCGCCGACGATGCGCAGGTCGGTCAGATGCAGGCCGCGCACATGCTCGGCCGTCAGCCCCGCCAGCGTCACGGGCTGCTGCACCGCGTTCATCACCGGGAAGCTCGGCGCATCCTCGGTCAGGTGAATCTGCGTGTTCACGATGCTGATATCCTCCAGCGGCGCTTCCGGCAGGCCGTAGAGGCAGGCGGCCGCGCTCTTCGCGTTCGTCACCACGATGTCGGCCATGCGGATGCGGCGCACGTGCGGCGTTCTCTCGGTCACAGGCTGGGCGTTCGGGTCGGATACGATGGGCAGCTTGCCGTCCTTGCCGCAGAAATACATCAGGTTGACGACCAGCGGGCAGAGCACGTCGTTCATCACGACGCCCGTGACGCTCACATCCTCCACCGCGCCGCCGCGCCCGCGCCGGCTCTTGATGCGGATGCCGCGATCCGTGCCGTCAAACACGCATCCGGCGATGGACACGCGGCGGATGCCGCCGCTCATCTCGCTCCCCAGCACAACGCCGCCGTGGCCGTGCACCATCGTGCAGCCGGTGATGGCGATGTTTTCGCAGGGCACGTTTTCCAGCGCGTCCTCCGTGCCCGCCTTGACCGCGATGCAGTCGTCGCCCACGTCGATGTGGCAGCCCGTGATGCGCACGTTGCGGCAGCTCTCCGGGTCGATGCCGTCCGTGTTGGGCGAATCAAACGGGTTGATGATCGTCAGCTTGTCGATCGTCACATCCTCGCAGCGCACGGGATGGATCGTCCAGCTCGGGCTGTTGCGGACGACGAAATCGCTCATGCGCACGCGGGTGCAATCCTCAAAGCAGACCGCGCAGGGGCGCGCGGCGGAAAGCGTCTTCGCGCGGAAGGCCGTCCACCACTTTTGGCCCTGTCCTTCCAGCGTGCCCAGACCCGTCAGCGCCACGTTGACCTCGTTTTTCGCGTAAACCAGCGGCCGGTGGCAGGGCTGCTCATAGCCCTCCCAGCGGATGTTCACGACGGGATATGCGTCAAAATCATCGACGAAGCGCAGCACGGCGCCCGCTTCCAGATGCAGTTCGACGTTGCTGCGCAGAATGAGGCTCGCCGTCTCATACTCGCCCGCGGGCACGCTCACGCGCCCGCCGCCCTGCGCGGCCGCCGCGTCAATCGCGCGCTGAATCGCGTCGCCGCAAAACGCCCCGCGCTTCGCGCCGAAATCCAGAATGTTCATCAGCCCAGATCCTCCCCGTTCTCGATGGCGGTGATCTGGTCGATGCGGCGCTGATGGCGGCCGCCCTCAAACTCGCCCGCGAGGAAGCTCTTTGCAATCATGCGTCCCAGCTCCGTGCCGACCACGCGCGCGCCGAGGGCGAGCATGTTCGCGTCGTTGTGGACGCGGCTCATCTCCGCGGAGTAGCAATCCGAACAGGCGCAGCAGCGGATTCCCTTCACCTTGTTGGCGGCGATGGAAATGCCGATGCCCGTGCCGCAGCACAGAATACCGCGCTCGCACTCGCCGCTCACGACGGCCTTGGCCGCCCGCTGGGCGAACACCGCGTAGTCGCAGCTATCCCCGGTATATGTGCCATAGTCGTGGTAAGGCAGATGCATCTCTTCCAGCAGCGCGATGATCTCCTTCTTCAGCGGCAGACCGGCGTGGTCGCTTCCCAGTGCAATCATGTAAAATACCTCCTGCAACAAATGCTCAAATTTTTTTCTCTCTCAGTCGATGAAATCCTCGGGTCGGAGCGGTTCGCGCCTGCCGTCGCCCGCTTCCTCCTGCGCCTCGTGCTCCGCCGTGTGATCCACAAACGTCAGGTTGCGCAGGTCTTCCCGGCTGACGACGGTGTTCGTGCCCATGCACGCCCGGCAGCGGTACAGACATTCCGGGCAGACGCAGCCGAAGTCGATGCCCTCCGATTGAATCATATACGTTCCGCATTGCGGACATCCGCATCTCATGGTCAATGGCCTCCTTGTTCCGCATCGGGCAGCATGAAGTGCGCGCCGCAGCGGGAGAGGATCTCGCGATCCTCCTCCCCCGTGGAAAGCCGCCTGAATTCATAGCCGTTTTCGCGGAAATACGCGACCAGCTCCGGCAGAATCCGCCGCGTTCTGGTCTTGCCCTCGTGCATCAGCAGAATCACCACGTCCTTGCCGTGCGCCTGCCCCAGCGTGTATTCCAGCATCTCCCTGTCGCTGGAAAACGAATACTGCGCGTCGCCGGTCATCATGTTCCAGTCAAACCAGGCGTAGCCCGCGTCCCGTACCTTCGCCTTGATGCGCGCCTTGTAGCTCGAGCTCCCGCCGGGAAAGCGGAACAGATCGGTCGAAAACCCCGGCTCGATCTCCTCGCTCATCATCTTGTTGAAGCGCCCGATGTCGCGAAGGACAAAGTCCTCGTCCTTCTTGATCGCCCCGGCCGCGTGCCCCATCGTGTGGCAGCCGACCGCGTGCCCCGCCTGCACGATCTGCCTGGCGTATTCCGGAAAGGCGCGCACGCCCAGCCCCACCAGAAAGAACGTCGCCGGCACATCCAGTGCCTCCAGCGCGTCCAGCAGCTCGGGCGTGTCCTTTTTGGGGCCGTCGTCAAAGGTGAGGTAGACCACGCGCCGCGCGTCCGCCTGTTCCGCCGTGGCCGCGCACGGCAGCGCCATGCACAGCAGGAGCAGCAGCGCAACCCCTCGTTTCAGCATCTCTCTTTCCCCTCTCACAGGAGCTTTTTGTGCGTAAACCTGCGCCGTTCCGCCGCGAAATCGCCGACGATATCCCCGTGTCCGCGCAGAATGTACTTGTAGGAGCAGAGCCCCTCCAGCCCCATCGGGCCGCGCGCGTGAATCTTGCCGGTGGAAATACCGACCTCCGCGCCGAAGCCGTAGCGATAGCCGTCGGCAAAGCGCGTCGAGCAGTTCTGATACACCCCGGCGGAATCCACCAGCGCGAAGAACTTCCCGGCCGCCGCCTCGTCGCGGGTGATGATGCAATCCGTGTGGTGGGAGCCGTGCTTGTTGATGAAGGCGATCGCCTCTTCGATGGAATCCACCGTGTGAACGGCCATCGTCAGTGCCAGATACTCGCGCCCCCAGTCGCTCTCGTCCCCCGCCTCGCTGGCGATGCCCGCGGCGTAGAGCGCGGCGCGGGCGCGGCTGTCCGCGCGCAGGGTCACGCCCGCCTCCGTCAGCGCCCGCGCAATCACGGGCAGGGCGTTGGCGAGCTGGGCGCTGTGCACCAGCAGCATTTCCGCCGCGTTGCAGGCAGCGGGATACTGCGTCTTGGCGTCGGTAACGATGCGCGCGGCCATCTGCGCGTCGCAGTCCGCGTCCACATAGATGTGGCACACACCGTCGCTGTGCCCCAGCACCGGAATGTTGCTGTTTTCCATGATGTAGCGCACAAAGGCGTTGGAGCCGCGCGGAATGATAAGATCGATGTCCTCGTCCATTTTGAGCATGACAGAGACGTCCTCGCGCGTGGTCAGCAGGCCGCACCAGCCGTCCGTCATTCCCGTCGCGACGCTCGCGTCGCGCAGGATATCGAACAGCGCCTCGTTGGTGCGCATCGCCTCGCGCCCGCCCTTGAGCAGCACCGCGTTGCCGCTCTTGAGGCACAGGCCGCCGATTTGAATCAGCGCGTCCGGCCGCGATTCAAAGATCACGCCGATCACGCCGATGGGGCAGCTGACGCGCGAGAGCACCAGCCCGTCGGCCAGCTCGGTGCGCAGCTGCTCCCGCCCGATGGGATCCTCCATCGCGGCAAGCTGCTCAAGCCCCGCGCAGACGTCTTCCAGCTTGTGCGCGTCGAATTTGAGCCGCTTGAGCGCGGGCGCGGTCAGCCCTTCCTTCTCGGCCTGCCGCATGTCGATTTCGTTCGCCTTGAAGACCATGTTCGCCTTCGCGCGCAGCGCGGCAGCCACCGCCAGCAGCGCGCTGCTGCGCGCCTTGCCCGGCGCTGCGGCCAGCGCGAAGCTCGCCTGTTTGGCGGCATGCGCCGCTTCGGCGGCGGGGATTTCCGTTTTATTCTTCATAGAGCGCCTCTTTCACGGTCTGCTGCATCGCCGCCGTGTCGGCGCGCAGCGGCTCTTCGCTCGTCCGCTGTGCCTGCGTCGGCAGGGCAAGCTCGCTGCGGTCGTCCCCGCCCTTGACGGCGGAGGCCAGCGTAACGGCGGTCATCGCGTTCAGATTCGTATCCAGCGCGCCGAGCAGCTTGGTACCCAGCCCGAGCATGCTGCCCAAATCGCCGCTGTTGACCCCCTCGTAGAGCATCTGCATCAGCAGCTCATAGCCCCGGCTCCGGGCGGGGTCGTCGCCCTCAAGGCGCAGACGGACATAGGCCAGCGCTTCCTCGCCGGTCAGATCGTTCCAGCCGAGATCCAGCCCCATCGCGGCCGCCTCCCGTTCGTCCAGCTCCATGCTCACCGTGTCAATCGCGTCCACCAGCTGGGGCAGGTTGGTCACGTCCAGCGCGACGTAGGTGCCGATATTCAGCCCCAGCAGCGTGTTGATCGTGCGTTCGGCCAGCATGCCCCGGCATTTCTGCGCGCCCAGCGCATAAACGTCGGCCAGTCGCGTTTCGCCGACTTCCGGAACATCCACCATCAGCCTGCAATCCACGCGCATCATCACCGAGCGCCCCGTGCGGCTGTTGATGGAAGCGACCATCATCGTATCGGTCGTCTCGCCGTCCTGCAGGAGCACGAGAATGTTGGCGACGTTCTTATCCAGCCCGGCGGCCATGTTCACGTCGCGCTTGGTAACGGTAATATCCGCCGCGGCTACGGCGGCTGTCAGCGTCATCCATGCAAAAAAGAACGCTGCAAAAAGACGAATGGGTTTCATATTTCGTCCCTCCCTCGGTGTATGTGTCTGCGTTTTTCTTTTATTTCTTCTTAAAAATGAACAGCTTCGAGAACACATAGTTCAAAATGATGACCACGATGTTCACCAGCAGCTTCATCGCCAGATCGTTGAGGTGCAGCACCTCCACCAGCAGGAACATCAGCACCGTCTCCATGCCCAGCGACACAAGCCGCATCGCAAAGAAGCTGCCCGCCTCGCGCAGCAGCGCGCCCGTGTCGGGGCAGTGCGTCTTGAATACAAAGAGCTTGTTGGCGACATAGCCGAACGCCACCGCGATCACCCACGCGACCCACGTTCCGGCCATGACGCTCAGCCCCGCCGTGCGCGTCGCCAGGAAATAGGCGACGTAGTTCACCAGCGTCGTCGCCACGCCCACAAGCAGATAGCTGACCAGTTCGGTGTTTTCCCAGAGCTTCAGGCAGGCCTCGCCCAGCTTCGGGGAGAGCTTGCCGATCAGGCGGATGACGGCGCGCGCAAGCCAGTCGATGCCTTTCCAAATTGTCTTCATGGTGGATTTTCTCTTCTTTCTGTGTTTTTTCAGATGAGCGCATTTTCGTTCGTTATTATAACACGACCATCTATCCGGGTCAATTCCCGCGAGGCGCGCGCCTCTTTTCTCCAAAATGAAGCGATTGATCGCTCAACCTGACGCGTCTCCTGCAAATTGCGCGGCAAAAAAAGCCGCGCCGCGCGCCGTCCCCCTCGTTTTTGCATCCCCGGCCGCACAGCCCTGCGTCCATTTTTTGTCCGCACAAATTTCCCGCCGCTCTTCCCTTTTGGCGCGCCATCCCTTATAATAACAGAAAACGAACACCGCTAAGGAGGCAAATCCATGGATAACCCGATCGTATCTTGGCTGTTTGAAACCGACGCCGTGCGCGTCTGCCCCGAAGGTCAGCCGTTCTGGTATACGTCCGGCAAGCTCGGCCCGTTCTACATCAACACGCAGTTCCTCTACGGCAGCGAAGCCGCGGCCAACGCGCTGCTTTCCGTCATCGAGGAGGCCTGCGCGGGCGACAAGCTGGCGTTCTACGGCAAGGTTTACGGCGAAATTGAAAAGCAGCTTGCCGCCTGCCCGATCTATCATCAGCTCATCGACCTGATGTGCGAGGCCGCGCGCAGCATGGATGTGGATTTCGTCTCCGGCGGCGAGCGCCGTGATTTCTTCTTCTCCATGCCGGTCGCGCGCCGTCTGGGGCTGGGTCATCTTTCCATCTTCAAGGATCTTTCCTGCGTCTACACCAATGCGGACGGCGCGAGCATGCCCGCCGATCAGGCCGGTCTTTCCGGCAAGCGCAGCGTGCATATCGCCGATCTGGTGACGGTCGCTTCCTCCTACATCCGCGCGTGGATTCCCGCCGTGGAGGCGCTGGGCGCAAAGATCGCCTATTCGCTGGCGGTCGTGGATCGCGATCAGGGCGGCAGCAAAATCCTTTCCGACGCGGGCTGCCCGCTGACGACGCTGGTGGTCATCAAGCCCGAGCTGTTTGAAACCGCGCGCAAGCTCGGCCGCATCAGCGACAAGCAGCTCGCCCTCGTCCTGCATTTCATCGAAGATCCGGATGCGTTCATGCGCAGCTTCCTGCTGGCGCACCCGAACTTCCTCGCCGATGAAATCGCCAAGGGCGGCAAGAGCGCCCAGCGCGCGCAGCTCTGCATCGCCAGCGGCTTTGCGCCCGAGGAAGCCCTGCCCAAGGCCTGATGCGCGTTTCGCTTCTCCCGCTCGATCCGCCGCCGTCCCTGCGCTTTTTCATCCGCGCGGACGGGCTTCACGCGGGCGGGATCACGGTGCACTCCGTTTCCGGCGCGCGCTTTTCCTACGGCATCGCCGTTTCAGGGGCGATGCGCAGGCGCGGCGTCGCCTCGTCGGCGCTCCCGCTGCTCTTTGCCGCCATGAAAGCGCGCGGCTTTGCCGTCTGCGCCGTGCAGATTGCGCCGGATAACGCGGCCTCGCTCGCGCTGCACCGAAGGCTGGGCTTTGCCGAAACCGGGCGGAGCGCCGCCGCCGTGACCATGGAAAAAATGCTGTAATATCATAAGGGGAACGCTCCATTTGCCGAGCGTCCCCCTTGCTTTATGCCGTTTTTTGTGCCGTCGGCTTTGTGTAAATCCACGCCGCCGCCACGGCGGAGAGCGGCGCGGCGGCAATCAGCCCGAAACTGCCGACCAGCGTGTTGAGGAGCTGGCTGGCCACATATTTCAGGTTGATGATGTCGCAGAGCGGCGTTCCCTGCCCCATGAAATACATCAGCATGGAGAGATAGTTGCCCGAGTACGCCAGCATCAGCGTCGTCGTCATCGTGCCCAGCACGCTTCTGCCGATGGTCACGCCGCTTTTCAGCAGCGCGCGGCGCTCGATATCCGGCTTATGCTGGCAGATTTCCAAGCAGCTCGCCGCAATATCCATGGATAAATCCATCAGCGCGCCCGAATTGGCGATGAACATCATGCCGCAGAACAGCGCCTTTGGGTGAACCGTCATGCCCGACTGCGCCAGCAGCGGCACCAGATACGGCACGTCGCCGCCGTCGAGCTTGAGCCAGTCCGTCAGCAGGACGGAGAGCGCGCACGTCACCAGCGTCCCCAGCAGCGAGCCGACGACCGCCACCAGCGTCTTTTTCGAAAATCCCGCGACGAGCAGGTCGATCACGACCGTCAGCGCCACCACCGTCACAAAGGCCGCGCCGATCGGGTTCACGCCCCGCAGCAGCAGCGGGAGCAGCAGCTTCCAGATGATGATTCCGCTGGCCGCAAGCGAAATCAGCGCGCCGCAGCCGACGATCCCGCCGTAAAGGATCAGCATCGCGGAGAGCGCGGCCAAAATGGCCGCCTCTTCAAGGGTTCTGTCGTGGTCGATGAGCGTGACGGTCAGCCCCTTGTCGCCCATCTGCACCATCGCGTGCGCGCGGTCTCCGACCTGATACAGCTTGTCCTTGTCCAGCGCGGAGTTGAGGTAGTTGCTCGCCCACGCGCTCTCCCCCTTGTATGCGCCGCCGAGCACCGTCACGCGGCAATTCTGCACGCCCGAATAGACGATGCCGACGGGGTACAGCGCGTCGTTCTGCACCTCTTCGATGCGGACGCTTGCCCGCGGAATCCGCGTCGATGCGTTTTCGTATTGCTCCGGCAGGAAGCACAGCAGCACGCAGACCAGCGTCATCACGGCGCACATGACGCCGTTGCTCTTTTTCCATTTTTTCATATTTGCTCGCCCTTCGTCCATGTAAAAAGGAGCTGTCAAGCTGAAACCAAATATTTCAAGAAGCAAATATCTAAGCATTTTTGGATATGGGGCTTTGCCCCATCGCCCCACCAAAGGGCTTTCCGATCGCCCTTTGGAAACCTTCGGGCGCAAACACTTGATTTTTCTTGAAATATCGATTTTGTTAGCTTGACAGCCCCCTGGTAGCCGTTTGGGTTTGACGGTTTCCTTCCGCCGCCCGTTACTTGCTCAGACCCATGACGTCCATCGTCTTGTTGAAGATGTCGGTGTTATCATACAGGCCGCTGAAGGTTTGAGCGCCGACGCCCTGCGCATAGACCGGAATCTGCAAACCGGTGTGGGCGTAGGAGGTATAGGACAGACCCGCCTTGTTGTTCATAATGTGGCTGACTGCCATGGAGAAAGGCTCGTAGCCGCCGTAGAGCAGCGCGTCTTCCGCGTTCTCCTTGCGTGCGTCCTTCGCCGTCATGCTCAGCTCGAAGGCCGCCTTGAGCGCCTGCACATCCGCCTCGGTCAGGCTCAGCGGCTGATCCGCTTCGGTCGTCAGGCCGTAATACGTCTTGACCGCTTCGAGCGCATCCTCAAAGGCCGCGTTCTTTTCGCGCAGGTCGGCAATCACCGCGTCGAAATCCGCGAAGGAAATCTTCTGGCTGGTCAGGTAGTTGAAGTGCGTGTCATACGCCGTGGTCGCAAAGCCGATGGTCATGCCGCCGGTCTCGTGATCAGCCGTAACGATAATCAGCGTCTCATCCGCGTGCTCCTTGGCGAAGTCGATGGCCACCTGCACCGCGTCGCTGAACGCGATGGTCTCGTGAATCGAGGTCGCGGCGTCGTTAGCGTGGCCGGACCAGTCGATCTTGCCGCCTTCGCACATCATAAAGAAGCCGTTTTCGTTATCGAGCACGTCGATACCGGCCTTCACATAGTCGGCCAGCGCGAGGATATCCTCGCCCGCTTCTTCCTTGCGGACGCGGTCGATTTCGTAGTTCAGCGCCTCGGAATCCGCGATGTTGGGGTCAATCGCCAGCACGCGGCCGGAATCCGCGTTCAGCGCGCGAATCGCCTCGTTGGTGTTCGCCAGCGTCCAGCCGTTTTCGGCGGCCAGCTCGAACAGATTCTCCTGCGTGCCGTCGCCGTCCGGCTTGAGGAAGGAGCCGCCGCCGAGGTAATCCAGCGTCGTTCCCGTCAGCCCCTGCACCGCGATGTCGTAATACTGCTTGCGGGAGGGCGCCTTGGCGTAATACGCCGCCGGGGTCGCGTGATCTAGGGAAACGCTGGTGATCACGCCGACCTTTTTGCCCGCTTCCTTGGCGTATTCGGTGATGAGCTTGAACGGCTCAGTCTTGTCGATGTTGTAGTTAATCACGCCGGAAAGCGTCTTTTCGCCGGAGGCCATGCTCGTGGCGGTCGAAGCCGAATCCGGGCAGAAGGAGGATGCGTCGTAGGTCGTCACCAGACCCAGCGCCTCAAACTGCGTGAAGCTGAGCTGCGCGGGCACGGGAATGTCGGAATCCGGGTTTTCCATCGCGCCCAGATAATACTGGGTCGCCGTGACCTGCGGGTTGCCCATGCCGTCGCCGATGAACATGAACACATACTTCGGCGCGGCGGTCTCCGCCAGCGCGCAGGTGCTCAGCGCCATCACAAGCGCCAGAGCCAACAGGAGCATTTTCCTCATACTTTGCTCTCCCTTTTCTTTCTTTTCCTTGGGTACGAGCAGAGTATACCGGTGCTTTGTAAAGGCTTTCCGCCGCGTCGGCTGAAAATCGTGTAAAAAGAAAAACCGTTTTTCACGTTCAGCAAAAGAACGTGTAAAACGGTTTGATCCGCCGTTTACATGCCGCGCTTTCCCACGTCGTCCACGCCGTAGCGGCCGAGATCCCAATAGAACTCCGTCTCAAACGGCGTATCGCGCATGGTGCGGATGAACTGGGTCGCCATCGTCTTGCCCGCGATCAGGTGGTCGCACCGGGCGAGGATGGCAATGGAGGCGAAGTAATACAGCCCGTTCAGCTTTCTGTCCACGCCGCGCTCGGCGAACCCCTCCGCGACGGACTGCCCCTGCACCGCCGTCAGCCTCGGGCACTCGACATAGACGAGCTTCCCGCCGTATTTCGCCTTCAGCGCGGCGAGAATCGCCTCGTCCTCCGTCGCGACAAAGATCTTATCGACCGGGTGCGCCGCCAGCGTCTCGTCCGTCTTCTCGATGATCTGCGCGACGGTCGGCTGAATCTGGTGCTTATACGGGCGTTTGGTGAAATAATCCGTCCCGCGGCAGAGCAGGCCGAGCGTCCGCTCCCCCGGCGCGATCAGCTCGCGAAAGCGCGCGTCCACAAACGCCGCGGCCTCGTCGCTGGGCACGAAATAACGGTCGTAAATCGCCTTGATCCGGTCGAAATACTTCTCTCGATTCTCGCCGTAAACCCAATCGACGATCCTCGTCGCCTCGCGGTACGCCTTTTTCTGCGCCCGCGTGAAATCATACGGGCAATCGAGCCGGTTGACGATATACAGCTCCCTGGCGCGGTAACCTTCCTCCACACCGATGCCTGCGGGCTGCCTGTAAAAGTATTCGTAGGCGTTGACCTTGCCCAGCAGCTCGTCCTCCAGATAGAGGTTTTCGACGTTCTGCATGTCGATCACCGGGATATAGCCCATGCGCTGCGCAAAATCCACCCAGCGCAGAAACGCCAGCAGGTTGCAGAAAATGCCCGTCCCGCGCATCGTGATGCCGGAGATCATCAGCACCGGGCGGTTCGGCCCGGAATCGCTCGGCCTTCGGAGCGGATCGAGCTGCGCGCGCAGTTTGAGGTAATAGCGCTTCTGCACCGCGGACGGGCGGTTGACGATGCGGTTCTTCACGCGCCGAAAACCCTTGCGAACGTATTCCATAGCGACCTCTCTTTACCACGTCGCGCAGAAGCCCGTCACATACCAGTCGTCCTTTTGAAGGGTGTACTGACAGTTTTCCTGCGTGATTTCATCCGTCGGCACGACGGACATGTTTCGATACGGCTGCTTCGGGTTCGCGTCGTAGCGATAGTTCAGGCGGCGCACGGTCGAGTTCAAATTGCCCTCGATCGTCGTCAGCTCGTACAGCCCGCCGCCCAGTTCCTTGACGCTCTCCACAATCGCGACATGCGTATACGGCGTGGATTGGCGCACGCCGTAAATCACCAGATACCCCGGCTTGGGCGCCGCGCCCTGCGTGCCGTCCAGCCAGCGGCCGTGTTCCTCAAAGGCGAGACGCACGTTGCCCACGCGCCCCTCCATCGCGGAGATGCAGTCGCCCGGCTGCACCTCGGTATCCTGCCGATAGCGGACGAGCTGCAAGCCGCTGTGATACGCGCAGTAAAGCTGGAACACCGAGCACCAGCCGATTTCGCGCTTATCGTGGTAATACCACCGGGTGTATTCGTTGCACTTGGGCAGGCGCGCCCCGCCGTTTTTCTCAAATTCGGCGCGCGCAAAGCGCACGAAGTTGCGCGCCGCCAGCGGCATATCCGCCGGGAAGGTCAGGCCGTAATCCTCCAATTCGCCTTCCGCCTGCGTCGTGATTGCCTCCGGCGGAACGGCCATCTTCACCGGCGCGGTATCCGCCAGCGCTCCGGCCGCCGTCATCATCAAAACCCAAAACAGCAAAATCCATTTTTTCATTGCAACAGCCTTTTAGGAGCTGTCAAGCTTAAACCAAACATTTCTAGAAACAAATATCTAAGCATTTTAGGATATGGGGCTTTGCCCCATCGCCCCACCAAAGGGCTTTCCGTTTTCGATTGTTTGTTTCTGCCACCGGCAGCAACAACCGAAAACCTCTTTGGAAACCTTCGGGCAAAAATACTTAGTTTTTTTGAAATATCAGTGTTGTTCGCTTAACTGTTCCATTCGTCCCTTTTAATCTTCCAAAATCACCGAAATCTCGCCGTCGAGCGGGAGCGCCTTTTCCTCGCCGTTCTCCGTGACGCAGACCGTCCAGCCCTGCTGCGCCGTCCGGATCGTATAGCGGGCGCGGCTCGGGGAAACGCGCTCGCTGGTCAGATCAAACGAAGCGTCGCCGATGCGCAGGTTTTCCAGCTTCCAGCCTTCCCAGCCGATCGGCGTATGCGGACGCCACGCCACCGCCTTGCGCCCCGCGTCGGGCTTCACGCCGAACAGACATTCAAACGCCGGGCGGATCATCCCCTCCGCCGCGCGCGCCTGAAGCAGCACGCCCGGCGCGGCGTCCTCGGTGCGCACCGAACCGGGCAGACCCGGCGCGGCGGAAGCGGCCATCTGCTCCATGCAGACGATCACCTGCTCGACATGCTCATGCTCGCCGTGCCAGCGCGCGCGCTCGGCCAGCGTCGCGTTCGGCGCGATTTCGCCCTGCTCCGGCTCGGCCGGGAGCTTGTCAAGCAGCGCCAGCGTCGCCGCGTCGTCCGCGCCCGTCAGCTTCAAAACATACGCATGGCCGACGAGCGCCGCGCGCACCTGCGCCAGCATGTCCTCCTGCACATCCTCAAAGCCCCGCGTGCTGCGGCGCAGATAGTTGATGCACAGCCCGGTCATCGGCAGCATGTCCGCCGCAAACGCCCGGTCGCCCGACCAGAGCAGCGTGTGGTGCACCAGCGCGACGAACTGCGCGCTCTCGCGCTCGCCGCCCGCCTGCAAGACCTTTCCGGAGAGCGACACGCTGCGCGCCACGCGGCCGGGCGCCAGCTGCGCCTGCGCGCTCACATCGACGAGCGTGCGCAGCATCTCCTGCACGCGCGCCGCGCCGCCCAGCGGCAGCAGCGCCTCCATCGCCTTCGCCCAGCCCTCGCCATACAGCGCGGGGTTTTCCGGCAGCTCGCAGCACAGCGCGCATCCGCCGCGCGGCAGGGTGCGGAGCATCCAGTCGGCGTAGAGCTTCGCCCAGTTGACGCACTGCTCCAGCGCGGCGTCGGGCAGCGTCGCGTCGCTCAGCGCCTTCATCGCCTCAATGCGCGCACGCTTTTCTTCGAGCATCGTCTCGGCCTGCCCGCGCAGGAGCGCCAGCGCCTCCTCGGCCTTGGAGCGGGAGGGATAGCCGCCCGCGATGTACAGCCGCATGGTCGCCTGCGCGTTCGCGGCGAGGCGCAGGCGGTAGAACAGGCGGCCGTTCACGCCCTTGCCCTGCGTGTTGCCAAAGCCGTAAACGCTCTGCGGCAGGTCGGCCTGAAGCACGCGGCAGCCCGTCTGCGCGCCCCAGACGGCGTGCCACGGGTTGCGGCTGTCGCGGGCAAAGAACGCCTGCTCCTGCTCGTCGTATTCGCCGACGTCGCGGCCAAGCTCCGCGCCGTCCTCGCCGCGCGCGGCGGCGACGGTCAGGATATCGGTGCGCACGGTAAAGGACACTTCGGCCATGCGCGGCGCGTTTTTGAGGTTTTCAATCGTCAGCTCGATCACGCAGCCGCTCACGCCGTCGGGAATGAACTGGCGGCGGACGACGTGCAGCCGCTCCTTCTGCATGCGGTAATGGAACGCGGTGACGACCGGGTGGATTTCACAGGCGTCGGCCTGCGTCAGCGGCACGTCGTCAACGGCCAGAAAAAAGCCATCGCAGATCTTCTTTTCTCCGGCCCAAAGGCCGCCCATTTCGCCCGGAACGGCGTAGCCCATATCCGGAAAAAGGCCGTTCTGCGCGCCGATGAGCACGGCGGCGCTGCCCGCAGTGACGACCGGCGCATCCAGACGGTCATAACGATAAACCTTGTAATCGCTGCGCATGTAAGCTCCTCCTTTTATCCCTTGACAACCGCTGCAACGGTTTTAAGAATCAATTTGATATCCGCAAGCGGGGAAATTTCCCGCAGGTATTTCATGTTCAGCTCGATTTTATCGGGCATGATCTGCTCGATGTACATTTTTTCGGGGTCTTCCGCCCCGGCGAGCAGATCGTTTTCGTTTCGGTAGGCAATCGAAGCGTAATCCGTGATGCCTGGGCGCACCAGGAGCACCTGCCGCTGATACGGCGTGTAGAGCCTGACGTATCGCTCCACCTCCGGACGCGGGCCGACGAAGCTCATCTGCCCGGCGAGGACGTTGAGGAGCTGCGCCAGCTCGTCCAGCTTGGTCTTGCGCAGAATCGCGCCGACGCGGGTGATGCGTCTGTCGCGCCCGACGGTGATCGCCAGCCCCTTCTTGTCCGCATCCGTCACCATCGAGCGGAATTTGAAAATGCGAAACGGCTTGCCGCCCCTGCCGATGCGCACCTGCCGATAAAACACCGGGCCGGGGTCGTCGATGACCACCGCCAGCGCGATGAGCAGCAGCAGCGGCCAGAGCACCGCCAGCGCCGCCGCCGAGAGGACAATATCCATGGCGCGCTTGGCGATGCGCTGCGGCCTTCGCCTCTCCAGCACCTCGGCGATATCCATCCGTTCTTCTTTCTTTTGCATGGTCGCTCCTCGTCTTTCGTCATACCCGGTCAAACACGTAGGTGAACAGGAAGCACATCGCAAACGCCATCCGGCGCTGCATCAAAAACAGCTTCACGCCGAGCTGCGCCGGAAAATCGCTCGGTTTCACGTCGTCAAACAGCGCGGCGATATCCGGCCTGTTCATATATGCCTTCGCACGGCGCACGCGCTCCCAAAATGCGTAGGGCGTTCCGGGGTAGCAGAAATTGCGCACGGTGCCGACGGCCATCTTGCGGCGGCGGATCTTCATCCGGCGCATGCACTCCGGGCTGTCCGCCAAAAGCGCCTCCAGCGCGTCGTTGGATTTTTCGTAGCTCTCCGGCACGTGAAAGCTGAAATGCTTGGTCACGCTGCCGCTGTGAAAGCGATAGTGGTAATATGCCCTGTCCACCGCGACGGCGCGTCTCGCGTCCTTCATGCAGGCGACGATGAACAGCAGATCCTCCGCGTATCGGATATCCGGGCGGAAGCGGTGGCTGCCGATTGCCTCGCGCCGAAACAGGTTGCGCGGCGTGTAGCCGGAAAGCGGCAGCTCGTCGCTGTCCGTCGCCCGGGAGAGCATGGCCGGGATCAGCGTCCGGCCGATTTCCTCGCGGCTGAACACCGTGCCGTCGTCAAAGCCCAGCGGCACATCCTCCCGCGCCTCGCCCCTGTCCTTAAACACCCGGCAGAAGGCGACGTCCGCCCCGGCTTCCTCCGCCGCGCGCAGGAGCGTTTCGTACATCTGCGGCTCCGCCCAGTCGTCGCCGTCGCAAAAGCCGATGTAATCGCCCCGCGCCGCGTCCAGCCCCGCGTTGCGCGCCGCCGATACGCCCTGATTTTCCTCAAACGCGATCACGCGGATTCGGCTGTCCAGCGGCTCCACCCTGCGCAGAATCGCCAGAGAATGATCCGGGCTGCCGTCGCAGACGAAGATCAGCTCGATATCCCGCAGCGTCTGCGCGCGCAGAGACGAGATGCACGTCGGCAGAAACGCTTCCGCCCCATAGACCGGGACGATGACCGAAACCTTCGGATTCATGGACATTCTCCTTTATGCAGCGCAAATCGGGGCGGGCTTATTCCGCGCGCCAGAGCGGCGCCTGAACCAGAAAATACGCGCAGCCGATCACCGAGAACGGCGCGTAGACCGATTCGAACATGCCCACCAGAATGAACACCGTGCAGAACGCCAGCGGCGTCGCGGCGTAGGGGCTCTCCTTCCGGTGCGCCCAGTAATACCGCAGGGCGCGGATGAACGCGAGCGCCGTGTAGGCGACCAGCAGCAGGCCGGCGATGAAGCCGTTGTTATAGGCCACGCCGAAAAACGCATTGTGCGCGTTGTAGTGGCGGTCGCCCGCGCCGTCCTTGGCGACCCATTCCCAGATCACGCTGTCCTGATGGCCGTTCCACGTCAGGTTTTCCAGAATGGTCGTCCAGATTCCCCAGCGGTCGCTGGTCAGGTCGTCCATGCTGATCGTCCTGTCCTCCGGCTTGGGCACGGTGATCGGGTTGCCGTATGTCTCGTGGTTGTACACGGCGAGGTTGTAATCCTCCACCGCCGCCTCATACATCTTGTCCTTCGTGATCTTCACGCCCGCCGCGCCGCAGAGCACGATGAACGCAGCCACCAGTGCCAGCAGCCGCGCCGGGTGCTTCGCCGTGCCCGCGATGATCGCCGAAACCAGAATCACCATCACGCCCGCGAACGCCAGCAGCCCCGAGCGCGAGAGCGTCGCCAGCAGCGTCGCCGCCGCCCAGACGCCCAGCAGCAGATACGCGGCCGCCGCCTTCATCCGCTTCTCCACAAAGCTCGCGTAGGCCAGCAGCAGCGCCGCCGTCGCCATCACGATGCAGCACATCGACAGGCAGTTCGCGTCATA